>ERZ827150.789-NODE-789-length-44062-cov-5.541028_pt1 | contig 44062 bp, 47 predicted proteins | sample MGYA00519779_ERZ827150 | MGnify/ENA primary metagenome ERZ827150 (study PRJEB31778, sample SAMEA3449267) | human gut metagenome | biome: human gut; feature: human-associated habitat; material: faeces | place: United Kingdom | collected 2010/2012 ...
GAGAATCTTTACTCGCTATGACAAACTCGATATTGTTTTTGCTGGTTTTATCCTGTTCGCCATGATTTTTGATTCTTTAGTGGGAACAGGCTCTAGTGTTCCTAACGATCTTCTCGTGCTGCGCCATAAAACGCATTGCATAAAAACGCGACCCCATTTCTGATAACAGGAGCGGGGTCGCGTTTGTTTCAGCAGTTACTTGCTAAAAATCTCGCCCAGGCCGTCAATCGCGTCGGTAAAGGGCTTGAGGATGCTCTGCCACAGAGAATCATCGGCGATAGACTGCTTGAGGGTATCGAAGGCTTCGATCATGGGCTGCAGCTTTTCCTGAAGCGTGGACAGCTTGCTCTCGGCGGCTTCTTTCAGGGCAGTCAAGTTAACGATTTCTTCGTTCTTAGCAGCCAGCTCGGCATTGAGGGTGTTCATTTTGTCGGTCAGGCCGGCGGCTTCCGCCTTGGCCACCTGCAGCTCTTCGCTCAGCTTGGCAGCTTCCTCCGCATGCGCGGCGGCTTCAGCGGCCTTGGCCTCAGCATCGTTCTGCGCGGAGGTCAGCTTCTCGGTCAGCTCGGCGGCCTTGGCCTCGGCGTCGTTCTGCGCAGCGGTCAGCTGCTCGGTCAAAGTGGCAATCTCGGCAGCCTTAGCTTCCGCATCGCCCTGGGCGGCAGTCAGCTGCTCAGTCAGGGTGGCGATTTCGGCGGCCTTGGCTTCTACATCGGCCTTCGCAGAGGTCAGTTCAGCCGTCTTGTTCTCCATATCGGCCTTTACGGCGGTCAGATCGTTGTTCAGGTTACCGGTGCGCACATAAAACACACCAGCCAGCACGGCCGCGACCAGCACAACCACGCTCAGGATAACGCATAGCTTTTTCATTGTGAAATTTCCTCCTTCAATATTCCGGGTTTCCGGAATGATCTGCAAATGGATTCGACAAAACATTTCCTTTTCCTGCCTGCGCGCATGAAAATTTCTTCCCGGCGCAAAATAAGGCGGGAGGTGCATACCATGAAACCTAAAAAGAAGAAAACGCCTAATGTGCTGGCTCACCAAAGCGCGCAAAGCAACTCGGACGTGCTGGGCAGCTATACCGGCACGCCCAAGGACGGCGGGCAGCCCATGCAGGACGCGGACGACCTTTAATTATTCAGCCTGTCGAAAAGGGGTTTTCGACAGGCTGCCGATGAAAGTCAGCTGAAGCAGGCTTTCATCGGGCACGTCATTTTCTTGTGAGCCAAAGGCTCACGGCCAGAAAATGACATAGGAAGCAGCCTGACGGCTGCTCCTCGCACCGCACATGTCGCTGCTGCGGATTATAATGAAGGGGCTGCGGCCCCTTCATGCATCCCAGGAGCTTTAACAAGTCTTTCTTGTCATCCCGAATTACTTTTGCCCGTCCAGCAGCCGTTGCCAGCCAGCAGGATCCTCGCCGATGACCACGCGCTGACCGTCGCGCACTATGGGCGTGCGAAGGAACTCGGGCTTTTCAAGCAAATAGCCCAGGATGATTTCTTCCTGATCCGTGTGCGCGACGGGGTGCGACATCGCAGCCGTGCTGGTACGATCCACCAGCTGATAGGCCCCGCCCGCGGCGCGCGCAAACAGTTGCAGTTCACGCAAGCCCAGCTTGTGCTTTTTCAGATCCACCGCCTGCACCTGGGCGCGGCGCTCCTTAAAAAAGCGCTCGGCCTTCTGCACGGCAAAGTTCTTTTTCAGGCTGTACAGCTGCAGGCTCATGGCAGAAAGGCCTTCGCTTCTTCCGCCTGCGCAAAGGGCAGCTCCACCCGGTTGGTGCCCTCATCCCACAGGCGCTCCAGCTTATAATACTGGCGCTGCTCCGGGTGGAAGATATGCACCAGCACCGGGCCATAATCCAGTATCGCCCAGCGGCCGTCATTTTGGCCTTCCTTTTTGCGCGGGGATACGCCATCCTCCAGCAACTTATCCTCCACATCGTCGCACAGGGAATGCACCTGCTGCGCCGTGCGTCCCGTGCAGATGACCATATAATCGGTAATCACGGTCAGGTGGCTCACATCCAGCACCATCAAATCGACCGCTTTTTTGTCATACAGCGCCTGCGCTGCGTGCAGGGCAAGGGTGCGTTCATCCATCATTTTGTTTCCTCCTTTGCGGCCAGGCTTTGCATGGCCAATTCGGTTTGCGGGCAAAAAGCGTGCCCCTGGGAAAGTACGTATTCGCGCGTGCGGCGCATGGATAGCAGCACGGCGGCGGAAAGATTGGTCTGCGCCAGGGCGCGGATTTGCGCAAGTCCCGGATAATCGCGGCGGGTCGGCTCGATGGCGTCAGCCAGATAAATCACCTGCTCCAACACCGTCATATCGGGCTTGCCGGTGGTATGGCAGGCGATAGCGGAAAGAATTTCCGCATCCGTAACGCCCAACTCATGCTCCGCGATGGCCGCAGCCAGCGGCCCATGCAGCAAATTCTCGTCGGCATATATATCTTTCGGCAGACGCATGCCATATTCCTGCGCCTTTTTTTGCATTTCAGGCAGCGACAGTGGCTTGGCAATATCATGCAGCATGGCCGCCACGCCCGCCGCCTGCATGCGTGCGCCGTACAGCCCGGCCAGTGCAACCGCCGTCTGCCGCACGCCCAGGGTATGCAGCAGGCGCTTCTCAGGCATGCCGCGCGCCTTCAGCAGCGTTTTATAATCGGGCTGATACAGCCCGTTCTCGGCGATATACCGGGCTTCTTCGTGTGAAATCATGCCTGCCGCATCATCATAAGCATGCAGACGCTGCACCACATCAGCGCTGGAAGCCGCAATGGGCGGCACATCCAACACGCGCAGCCGCGCGCCAGGCACAGGCAAATGCGCGTTATAGCCTGGGCGCGGACACACCCAGAATTCACAGACGGCAAACAACCTCTCCGCCTCATACCATTTGTTCAGGCTGGACAGTTTATCCGCGCCAATGATCCAGCAGATGCGCGCGTCAGGATAGCGTGCCTGTAGGATATCCACGGTATCCACCGTATAGCACAGGCCGCCACGCAGGTCGGCATCGCAGGCCTCCATGCCAGTATGCGCCCGCGACGTCAACTCGCACAGCTGCAAACGATCCATCGCCGGGGCGATCGCCTGCCCCCGATGCGCGGGCATTTGGCAGGGGCATAACAGCACCCGTTCCGCGCCCGCATCCAGCGCCGCCTGCGCCGCGCGGATATGCCCCGCATGAATGGGATCAAACATCCCGCCCAGCACACCGATCAGCCGCATCACGCATCCTCCGTTCCTTTTGTGGTGATATTATACTGCATTTTTGCGCAAATTACAAACGGAAAGGTAGGCAGTAGTATGCAGGATTATTTGCAGCGCACGCGCCTGGCCGGGCGCATGGATGAAGCAGGCAGCACGCTGGCGCTGCTAGCAAGCAGCGTAGTATTCTTTTTGCTTTTGTGGGGCGTGCGTATCACGGCGGTACTGGCGGGAATTGCAGCCTTTGCGCTGCTGATGCTGTTGCGCGCGCGCACGCGGGATCGCAGGCTGCAAAACCGCGAGGATCGGCTGCGGCGGCAGATCGGCGGTGAAATGAAGCTGGAAGCCTGGGTCCTTATGCCGCCCCGCCGTGTGCACTTTGAAGCCGCGCTGCTGGTAACGCAAACGCTGAACGGACAAATGCTGCGCGCGCTGGATACAGGCGTGCTGTGCGCCATTCAGGGTAAACAAGCGCTGCTTGCCTGCGCGCAGCTGCCTGCCGGTGAAAAGCTGACCGCGCGCGATATCGCCGCTTTTCAGCGCGCCTGCCTGGCTGAAGGGGCGGAGACGGGCGTTCTTTGCGGCGCAGAGGGCTTGACCGATACCGCCAAGCAGCAGGCCGCCCTGTATCCCAGGGTGCACTCACTCAGCCGGGCGCGCATGATCGCCCTGGCCGGCGCGGCTTTTCCAGCCACGGATGCGCAGCTGGTGGCGCTGGGCAAGCGAAAGCGCACGCCAGAGCATGCAAAAATCGTCCTGCGCCGCATGCTGGAGCCGCATCGCGCCAGGCAGTATTTGCTGTATGGATTGATGCTGTGCGGGCTGTATATCATCACGGATCAGCGCTTCTATCCCCTGCCCGGCTGCGCATGCCTGCTCCTGATGGCGCTGTGCCGCGCCCTGCCTTCAAAAGAGCACGAGCCGCTTACGCTTTGACAGGCTTTGGCAGCTTTCCATGTTGACAGGCTTTGGCAGCTTTCCATCGCTTGACTGCCGTCCGCGGCTGGGGTATAATGACTGATGCGGTAATCCTGCAAATTTATTTTATTTTTTCAAAAATACATGCAAGAAAACGAAGGGGTATTACGTTAGTATGGGTGACGAGGTACGAAAGGAGCGGTCAACGATGTCCGACGAAGCGTTTTCGGCATGGTTTGACGCGCTCTATACCCGTTATGCCTCCGATATTATCCGCGTGAGCTACTTCTATCTGGGCGATCGCGGAAAGGCGGAGGACGTCTGCCACGACGCGTTTGTCAGCCTGTTTGTCAATCGCCCGGCGCTGGAGCCTGGGCATGAAAAAACCTGGCTGCTCAAGGTGGCTATGAACCGTTGCCGCGATATCTGGCGCTCCGCCTGGGTGCGGCGCGTGATATCGGGCAGTCCGGCGTTTGAGATGATTCCCGCGCCCGACACCTTAGGCAAGCACATGGAAAAGGCCGAGGTGCTGCAGGCGGTTCACAGCCTGCCGGCGGATTTTCGCGAGATCTTTATCCTGTATTATTATCAGGGCTACGGCATCAGCGAAATCTCAGGCATCCTGAACCTGCCGGAGGGCACGATATCCAGCCGCCTGTCGCGCGGCAGAAAAAAACTGGAAGCCATATTGGGAGAAGAAAGGGGCGAATCCGCGTGAAGCAATTGGAACAACTGCCCGAAATGACTGCCGAAATGCTTGGAGGGCTTCACGCCGCTCAAGACCTGAAAGACGAAATCCTGCGCGATGGCGCGCTTGCCCGCAAGGACGGTAAAAAGCACTACCGCAATTCCCCCTGGGTCGCTGTCGCGCCCGAAAAGCGCCGCGCCACGCGCGCCGGCCGCGTGCTGGCCACGGTATGCACCTTTGCCTTTATCATCGGCTTGCTGGTGGGCATTCCGCTGATGATCGCCAACCCCAATCACGATAATGGCGCGCTGATCTCCACCCAGATCGGCGGCGACCCCAGCGCGCAGCCCGCGCTCGGCTCACTGGCGCTGGATCTGCCCAAGGGCAGCATCTCCATCTCTCAGCGTGAAAAGCCCGGCTATCGCGGCATCTGGGCCCCGGCCAGCGGGGCAAACTTCCCGCTGCTGTGTGTGGACGGCCGTTACTATCGTCTGCTTACCAACCCCACCTCGCTGGGCAGCGACCTGACCGGCAGCGCCCTGGGCACGGTGGATGCCTACACCAGCGAACCCGCGCTGACCAGCGGCGGCATCGTCAGCAACATTGTTCCGCAGGGTGAAACGGTCTATTCCGTCAATGGCATGAGCGGCGCGATGGTCGCCGCCAATGTGGATGGCAGCATGCGCGTGTTCCAGCGCGTATCCTTTGGCAATACCGCCCTGAAGGGCGGCGAGGGCTTGGCCGATACCCTGCGCGCAGGCAACGCCGTTGCCATGGAGCTGACGGGCGTTGGCACGGTGACGGACGCAGCCACGGCGCAAAGCCTGTATAACACCCTGATCGGCAACGCCACCCTGGCGCGCTCCGGCGCCAGCGAAACGGGCGCATCCCTGCTGATTCAGCTTTCCAACGGCCTGACGCTGCAGATGGCCGTCCGCGACGAAAGCGTGATGGCCTGCGGCACCTGGAGCTGCCCCGAGTTCTTTGAGGCCTTTGCGGCCGCCGTGCAGTAACAATCAGAGCAAACGATCCCCCGGCTAATTGAGTAGTCGGGGGATTTTTGTTATTCTTCGGTCATTTGAATTGTATACGTTTTTTCTTTTCCCTTTTGATATACGGACAGGTTGATCTGTTCCGGCGCGCTTTCAAACGGGATCAGATAAGTTCGATAAACGCTGCTGCCCAATTCTCCATTTCGCATGTCCCTAGTACTGCTGTCAAACAAAGCCGAGTAAGGATAGCGCTGATAATCTGTATCCATGATAGTAAACGAAAAATAGGGCGTTTCTTCATCCGTCTTTACGTGCTCGATCTTGACCCGCGTGGCAAAGAGCGTGCCCTCCATTTCCACGCGCGTAATGCATATGCCAAATTCCTCCGTCAGATCAAGGTTTACCGTTTTTTCTGCGCGCCATTTTATCTCCGTCTGCGGGATATCACAGGTAATTTCGCTGCGCTGAACGTTCTCCTGATCCACCGCATAAGCCGTATCCATCATGATCTCACCCGGTTTTTCTATCCTGCACTCCAAATCGCCCATCGCCTCCCTCCATTCCGCCAGCCATTGCTCCTGAGGGATGTCCTTATCATAGTACAATGGGCTTTGCTGACATACCAAGCCAGTAATTTCTGCTTTGTCATTGACAGATGTATCCATTGTCAAAAGCGTAAGCAGCGAGCCGTCCGGCAGCGTTTTGTTTTTATAGTTGATGCAGCCTCTCCAGCCTACATATCCGTCGCTCCAGCCAGTCATAAAGTCCATATACACCATTTGCTTGCCCGTTCGAGCGGCATGCTCGGCCACAAGCTCGGTGGGAACTGCCTCAGCTCCGGTAAAATCCGCCATTCTTTCGTTTTCCAACGGGGGGAAAAAGCCGTTTCGTTTACGCCCTATCAACAGCACGTCCTCGCGCAGCGGTCTGCTTTCAATCAGCATATAAAGGTTCATGCCGTCATAAGCAGCTTGCTTGACGATATGCTCTGCGTACTCTGTTTGCGTCGCATGATAATTTACATTGTCTTGAATCAAATCATCCGCGCCATCCAGCACGTCCGCGCTTCTGAAGCCTTGCTCTATTGCGTTACGCCTGGCAAAATCCAAAAGCTTCAGCCCGCTGACCTCCGCAATAGCAATCGTACCCGCCAAAGCAATCACTACGGCCAGCACAATGGCCAATCGCGGCATGCGGCGCACGGTAGGCTTGCAATCATGCCGCAGGCTGCCAAGCAGCGCATCCTGCCGCTGGGCAAAGCCTTCGGGCACAGCCGGGCGTTCGGTTTTCAGCCGGCTTTGCAAAATCTCGTTATCGTTCATCGTCTGCTTCCTCCTTTTCAAGCTCTTTCCTGAGCATCGCCAGTCCGCGCGATGCGCGCGAGGATACCGTGCCGCAAGGAATGCGCAGAATCTCCGCCGTAGCTTTTAGCGATAAATCCTCTCCATATCGCAGCGCCAACGGCATCCGGTATTTTCCCGGCAATCGCTGCAGGTACATCCACACGGGTGTATCCTTGCCGCTTTGCGCCGGGCGCTCAGGCAAGTGCGCCGCATCCATCAGCATCTCGCGCTTTCTGCGGCGCAGCGCCGCGCGGGCCGCATTTACCGTGCAGCGTGTCAGATAGGCAGGCAGCGCATCCAGATTGCGCAGGCGCGGCAGCTGTTTCCAGGCAATCATCGTCGCCGTGGATACCGCGTCCTCCGCGTCCGCATCCGTGCGCAGCATCATCCTGGCAACGCGATACATGCGTTCGCGCGTCGCCTGCACAGCGTCAACAAACACGCTTGTCCGATCATCCATGGCTTCACATCCTTTTCTCGTATCCGGATACGCTTATAAGAGACGCAAGTCGGGCAAAACTCTCCCAGTTTTGTAAATTTATGAACGATCCCCCGGCTGATTGGGGCAGTCGGGGGATTGGATTATTCAAAGCTCAAAAAATGTCGCGGGCAAGCATCATTTTTCCGTTATGATCTGCAGCATGGAACGAATGCAAAGCTGCTCCTTGGGCTTTAGCATACGATATTGGCTGATTACCGTTGTTTCATCCTGATTCAAATGAAAGGCTTCCACGCGCTCGATCGGGCGGCGAATCGTTGTGCGGCCGACAATATAATCAATGGAGGTGTTAAAATAATCAGCCATTTGCGTCAGCAGCGCGATATCCGGCTCGATGCTATGGTTTTCATATTGATTGATCGATTGCTGGCTTACGCCCATCATGTCGGCCAATACCTGCTGACTGATGCCATACTCCTTGCGCAATAGCTTCAGATTGGGAAGCATCGGCTTCACCTCCTATCACTAAAGCATAGTTTAACAAGAAAATGATGTTGTATTAAAAGAAATATTAGTTATTGACAACAATATAATTTTGTTATATAATATAACCAAGAAAAAGGTAAAAGGCGGTGGTGGTTCTTATGCGCACACTATTCTCTTAGCGGCAGTTACAGTTGCGAGTTCAGTAATAAGCATAAAGGAGGAAGTTCCATGTTTAAAAAGGTCCTATCTTTTATTCTCATTCTCTTTCTGATTTGTGAGTCAGGTATCATTAGTGCCTTTTCAGAAGAAAGCCCATGGTTTATGTCCTCTGATGGAGTGGCAGAAGTCCGCATTGTTTCTTGGGAAGAAGCTACTTATCCTTCATACAACTTAGTTTTGGAATACCGGCTGAATAAAAACAAAACAGCCCAATTCACCTATTCATATAATTTAAGCACGTTTGTAGCAAGTTATGTATCGGAAAACCCTGCATACAAGAATCGAAAAATTCAAATTTCTCTTTCCTCTGGTTTCAATTATTTTAAATTAATCGATGGAACATGCTACAAGATCAATCTTCCTTGCATTATCGGCGAAAACATGGAAGCCACATTGACCGTTTCATCCGTCGATTTGTCTGTTGTTTTTCCCGATGACTTTGTTAATACAGATGCGATTATTGCAGCAAGTGGCTTTAAAACGCTCCTAAGCTGTCTTCCTTATCCTTCATATTATAGCACGTCAGATTATTTTGATCTTTATGAACTTTCCGTTAATGGAACTAATGTATACTGCATCTGTACTTTGCTCACAACAAAAAACAATGCAGGAACGGTGGTAACCTATAATGTATGGATCGTATATAATCTTGATAATAGTTCCAAAGCAATATGGCTCGATTCTCAAAAGCTGTATGGAGAGGCAATTGGCTTCAGCATTATACCAGTATGGGAATCAATAAGTGATGGTAGCTACACTCGTCATCGCACAATACCCGCTGATTCAATCAATAAATTGCTGTAAGGAGGAACGCATTTATGTCTGTTAACAACGGAAACGAGCCAGTGCTACATAAGATTCTCATGCCACTTGCGACTATTTCAAGAATTACTCCTCATACTCTCAAAGTACGAATTGAATCTATAGGTGACACTACAATTACTCCATCCTTTCTTGTTAGTTCAGGATATCTGGTTTTTCATGAGCACGACGATCGTTGCACCGGTGTGCAAAGCTTTATGGATGATGGATACTATACGCTCACGTCCAAAGCAAAAGAACTGCTAAAGTAAATCCTTCATTCTTCAAAAACCCCAGCCGCCTTTCAAGGCAGCCGGGGTTTTACTTTATTCCGCATTGGCCAGGTCGGCAAACTGCTGAAGGCTCAGCGCTTCGCCGCGGATGTTTTCAGGAAGGCCGGCGCGGGCAATCCAGGCAAGGGCCTCCTCGCGCGTCAGGCGGAAGGCGGAGGTCAGGTTGTTGCACAGCGTCTTGCGGCGCAGGGCAAAGGCGGCGTTGACGATGCGGAAGAAGCGCGCCTCGTCCCCCACCTGCACGGCGGGCTGATCACGCCAGGGCATGCACACAAAGGCGGAATCCACCTTGGGCGGCGGCGTAAAGCAGGCCGCCTCCACAATGCGCGCCACGCGCGGCTGGGTATAATACTGCGCACGGATGGCCAGCGGGCCGTATTCCGGCGTAGAGGGGGTGGCCAGCAGGCGCTGGGCGGCCTCCTTCTGGATCATCACGTTGATGGAGCGCAGCGGCAGGCGGCCCGAGAGCAGCAGGTTCAGCAGCTCCGTCGTCAGGTAATACGGAATGTTGGCCACCACATGATAGGCGGCGTGTTCCGCCATGATTTCAGGCAGATTGACACGCAGGATATCCCCCTGCACCAGCGAAAAATTATCGTACTTTTCCATCGCCACGCGCAGAATGGGCAAAAGATCGCGGTCGATCTCCACCGAGGTCACATGCCTGCACCGCGCGGCCAGGATGCGCGTCATATCGCCCGCGCCAGGGCCGACCTCCAGGATCGCATCCTGCGCGCCCACGCCGGTTTCATCCACCAGCGATTCCAGCAGCGCCGTATCGGTCAGAAAGTTCTGCCCCAGGCTGTGCTTATGCTGAAACTCGCCAGGCTTGCCGCGATTGGATGCACGCTTGCCATATTGCTGCTTCACGTCCTGCCCTCCAGCGCGCGGCAGGCGCGCACCACCGCCGCAGGATCCTCCGCCCGCAGCAGCGCCGTGCCCATCACCAGCGCGTCCGCGCCCGCGGCGACGGCCTGCGCGGCGGTATCAGCGTTGATGCCGCCGTCCACCATGATCTGCCCGCGATAGCCCAACTCACGCAAGGCGGCAATCTTGGGCATCATATCGGCCATGAATTTCTGACCGCCAAAGCCTGGCTCCACGGTCATCACCAGCACCAGGTCGCACAGCGGCAGCATCTCCTTGATCGTATCCACGCCTGTGCCAGGCTTGATGGACACACCGGCCTTTATGCCCGCCGCACGGATCTTTGCCAGCATGGCGCGCACATCGCCAGGCACTTCGGCGTGCACGGTTACGGCTCCCGCGCCTGCGGAAATAAAGGTGTCGAGATACTTTTCAGGATTGTCCATCATCAAATGCACATCCTGATGCACGGCTGGAAAGGCCTTTTTCAGCGCGCTGACCATGGCCGGACCGAAGGACAGATTGGGCACAAAATGCGCGTCCATGATATCCACATGCAGGCTGTCCACGCCGTTATCCAGCATGCGCTGCACCTCGGCCCCAACGCTCAACAAATCGCTGGCCAGGATGGATGACAAAATCTCAATCATAGCGTTCCCTCCACAGTTGACGGGTTTTCTCAAGCAGTTCATGGTATCGCTCCAGGCGCGCGGGGCTGATCTTGCCCTCCCTGGCGGCCTGGATCACAGCGCAGCCTGGCTCACTGCCATGATAGCAGGGCTGAAAGCGGCAGCAGCCCTGATAGGGCTGAAACTCGGGATAGTAATCCATCAGCTCCACCGGATCCATCACCTGATCAAATTCCAGCAGGCTGAAGCCCGGCGTATCCATCACCCGCAGGCCGCCCGCTTCGATCAATTGCGCATGGCGGGTGGTATGCTTGCCGCGTTCGATGCGGCTGATCTCGCCCGTTTGCAGGTGCAGATCCAGCAGGGCGTTCAGCAGCGTGCTTTTGCCCACGCCCGACTGCCCGGCAAAGCAGGCAATTTTGCCCTGCATCTGCGCGCGCAGCTGCTCCACGCCTGCCCCCGTGCCCGCGCTGACGCACAGCACCGGCAGCTCGGCCCCAGCGTAATCGCGCCGCGCCTGCTGGGCGGCTTCCTCGCCCAGGTCGCACTTGTTCATCACCAGCACGGCCCGCATGCCCTGCATGCGCGCGCCCAGCAGCAGCTTGTCAATCAGCAGCCAATCGGGCGCGGGCGCAACGGCGGCCACGATCACCAGCAGCGTAATATTGGCCACCGGCGGGCGCAGGCACTGGCTGCTGCGAGGCAGGATTTCCTCCAGCCAGCCATGCTCATCGCCCTCGCCGGGGGTAAAATCCACCCGGTCGCCCACCAGCGGGGTCATATGCTGACGGCGAAATTTCTTTTTGGCCCGCAGCACATGATCGATCCCCGCCGCGTCACGCACGGTATACAGGCCGCCGCGGCCCTCGATAATTTGTCCCTGCATCATTTAGTTTTCCTGTTTTCCTTCGGTTGGTATGGACGCTTCCGTGCTTTGGGGCGCATTTGTGGCTGCCTGCACATATACGGCCAGGGTGACGGCCGCGTCGTACATCACACGTTCGCCCTCCTTGGGCAGCTGATCGGCCACGCGACCAATACGCGCGGGATCAGACGTGGGCGTCTCTACAATTTGAATGTTGTTCATGCCCGTGCTGCGCGCTGTCTGGATAGCCTGCGCGCTGGTCATATCGGTCAGCCGGGGCATGGACACGCTGCCGCTGACGACCACCTGAATGATCTCACCATAGGCCAGCATTTCGCCCGCGGCGGGCGTTTGCTCCAGCACCGTGTTAAAGAGCTGATCAGACTCGGCATAGCTGCTGGCCAGCACCTTGAAGCCATATTTTTCACCCTCTGCCTGCGCCTGGGAAAGGAGCTTGCCTAACAGCGCGGGCACGCCCTGCTTTTCAGGGCCTGTGCTGACGGTAATCAGTATAACGTCGCCGCGCTTCATGCGGTACTGATACTCGCGGGACTGCATAATCACCAGCCCGGCGGGGGTTTTATTGTCACTCTGGCGCGTTACCTCCACGCGCAGCCCGCGATCCTCGCCCATTCGGCGGGCGTTCTCTTCGGTTTCGCCAATCAGATAGGGCGCTTCAACGGTATTGACGATATTGCGCACGATCTCCACCGTGCCAATGGACAATACGGCCAGCGCAGCCAGGGTCAAGCCCAGAATCAGCAGCGTTTCACGCATGCGTTGTCTCTTGCGCTGGCGGGCAACCACCGCGTTGCGCCCGGTATCCACGCTGCGGGTGCGTTGGGATGCCGTATTCTGCGATACCGTGCCGGTGGCCACGTCGGGATGATCCAGCGCCGCGCGGACGGCGCGCGCCATATCCGCCGCGTCCCGATAGCGATTGCGCGGCTCCTTGCTCATGGCAGTCAGGACCACCTGCTCCATGGCGGGCGATATGCCGTCCGCCAGCAGGGAGGGCGGCTTGGGCTGGGCGGAAATATGCTGCATAGCCACGCTGACAGGCGTATCGCCGTCAAAGGGCACCTGACCGGTCAGCATTTCATACAGCACCACGCCCACGCTGTAAATATCGCTGGCAAAGGTCACGTCCTCGCCGCGCGCCTGTTCGGGCGAAAAGTAGTGCACCGAGCCCATCACGTTATCGCCCTTGGACAGGGTGCTGCTGCCCGCCACGCGGGCAATGCCAAAGTCTGCCACCTTGATCAAGCCTTCGGAATTGACCAGGATGTTTTGGGGTTTGATGTCGCGGTGGATGATACCATTATTGTGCGCATGCTGCAGAGCCGAAAGGATGCGGATGGTAATCTGCGCTGCCACGCGCTCAGGCAGGCGACCCTTTTCGGCAATAACCTCCTTGAGCGTGCGCCCGCGCATGTATTCCATCACCAGATAGCGATAGCCTTCTTCCTGGCCCACATCCAGCAGGTTTACGATATTGTGATGGCTCATCTTGCTGGCGGCCAGGGCCTCGCGCTCAAAGCGCTCCAGAAATTCCTTATCGTTATTGAACTCCGGCCGCAGAATCTTGACCGCCACATCGTGCCCCGTGCGCAGATCGGTAGCGCGAAAAACCAACGCCATGCCGCCCTTACCGATAAACTCCTCCAGCCGGTACCGCTGGGCGAATACGCGGCCGATCATACCTTCACCTCCAGCAGCAGCACGCTTACGTTATCGGTGCCGCCATGCTGAAGGGCCAGATGTACCAGCTCCTCCGCAGCCGCCGCGGGCGGGCAATCGGCCAATACGGCGGCAATTTCCTCATCACGGGCCATATCGGTCAGGCCGTCGGAGCACAAAAGCCAAATGTCCCCAGGCGTTTTGAGAATGCGCGTTACCACGGGACTAAGCCGCTCCTCGGTGCCCACTGCCTGGGTAATCACATTGCGATAGGGATGGCTGCGCGCCTGCTCCTCGGTAATCGCGCCCGCGCGCAGCATTTCGCCCACCATTGACTGATCCTCGGTGATCTGATGCAGCTTTCCATCGCGGTACAGATAGGCGCGGCTATCGCCGATCTGCCCCACGAACACATACTCCTGATCCTCCCACAGAGCCGTCATGGTGGTGCCCATGCCGGAAAGCGTCTCATCCTCCTTCTGCCGGGCAAAAACGGCGCTGTTGGCCGCCAGATACCCGCGCGTCAGCGCATCGGCGGAGGGCTGCATATCCCGCAGCGTCTCGCACAGCGTGCGCGCTGCCAGGGCGCTGGCAACCTCGCCTGCCTGATGGCCGCCCATGCCGTCCGCCAGCACATACAGCGGCTCTGCCACGCAGATGGTATCCTCATTTTGCTCACGCACAAGCCCACGATGGGTTTTCATATACGCTTTCATGGCTGTAATCCTCCACAAAAGAATGCTTATTCCTGCCGCTCCGCCTGATCGGCCAGATAATGGCGGCGCAGCTGTCCGCACGCGCCGTCGATATCGTCGCCCATTTCGCGGCGGCGGGTAACGGAAATATGCCGGCGTTCCAGCTCCTGCATAAAGCGCTCGATGGCCGCCTCGTCCGCGCCGCGCAACGCCTTTTCCTCCACAGAATTCAGGGGAATGACGTTTACATGGCACTGCATGCCGCGCAGGCGCTGCGCCAGCTCCGCCGCGTGCTCGGGACGGGAATTCAGCTGATCCACCAGCGCGTACTCAAAGATCACCCGCCGGCCGGTCTGCTCAATATAATAGCGGCAGGCGTCCAGCACATCCTCCATGGCAAAGGCGTTGGCCACGGGCATCAGCTGACGGCGGATGGTATCGTTGGGCGCGTGCAGGGACAGCGACAGCGTCACCGGCAGCCCCTCGCGGGCAAAGCGCTTCATCTGCGGCACCAGGCCGCAGGTGCTCAGCGATATATGACGCAATCCGATATTCAGCCCATCGGGATGGCTGACCAGACGCAGGAAACGCGTCACGTTATCGTAGTTATCCAGCGGCTCGCCGCTGCCCATCAGCACGATGTTGGAAATGTGATCATCTGCAATCAAACGGTTGGCGCAGTGCACCTGCCCCAGCATTTCGGCGGCGCCGAGGCTCCGCACGCAACCATTGAGCGTGCTGGCACAGAAGGCACAGCCCATGCGGCAGCCCACCTGCGTGGACAGGCACAGCGTGTAGCCGTGATGATAGTGCATCAGCACGCCCTCCACGCAGTTGCCATCGCGCAAAGCATAAAGGAGCTTGCGCGTGCCATCCAGCTTGGATACGCGCTGCTCCAGCAGCGATACCGGCTGATCGGCATAATTCTGCGCCAGCGTTTCACGCAGGGGCTTGGAGATATTTGTCATCTCTTCAAACCGCGCGCCGCGATGCAGCCAGGAAAACAGCTGCTTTACGCGGTAGGCAGGCAGCTTCATATCGGCCAGCGCTTCGCCCAGCTCCTGGGGAAACAGCCCAAGCAATTCCAGCTTATCCATAAATCAGTTCCCTTACGCGCGGCGCTTCATACGCGCCACGAAGAATCCCTCCACACCATCCCGGCAGGGAAGCAGCTGCAGGCCGTTTTCGCCGTAATGCGCGCGCAGCGCGGACGGCACAGTATCGGGCAGCGCATCGATCTCAAATTCAGGATGATCCTTGAGGAAACGCGCGATCTGCCGCTCGTTTTCATCCTTGAGCATGCTGCAGGTGGAATACACCAGCGTGCCGCCCACGCGCACATACTGGCAGCAAGCATCCAGCAGCTTTCTCTGGGTATCGCACAGCTCAGCCACAGATTCGGGCGTATGGCGATACTTCACATCGGGCTTATCATCCATCACGCCCAGGCCGCTGCACGGCGCGTCCAACAGCACCGCATCCATGCTGCCAAGGAATTCGTCGCGCACCTGCATGGCGTCACGCGCAGCCACGCGCACATTATCCAGATGCAGCCTGCGCATGGTGGCGCGGATCAGCTCCACCCGGTGAGCATGCAGATCCCACGCATATACGCGGCCCGTGCCCTCCAGCCGCTCGGCAATATAGGCCGTCTTGCCGCCGGGAGCGGCGCAGCAATCCAGCACGCTCATGCCGTGCTTTGTGCCCACGGCCTCGGCCGCCAGCATGCTGCCCTCGCCCTGGATGGAATACAGGCCCTTGATAAAATCGCTGTCACGGGCAATCTGCATCGCGCCGTATACGCGCACCGCGCCGGGCATTACGCCCTTTTCGGTTTCCCACACCTTGCGGGAGAGCATTTTTTCAAAGTCTGCCTCGCGCTGCCCATAGGTGGGACGGATGGTGATAAAGTGCTTTTCGGTGCGGTAGGAGGCGATTCTCTGCGCCTCGTCCGCGCCGTAATCATCAATCAGGCGCTGTGCCAACCATTCTGGCAGGGAGTACATCACCGACAGGTAATGCGCGCCCTCGGAGGGATCGGGCCACTTGAGGGTTTCCTTATTGTCCACCAGACGGCGCAGCACGGCGTTGACCATGCCCGCAAAGGGATCCAGATGCAATTCGCGCGTGAGCTTGACGGCCTCATTGACCGCCGCGCTGTCAGGCACGCGATCATGCAGCAGAATCTGGCAGGCAGCCGTGCGCAGGATGTTGCGCACCTTCATATCCAGTGCGTCCGCATCGCGCAGGAACTGCCCCAGCGCGTAATCCAGATAGTACAGATTTTCCAGCGTTCTGTACACAATGCTGGCGCACAGGCGGCGATCCAGTTGGTTCAGGTTAACGCTGCCCAGGCGCTCATCCAGCGATAGCGCGGCGTAAGCATCGTTGCCCAGCACATCGCACAGCACGTTGAGCGCCACCAGGCGGGCGTTGGCGTTGCTGCGGGCAGGGCGAGCATCGGGGCGGTTGGCGGGGCGCAGCTCCGGCCGTGCCTGCGCGGGGCGGGGCGCGGCGTTTATGGGACGCGGCGCAGCGGGCCGGCCTGTGCCGGGTCGACCCGTTGCCGGACGGCCGGAGGCCGGATGAGAAGTTTTGTTATAACCGCCGTTTGGCTTATTCTGCATGCGTTTCTTCGGGCGCAATCTGCGTGCCCGCCTCCAATTGATGTCCGCGCAGGTAATCGCAATCGTTCATGGGCTTGCCGCCGGGGGCCTGCATGCGCGCAAGGCGCAGCGCGCCGTCCGCCGTGCGCACCCAAAGCCCCTGCTTCGCATCTGCGCGCAGGATGGTGCCCGGCGCCTCCTCGCCCTGATAATCCTCCGCCTGGGCGGAAAGCACCTTATAGGGGCCCGCGTAAGCACCCGGCCAGGGGGTCATGCCGCGCACAAAATTGACCAGCTCGCGCGCGGTTTTGGAAAAGTCCATGCGACCCATCTCTTTTTTAAGCAGCGGATAATAGCTGGCCTGGCTTTCATCCTGCTTTTCGCGCGGGCAATCGCCGCGCTCGATAGCACGCAGCGTTTCAATCAGCAGCTCCGCGCCCACCTTGGCCAGGCGATCCACCAGCTCGCCCGCCGTTTCCTGGGGCAGGATGGCCACCTCGCGTTTGAGCAGGATATCGCCGGTATCCATGCCCTTATCGGTCATCATGGTGGTTACGCCCGTGACCGTTTCGCCCTGGATCAGCGCCCAGTTGACCGGCGCGCTGCCGCGATACTTGGGCAAAAGGGAAGCATGCACATTGACCGTGCCAATGCGCGGAATATCCAGCACCTCCTGGGACAGGATGTGGCCGAACGCCGCCGTGACGCACAGATCGGGCTTGAGCGCGCGCAGCGGCTCCACGCCGTCCACGCGGGTCTTTACCGGCTGCACCACGGGGATGCCGTGCGCCAGCGCGCACTGCTTGACGGGGCAGAAGGCAATCCTCTTGCCGCGCCCGGAGGGCTTGTCCGGCTGGCAGAACACGCCCACCACGTCGTAACCAGCGCTGATGAGCGCCTCCAGCGACGGCACGCCATAATCGGGCGTGCCCATAAACACAACGCGAAGCGCCATTATTCCTGCTCCTCCTCGTCTTCCTCCTCGACGATCTCATGATCCTCGATATCCACATACATCTTGCCGTCCAGGTGATCAATCTCATGGCACAGCGCGCGGGCCAGCAGATCCTCGCCTGTCAGCTCAAACACCTTGCCGTGGCGATCCTGCGCGCGCACAGTCACCTTCTGCGGGCGGTATACAAAGCCCTGACGACCCGGCACGCTCAGGCAGCCCTCGGGGCCGCCCTGCTCGCCCTCGGCAGCAATGATTTCAGGGTTCACCAGCTCGATCAGCCCATGATCGTCCTGCACGTCGATCACCACTACCCGGCGCAGGATGCCAATCTGCGGCCCGGCCAGACCCACGCCCTCGGCCTTATACATGGTGTCGGCCATATCGCGCAGCAGCAGCCACAGGCGCAGGTTGAATTTTTCCACCGGGTGGGAGGTTTTGCGCAGGGTATCGTTGCCAATTTTGAGGATTTCTTTTACTGCCATGTTCATTCTCCTTTACGCCATGGAGGCGGGGTTGATTTCCAGCAATACGTCGCAGGGCCAGCCCTGCTGAGTCAGTTCCTGCATATATTCCAGCGCCGCGCGGCTGTCCGGGTGCTCCAGAAGCTTAATCAGCACCTGCGCCCGGTGCCTGCCGCGCAGGTATTTGAGCGGCGCGTCATCCTGCCGCATAAACAGGATGCGCCGGCGCAGCACGGGATTTTTCTGCAAAAAGTCGTTCAGCTTATCCAGCAGTTCGCAGCTGACAGCCTGGGCGATCTCAGCGTTTTCCGCTGTGCACAGCAGCCGGGCCATCATGGTGAAGGGCGGATACAGATCGCGCCTGCGGCGGTCAAACTCCATGCGGTAGAACGCCCGGTAATCCTGTGCAGCGGCGGCGCGGATGGCGTAATGCTCGGGCATGTAGGTTTGGATGACCACCTGACCGGGAAGATCGGCGCGCCCCGCGCGGCCCGCCACCTGGGTAAGCAATTGAAAAGTGCGCTCCGGCGCGCGGTAATCGGGCATGTTCAGCGACGTATCGGCCAGCACCGCACCCACCAGCGTCACCTCGGGAAAATCCAGCCCCTTGGCGATCATCTGCGTGCCGATGAGTACCTGCGCCTCGCGGGCGCGAAAGCGGCTGAGCAGCTGCGCGTGCGCATCCTTGGTAGCAGTGGTATCCACATCCATGCGGATCACCCCCACGCTCGGATAGCGCTTTTTCACCTCCATCTCCACCCGCTGGGTGCCAATGCCACAGGCACGGATATACAGGCTTCCGCAGGAGGGGCACTTGTCCGGCATGGGAATGGATGCTCCGCACCAGTGGCAGTGCAGGCGATGGTCGGTCTCGTGATAGGTCATGGTCACATCGCACTGCGAGCAGCGGATGGCCTCGCCGCAGGCACGGCAATTGACAAACTGCGCATAGCCGCGGCGGTTGATAAACAGCATCATCTGCCTGCCCGCGCGGATGCAGTCGTCCATGCGCTGCATCAGCGCCTGGGAAAAAATGCCCTTGTTGCCCAGCCGCAGCTCCTTGCGCATATCGGCCAGCGTCACCTCAGGCAGCGGACGATTGTGCACGCGATGGGGCATTTCCAGCAGCGTATAATCGCCGCGCTCCATGCGTGCAAAAGTCAGGATGGATGGGGTTGCGCTGGCCAGCACCAGCGCCGCGCCCTCGCGCTTGCAGCGGGAAATGGCAATTTCGCGCGCGTCATACTGGGGAAAATGCTCGCTCTGGTAGCTTTGCTCATGCTCCTCATCTACCACGATCAGCCCCAGCCGCTCCACCGGCGCAAACACCGCCGAGCGCGCGCCGATCACCACCCGCGCGCGTCCCAGGCGGATACGCCGCCACTCGTCAAAGCGCTCACCCGCGGACAGGCGCGAATGCAGCACCGCGGCCACATCGCCAAAGCGCGCGCGGAACCACGTGACCATCTGCGGGGTCAGCACGATCTCCGGCACCAGCACAATGGCGCCGCGCCCACGCTGCAGGCAGCGGCGCACGGCGCGGATGAACACCTCGGACTTGCCACTTCCGGTGACGCCATGCAGCAAAAAGGCGCCCTTTCCGCAATCAACGGCGGGCAGCAGCTCGGATAGAGCCTCCTGCTGCTCGTCTGTCAGCGCGGGATCGGGCGTCGGCGTCAGCGTGTCCGGATAGGGAGAACGCAATATTTCCTGTTCAATGAGCTCCGCGTATCCGCGCTGGCACAGATCGTTCAGACCCGTCCGCGCATCCTTGACCAGCTGCTTCAGCTCCGCCACGGCGTGCGGCTGCCCGTCGGACAGCATCTCCAGCAGCAGGCGGCGTTTTCTGGCGTTTTTGCAGCCCGTAAGGGCGGCCTGCAGGTCATCCCCTGCAATCAGCAGCCGCGCCGCCGTTTCGGTTTTGATCTTTACGCGCCCGCCGCGCATCTGGGCAGGCAGCATCAGCCGCAGCGCCTCAGCCAGCGGGCAATGGGTATCGCGCGCAATTTCCTGCGCCAGATCAATCAGCGGCGGCAAGAGGGCGGGATAATCCTCCAGCGGCTGGCGGATGGCCTTGATGCGGCTTTCATCCAGCTGCGCCGTATCCGAAAGCCCCAGCACATAGCCCTCAGCGCTGCGCGGGCCGAAGGGCACGCTGACGCGCATGCCGCGCACGATGTTCATGCCCTCGGGCACGCGGTAGGTGAACACCCTGTCCACGCTTTCGCTGGCGATATCTACGATGACCTGTGCGTACATGTCTTATCCCCGAAGCGCCAGCGCGCGGGTGAGAATCTCGTCCGCGAGCGCTTTCTTGGTCATGATGGGCAGGCTTTCGGCCTGCTGATGGGTAATGATGGTGGCGATGTTGGTATCCACGTCAAAGCCCGCGCCGGGCTGGGTGACGTCGTTGGCCACGATCATATCCAGATGCTTGCTGTCCAGCTTCTTGCGGGCGTTTTCAACGGCGGTTTCGGTTTCAGCGGCAAAGCCGACCAATATCTGCCCGTCGCGCTTGCCCTCCCCCACGGCCTTGGCCACGTCAGGCGTAGGCACAAAGGTGAGCGTCAGCGCGCCGTCGCCCTGCTTTTTCAGCTTTTGCGGGGCGATCTGCTGCGCCCGATAATCCGCCGGGGCGGCGGCCTGAATGACAATATCCTGCTCGGGCGCAAGCGCCAGCATGCGCTGTAGCAGATCCTCGGTGGTGCGCACAGGCTCTACCTGTGCGCCCTGCGGGGGCGTAAGCGACACCGGGCCTGTCACCAGCGTTACCTGCGCGCCGCGGCGCAGCGCAGCCTCGGCCAGGGCATAGCCCATCTTGCCGCTGGAACGATTGGTGATAAAGCGCACGGGGTCGATATTCTCGCAGGTGGGGCCAGCCGTAATCAGCACGCGCAGACCCTGCATATCGCGCGCAGCGGTAAGCAGCTGCACGCAGCGCTCCACAATCTGCGCCGGCTCACTCATGCGTCCCGCGCCCACATCGCCGCAGGCCAGATATCCGCCCTCGGGGCCGACAAAGTGCATGCCGCGCGCCCGCAAGATTTTCAGGTTTTCCTGTGTCGCAACATTTTCCCACATGCCAGTGTTCATCGCCGGGGCGATCAGCATGGGCGCGCGGGTGGCCAGGCAGGTGGTGGACAGCATATCGTCGGCGATACCGTGAGCCAGCTTGGCCATGATATTGGCCGTAGCGGGCGCGACGACAAAGAGATCGGCGCGCTTGGCCAGGGAAACATGCTCCACCTCCCAGCGCTCGGGCCGTGCGAAGGTATCCACCACGCAGGGCTGGTTGGACAGGGTTTCAAAGGTCATGGGCGCAACAAACTCGGTGGCGTTCTTTGTCATAATCACGCACACCGTAGCGCCCAGCTTTTTCAGGCGCGACACCGTCTCGCAGCTCTTATACGCCGCGATGCCGCCCGTCACGCCAAATACAATTGTCTTCCCGTCCAGCACGCCCATGATGTTACTGCTCCTCGTCTTCCAGGTTGCGGCGATAGGTCAGCAGGCCGCGGTTGATTTCCTCAATGGCGATGCTGACGGGCTTCATATCCTTGGGATCGATCAGGGGCTGAGCGCCGGCTACCAGCTGACGCGCGCGCTTGGAGGTTTCCACCACCAGGGTGTAGCGGCAATCTACCTTCTTGCTCAGTTCCACGATACCGGGCTTGTTTACAGACATTTTATTTTCCTCCACATTTTATTGATTGGGTGGGAATCGTCAATCTTCCATCTCGGGGAAATAGCGCACCGAGCGCTGTTTTTCAGCCGAGACGATATCCTTAAGCGTTTCATAGGCGGCGTCCACATCATCGTTGATCAGCAAGTACTGATAGCGATTCATCTGCGCCACCTCGCCGCGCGCGTTGTGCAGCCGGCGCTCAATTTCCTCCCGCTGCTCGGTGTGCCGGCCCTCCAGGCGACGGCGCAGTTCGGCAAACGAGGGGGGCAGGATAAACACCGACACGCAGCCGGGCATGCGCTCCATCACCTGCAGCGCGCCCTGCGGATCGATATCCAGCATCACGTTCTGGCCGTTGGCCAGCGCTTCCATGACGGGCTGACGCGGCGTGCCGTAGTGATGCCCATGCACCGCCGCGTATTCCAGAAAGCCATCCTCGGCCACCATGCGCTGGAATTCCTCTTCATCGACAAAATAATAGTCGCGGCCGTCCACCTCGCCGGGGCGGGGAGAACGGGTGGCGTAGCTGACCGAAAAGGTCATGGTCGGATCATCCCTGAGCAGCTTTCCATACAGCGTACCCTTGCCCGCGCCCGACGGGCCGGAGATCACCAGCAGCATACCCTTGCGTACCTCGCGCATATAAACGCTCCTTTGCAGCGGTTGATTTACTCCACGTTTTGAATCTGCTCGCGCAGCTTTTCGATTTCGGATTTCGCCTCCACCACCAGGCGGGCAATCTCCGCATCCAGGGCTTTAGAGCCGATGGTGTTGACCTCGCGGTTCATTTCCTGCACCAGGAAGTTGAGCTTGCTGCCGCACTCGGCCTCGCCGTCCATCAGCAGATACGCCTGATGGATGTGAGAATCCAGGCGGCTCAGTTCTTCATCGATGGCGGCGCGATCGGCAAAGATGGCCACCTCCTGCACCACGCGGGAGGAATCGATCTCCGTCGCGCCCAGCTCCGCGATACGCTGTGTCAGGCGCTGGCGATAATCCTCCACCACGCCCGGCGCGCGCGCCAGGATGCGCTGGCGAAGCGACTCCAGAAGCTTTAAATGCACCGTCAGATCGGCCTTGAGCGCCTCGCCCTCGCGGCTGCGCATGCGGGTCAGGTCATCCAGCGCCAGGGCGATGGTATCGCGCAGCAGCGCGCCAACTGCCTCGCAGTCTTCCTCATTCTCCGTCACGGTCAGCACGTCTGGCAGCTGCGCATAGCGGTACAGGGGCATATCGTTGACAACGCCGGTGGCTTCGCTCAGCTCGGCCATCGCGTCGCGGTAAGCCGCCGCCAGCGCGGGATCCACCGACACCCTGCGCGCGTCGGGACGGGAATTGCGGTAGGTAATAAAAGCGTCCACATGCCCGCGCTTCATGGCCGCGCCCAGCTGGCGGCGGACGTCATCCTCCGCAAAGCTGAGGTGCCGGGGCATGCGAAGGGAAATATCCAGAAAACGGTGATTGACGGACTTGAGCTCAACAGTCATCTCGCGCCCGTCGCGCACAATCTGTTCTCGGCCGTAGCCGGTCATACTCTGCATGGCTTCAACCTCCCTGCAACCATTGATTATAGCATAAAAAAAAGCGGCTGAAAACCCCGCGCAGCCGTAAAATGCATAAAAAAGGATACAAAAAAAGCGCGAAGGCTCGGCATTTTCAAGCGTGCTGAACCTTCGCGCCGCAATGCGCTTACTTCTTGTTGCCAAACAGCCCGCGCACGATGGAATTGGTGCCCGAGCGCATGACGGAGCTGAGGGCGTTGGTAGCCGCGCGCTTGGCCATGGTGCCCGCGCTGACCTTGCGGCCGCCCACGATAGAATTGACCAGATTGGTGCTCATGGAACGCGCCACGGAGGACGCGGCATTGCTGACCGCGCGCTCGGCGGTCTTATACCGGGCGGCAGCCTGCTTTTCGGCGGCCTTCTGCGCGGCAGCCTCCTCCTTCAGGCGCTGCTTTTCTGCCGCCGCTTCCTCACGCTGACGCTGGCGCTCCGCCGCAGCCTCTTCCTTCTGCCGCTGCTTTTCGGCGGCCGCTTCTTCCTTCAGGCGCTGCTTCTCGGCGGCAGCCTCCTCGGCCTCGCGCTGCTGCTGAGCCGTCAGCTCCTGCCGAGCCGCCATGATGATCTCATACGCCGATTCGCGGTCCACCTCGTCGCGATATTTCAACTCAAACTCATCGGAAAGGATCAGCTGCTTGACCCGCTCGTCATCCGCCGCGCCCATCAAGCTTTGCGGGGGCAGGATGCGCGCGCGCTCCACCACGCAGGGAATGCCCTGCTCGTCCAGGCAGCTGACCAGCGCTTCGCCCACGCCCAGGGCCATGATGGCCTCCTCGGTATCGAAGGCAGGGTTGACGCGGAATGCCTTGGCGGCGGCTCGCACAGCCTTCATTTCGGAGGGCGTATAGGCGCGCAGGGCGTGCTGCACACGGTTGGACAGCTGCGCCAGCACGTCATCGGGAATATCGGAGGGCGACTGGGTAACAAAGTACACGCCCACGCCCTTGGATCGGATGAGCTTGACCACCTGGACGATCTTCTGCACCAGGGTCTTGGGCGCGTCGTCAAAGAGCAGATGCGCCTCGTCAAAGAAGAACACCATCCGGGGCTTTTCCAGATCGCCCACCTCGGGCAGGCGCTCAAAGAGCTCGGAGAGCATCCACAGCAGGAAGGTGGCGTACACATTGGGGCTTTGAATCAGCTTGGCGCTGGAAAGGATATTGATATAGCCGCGGCCGTTCACATCCGTGCGCATCCAGTCGCGGATGTCCAGAGCAGGTTCGCCGAAAACGCTGGCGCCGCCCTCATCCTCAAAGGCAAGCAGCGCGCGCTGAATGGCGCCGATGCTGGCCGCGGATACATTGCCATACATCGTGGTAAACTCGGCGCGGTTTTCGCCGGTATATTGCAGCATGGCGCGCAGATCCTTAAGGTCCAGCAGCAGCAGGCCATGATCGTCCGCCACACGGAACACGATATTAAGCACGCCCGCCTGGATATCGGTCAGCTTCAGCAGCCGCGCCAGCAGCGTCGGGCCCATGCTGGATACCGTAATGCGCACGGGATGTCCCTGCTCGCCAAAGATATCCCAGAAGCGGGTCGGATAGGCTGTATAGGGGAAGTTATCAATACCGAAGGAGGCGATGCGCGCGCGCATGCTGTCGCTGTCCGCGCCGGGCCGGCACATGCCGCTCAGATCGCCCTTGACGTCGCTGAAAAACACCGGCACGCCCATGGCGGAAAAGGACTCGGCCAGCACCTTCATGGTGATGGTTTTGCCTGTGCCCGTCGCGCCGGAGATCAGGCCGTGGCGGTTGGCCATCTGCGGCAGGAGGTAGATATTCTTATCGGCCGATTGTCCCAGCCAGATTTTTCCATCCGTATACATAAAACCCCTCCGTATCTTTTGCTTGCGATAGATGATTATATCACGAAGGGCAAAGGCTTGTAAAGCCTTGCGCAAGCCGCAGCGCGCTTTTTTGCCGCTATGCACGAAAAACGGCGCATTTTGTGTCTGAACATTTTGTACCATCTTTTTGCAAAAATTCTTGCGTTTTTCACATATACTGTCGTATACTATGACCGTAGGCGCGCAGGGCCGCCGCATTTTACCAACCGTAAGGAGAACGCCTTTATGAAGTCTGTAAACGATACCGGCATGAAGCGCGCGGCGCTGATCAACGACCTATCCTGCCTGGGCAAGTGCTCGCTGAGCGTGGCGCTGCCCATCCTGTCCGCTGCGGGCGTGGAAGCCGTCGCTCTGCCTACCGCCATCCTGTCCACCCACACCGGCGGCTTTGACGGCTATGTCATGCGCGACATGACGGAGGAAATGCAGGCCTTCATCGCCCATTGGCAGCGCATCGGCGTGCATTTTGACTGCATCTACACCGGCTTTTTCAGCTCTGTCCGGCAGATTGAAATCGCCCGGCAGTTCATCCAGGATTTCGCGCAGGAGGATACCCTGGTGCTGGTGGATCCCGTGCTGGGCGATAACGGCCGCCTGTACGGCTGCTTTTCGCCCGATTATGTGCAGGAAATGCGCGCGCTGTGCAAGCTGGCGCACATCATTACCCCCAACCTGACCGAGGCCGCCCTGCTGACGGGCAGCAGCCCGGACGACTCGCCCGAGGCGATCATGAGCCGGCTTGAAACGCCCAACGCCGTCATTACCAGCGTGCCCGGCGGGGAAGACGAAATCGGCTATCTGGCGCGTCTGAACGGGCGCGTGCTCCGCGTGCACAAGCCCAAACTCTCGCTGAAGCTGCACGGCTGCGGCGATGTGTTTGCCTCCGCCCTGTGCGCCCAATTGCTCAATGATCAACCTCTGCCCGACGCGCTGCAAAAAGCCGCCGATTTCTGCGATGGCTGCATCAGGAAAACAGCGCAGCGTCAGCCCGGCCACTGGTACGGGCTGGCCTTCGAGGATATGCTGAAAGGACAAGACAACCCAACGTAAAGGAGGAATCACATGGAAACACTGCGCGGCAAAAAAGGCTTTATCTGCGATATGGACGGCGTAATCTACCATGGCAACCGGCTGCTGCCGGGGGTGAAGGAGTTTGTCGCCTGGCTCTACCGCGAAAACAAGAACTTCCTGTTTCTCACCAACTCGTCCGAGCATTCGCCCAAAGAGCTGCAGCGCAAGCTGGAACGCATGGGTCTGGAGGTGGATGAAAGCCACTTTTACACCAGCGCCCTGGCCACCGCGCGCTTTATCAGTTCGCAGGCTCCCGGCTGCAGCGCCTATGTAATCGGCGGCGCGGGGCTGATCATGGCCCTGCACGACGAGGGCATCACCATGAACGATATCGATCCGGACTACGTGATCATCGGCGAAGGCAACACCTACAACTACGAAAACATCTTGCGCGCCGTGCATCTGGTGCTCAAGGGCGCCAAGCTGATTGGCACCAACAGCGACCTGACCGGCCCCTCGGAGGACGGCATCATCCCCGCCTGCCGCGCCATGATCTCCCCCATCGAGATGGCGACCGGCCAGAACGCCTACTTTGTGGGCAAGCCCAATCCGCTGATGATGCGCACGGGGCTGCGCATCCTGGGCGTGCACTCCGCCGAGGCTGTGATGATCGGCGACCGCATGGACACCGACATGGTGGCGGGCATCGAAACGGGCCTGGACACCGCGCTGGTGCTCTCCGGCGTGACTGCCCGCGAGGACATCCGCAAATTCCCCTATCGTCCGCGCCTGGTGCTGGACGGCGTAGGCGATATTCCGCCGAAAGAATAAGAACGCAGAAGCAGCTCAAAAGGATGGGCTGCTTATTTGTTTGCGCGCAAAAAGCCGCCGGGTGAAATTGCTCCTACCTGGCGGCTTTTCTTATGCAATTTTCTGATTATTCTCTTACTCAGCCGATGCAAACGAAAGCGCCGCATCCTCAGCGTTCGCCCAATCATAGCCTTTTGCCGTATCGTAGTGCACCGAGCGCAGCACAATCGTATCCGGCTGAGAAAACATATAATAAACCTTGCCGCTGTAATGCCAGGACCATGTGCCGTCAGCATTTTCCTCGGGTTCGTCCGGAATCATGCCGTAATAAGCGTGTATCCAAACAGAACCATCCGCCGCAGGCAGAGAATACTCCCAATAGCTATCCCCCGAGCCAGGGTCGGCGACGGCGGCTTCCTTGGTATCATATACGCGCTCCAATGCGATCTCCATGCCAAGCGTTCCCATATCAGCGCGCGTCACCTTCAGCATATAGCCGTTCATGCTGCGCAGCAGCGGCTGTCCATCCGCAAGCGCAGAGCAAACCGTGCCCTGCTTCATTTCCATCGGCACACGAAACGCCACGTTCTCCAGCAGCGGCATGCCGCTTTCCTCGATTGAAGCCTCATCCAGCGCGCCGTTCAAGCCATCGCCAGTCAGCTCATATACGCGCAGCTTCAATTGCAGCGTCCCCTCGCCCGGCTCGACATGCGCCCACAGCCAGCCATGAAAGCGCGCGTCGAGCGTCTCGCCAGGATGCAGAACAAAGTTAAACTGATTCAAGCCCCCGCACAAATCATATTCAACGCCCGAAAAATCCGTGTCAAACTCGCTGCCGCTCACATACAGCGTTTTGTCGGTTCGATTTGTTACCTGCCAGGTAAGCGCGGTAAAATCATCCTGCGCCAGTGCTTGCTTTGTGCAAAAGCGCAGCGTCTCGCTCTCCTGCGTAAAATCGATCGTCTCCGCAAGCGCGGCTATCTTTTCCCGATAGCGCGCATTGGCCGCCAGGCTTACCTCCGGGTTCTGATCCGCGCCCTCAACCGGCCGGTCGTATACAAAAATATTGCTGATTTCCAGCACGCTTGGAGTGCTTTCCGCCGCAGCCCCTGCGCACAGCAGGCTCAGCATCACAAGTAGCATAATTGTAATCTTAAAAGCCTTGTGCATCACGCTTTCTCCTCTCGGTCCCTCGGCTATGCTCAGCCGGCCGACCGGGGTTATTATAGCATACATTTGCACAGCAAATAAAAAACGGAATTGTAAAATATCAGCCGCAATGAAAAGCCGCCGGGCGGAATCGCTCCCACCCGGCGGTTTTCTATTGCAATGATAACTCGATTAAGCCTTGCCGTTGCAGCCCAGCACATCCACGATCTTGTGCTCAACCAGACCCTTGATGGCGCTGCGGGCGTCGGTGAGGTACTGGCGGGGATCGAAATGATCCGGATGCTCGTTAAAGTGCTTGCGCACGCTGGCAGTGAAGGCCAGGCGCAGGTCGCTGTCGATGTTGATCTTGCACACAGCCATGGTAGCGGCCTTGCGCAGCTGCTCCTCGGGGATACCCACGGCGTCGGGCATCTTGCCGCCGTTTTCGTTGATGATCTTCACGAATTCCTGCGGAACGGAGGACGCGCCGTGCAGCACGATGGGGAAGCCAGGCAGACGCTTGGATACTTCTTCCAGGATGTCGAAGCGCAGCGGCGGGGGCACCAGGATGCCGTCCGCGTTGCGGGTGCACTGCGCGGCGGTGAACTTGTACGCGCCGTGGCTGGTGCCGATGGCGATGGCCAGGCTGTCGCAGCCGGTGGCGGTGGCGAATTCTTCCACTTCGTCAGGACGGGTGTAGCTGGAATCGGCGGCGGAAACCTTCACGTCGTCTTCCACGCCGGCCAGACGGCCCAGCTCGGCCTCGACGGTGACGTTGTACTTATGGGCATATTCCACCACGCGGCGGGTCTGCTCGATATTTTCTTCAAAGGGCAGGTGGCTGCCGTCGAACATAACGCTGGAGAAACCGCCGTCGATGCAGGACTTGCAGGTTTCAAAATCCGGGCCGTGATCCAGATGCAGGGCGATGGGCAGACCGCTGGTTTCAACAGCCGCCTCGACCAGTTTGACCAGGTAGGTATGGTTGGCGTAAGCGCGCGCGCCCTTGCTGACCTGCAGGATCAGCGGCGCGTTCTGGGCCTGAGCGCCCTCCACGATGCCCTGGATAATTTCCATGTTGTTGACGTTGAAAGCGCCGATGGCGTAACCGCCCTCATAGGCTTTTTTGAACATATCGCGGGTGTTGACAAGCGGCATAGGAATCTTCCTCCTTTAATCATTGGGAATCGCTCATACAGGAGCTATTATAGCATGAATGTGCGCAAGTTACAATCATTTTCTGAAAATCACAAATTTGCTGGCCAAGTAATTAAAAATGACCACCAGCACGTTCATCAGCAGCTTGACCCACAGATCCGCATCGGCCAGGGTATTCTTCAGCAGCGCCAGGCACAGATTAAACAGCGCAATGTCAAAAATCACCCATCCCAGCACGCGGGCGGAAAAGAACAGGCCGATTTCCTTCCACAGGCCGCTGCCCTTTTTATCGCTGCGGAACACCAGGCGCTTGTTGGTAACAAAGGCGAAGATGACCGACAGCACGAAGGCAACTACCTGGCCGGAATTGGTGATCAGCGCATACTGCGCGCTGTCGGTGGCATAATGGGTCAAGCCAAACGCCTGCCGCCAGATATAGTATACGCCCCAGCTAACTAACGTGGTCAGCACGCCAAACAGCAGATACAAAAGCGCCTCGCGCAGCTTGTCACGGTCATGCAGGATCGCTTTGATTTTTTCCATTCTTCTCATTCTCCAATGCTTCGTTTTTCAAGGTATCGCCCTCATCCCCCCGCGCATAGGCAGCGGAAAGGATGCTGTCCCGCGCCAGCGTTTTGGGCTTGCCCGCGCGGCCGGCCGTATAGGTGACTGTGCTTTCATCCATGGCCGTCACCGTCACGTTCATGCGGCGGATGCCCCGCTCGTCGGCCACCATCAGGGTGATCTTTCGCCCATGCTCCAGCGAATAGCGCAAAAACCGTTCAACCATGGCTCTCTGTCACCTGATAAATGCGGATGCGCCCATCGCTGCTTTCAAACACCAGCGGATACAGCGCGTCCAGCGTTGCCTGGCTGGCATGCAGCTCGTAGCGCTCGTAATCGCCCAGCAGGATGTAATCCACATCGTACTTTTGCAGCACGCTCTCATTGCCTGCGGGATCGGCATAGAACGCGCTGATGTCCATTTCGCGTGTGGACAAATCATATCCGTGGAAGGTTAGCCACAGGCCCGGGCCGCACACAATCCTGCGCCCAGCCAGGGCGGATACAGGGTTAATGTGCTGCGTCCAGCAGATAAAGGTGCTGTCACGGCCGGTGTTTTCCTCTACATACTGCGCGGCTTCCACATCACTGGCGGCATACATCTGATAATCGCTCACGCACTCCCGCGCAATGGACAGCGTACCCGTGGCCAGGCAGGCAATCGCCGTCATCACCGCCAGCACATAGCGGCCGCGCAGGCCGCGCAGACGATCAAAAATCTCCACCGCGTACTCCGCCGCCAGCACGGCGCACAGTGCCCACCAAACATAAAAGAGCTTGTTGTTGTCATATTCGTTGGGCTGGAAAATAATCAGCTCAGCCACCACAAAGATGGTAAAGGCCCCGGCGGCAATAAAGCGGCGGCGGGGATTCTTTTCAAACAGCGACAGGATGAGCAATATCACCGGAATGCCGATGTTTTTAATATAGAAGAAAAGATAGCCGTCCCGCAGCCCATTTCCACCCGAATTGTTGACCCAGTTGAACTGGAAATAGACAAAGCTGCTGTTGCCGTTGGTATGCCGGAAGGTAAAGCCAAACAATTGCGGCGCGGCCAGGATGCAGGCCAGCCCGCCATACAGAAGCCAGGGCCAGAGCTTGCCGCGATGGCACAGATCGTATACCATCCAGCCCGCACTGAGCAGCCCCAGCGCCAGGAAGGAGTGCGTGTGCAGCAGCGGCAGGCTCCCCGCCATCACGCCCAGCAGCGCCGTCTGGCGCAGGGGGAAACGCTCCTGCGCGCGCGCAGCCGCATCATAGAGCAGATATATGCAGGGCAGCAGCATGCACCATCCACCCAGGAAGGTGCGCTGCGGCACAAGCATATCCACAATGATGTTGCTCCAGCGCAGGTTGTAGTAGCTTTGCTCGGCATGGTTGGCCGGGGTCTGATACCAACCGTACAGGATGGTATCCAGCCTGTCCAGCCAGGTGCCGCTTTGCAGGGAATTGACCGAGCCGCCGTTGCTGACTCCCAGCGTATCCAGGCCGTACAAAAAGCCCAGGCCACCGTTGATAAACACAAACAGCGCGGCGATCACCACCGCGCGCCGCCCGCTGGCCATGCGATCCGCCAGGATCATATAGCCCGAAAATACCAGCCCCATCATCAGCGTGCCGGGAATGATCACCGCCCAGCGCAGCGGCAGGCCGAAAATCATAAAAGATGTGGACAGGCTATCCATCAGGAAGGGATAACTCAGCCGTTCGCCCGGCAGGATGCTATATTCGGGCGGGAACGCCGCATCGCGCAGGCTGGTGATGATGCCCAGATGCAGCGGCAGATCGCCGTAGGTGCTCTGCCCCACGTGCAGCGTGCCGTCTACCTCGCGCAGGCAATGGGTATACTGCAAATACCCGCCCAGCAGCGTCAGCGGCACCGCCACGCAGGCCATCAGGATCAACAGTTGCCTGTCCTTGTCATCCAGCGCGCGGGCGGGGGGTTTATCGCGCGTAACCCACACGGCGACGGTTATCCCAGCCAGCGGAATCAGCGCCAGCATATGCCCCAGCAGCGAAAAGCGCACGGCAAAGGCCAGCAGCGCGGGCAGCCACATCAGCAGCAGCAAGCCCAGGCTCAGCCCCAGCCAAACGCGAACCTGGGGGCGCTGCGCAGGCAGCAGCGCGCGGATAATCACGCAGCCCGCAAACAGATAAACCAGCAAATACAGCAGCGACAGCACAGTCTGTCTCCTTTCGGAAGTTCAAAATAACTGATCCTATTATAACCGGGGATCGGTCAAAAGGCAAACGAAACAGGCAAAGCGTTACAATAATTTTACACATAGATTGCGCGCTTCGGGGAAAAATAGCCCCGCGGCCGCCGTTTTGCTTGACGCGCGCCAGGCAACGTGATATCCTTTGTAGTTGAAAATATATCTTGCCGGAGGAGCCTGTCATGATTGCCATTGCCAATGATCATTCCGCGCTGGAAATGAAAAAAGAGATTATGTCCCTGCTGGACGAAATGGGCCTGGAATACAAGGATTTCGGCGCCTATTCTTCCGAAAGCTGCAACTACCCCGTCTTTGGCGCGCGCGCTGCCCGCGCGGTAGCCAGCGGCGAGTGCGAGTTTGGCATTCTGCTGTGCGGCACGGGCCTGGGCATCGGGCTGGCCGCCAATAAAATCAAGGGAATCCGCTGCGTTACCTGCTCCGATCCGCTGTCGGCCGAGCTGGGTCGCCGCCACAACAACGCCAACATGCTGTCCATGGGCGCGCGCATTATCGGGCCCGAGCTGGCCAAGTGCATTGCCCGCGCCTTCCTGACGGCGCAGTTTGAGGGCGGCCGTCACGCGTTGCGCGTGGAAATGCTCAGCGCCTTGGAGCGCGGCGAGGAGATCGAGTAAGGCGCGGTTTTCCCCAAGGAGTGAGGCGTTTGAAAAAGCCCGCGCTGCGATGCGCGCTGTTTATGGCGCTTTATTATGGCGCAAACGCCGTTTATCAGGGTTATATATCCAAGTTTTACCAGCAGTCAGGCATCAGCGGCTCCCGCTTGATCCTGCTGCTGGTTTCTTTTCCCCTGCTTTCCATCCTGTCCCAACCGCTTTGGGGCTGGGCCTCGGATCGCATGCCCCGGCGCAACGTGGCGCTGCTGATCACCGTGGGCGCATCCATTCCACTATTGTGCCTGCTGGGGCTGATGAAGGGCTACGCCGGCATGGCGATTGTCAGCTGCCTGTTCGCGCTGTTTTATCCCTGCGTACAGCCGCTGGGCGACAGTTTGATCCTGCAATCGCTGCAAGAAAGTCCCATCCCTTACGGACGCGTAAGGCTGGCTGGCAGCGTCAGCTACGCCCTGTGCAGCCTGGCCGCAGGCGCGCTGCTGGGACAAAACTACCGCGCCATGCCATGGATGGCCGCCGGTATGCTGGCGCTGCTGTTTGGCGGCGCGCTGCTGCTGCCGCCGCAGGCAGGCAGGCCGCACACCCGCATTCACGGGGGCTTCTGGCAGGTATTCCGTCTGCCGCACGCCCTGCCGCTGCTGGGACTGGTGATGCTGTTGCAGGCGGCAATGGGATATTTTTACAGCTATTTTGCACTGCATTTTACCAGTCTAAACGGCGGCAGCGGCGCGCTGCTGGGCTGGGCGTATCTGATCGGCTCAGCCAGCGAACTCCCCTTTCTGCTGCTGGGCGATCGGCTGTTTGATCGCTTCGGCGCGGGGCGGCTGATGCTTGTATCGGCCGCGGCGCTGACGCTGCGCTTTGGCATTCTGGCGCTCGTCCGTTCCCCCATAGCCGCGCTGGCCAGTCAAGCGCTGCATGGACTTGGCTTTGTGGTCATGATGCTGTGCATGGCCAAGTACATGAGCCGCGTAGCGCCGCCCGCTCTGCAAGGCAGCGCACAGGCGGTCATCTCCATGGCAGGATACGGCATATCGCGCACCTTCGGCGTGCTGGCTGGCGGCTTTATCAGCAATCGCCTGGGCAGCATCGGCGCAGGCTTTGGGCTGATGGCCTCCGTGTGCGCCCTGGCGCTGATCGGTTTTGCACCGGTTTTTCTGCGTTTGCCGGTCTTAAACGGCAAAAAAGCTAAATTTTAGTCTGTTAGAATTAAATTAAATTTGTTATTTATATATTTTAGTATTTAAAAATTAAATATTGGTATTTTGTATCATCTGCTCCCCTTATTTGCCACTCATGCGCGGACGGCGTGCGGCAACACTATCAAGGGTGATCGCAATGACCGGAATGAAACGCTTGATCGGCATGCCTGTGATCTGCGAGGGTAAGCACATCGGCTCCATCGTGCGCGGCGTGCTGCGCAGCGACGGCAAAGCCCTGCGCGGGCTGGTAATGCGCGATGGGCTGCGCCTGTCGCGCTGGATTGAGGCGGATAACATCGCTCTGCTGGGCAAGCTGACGGTAATCAGCCGCCGCCCGCCCGTGCGCATGCCCAAGGACGCGGGCTACCGCCTGTTTCGGGTGACGGACGCAGATGGGCTGCGCGTGGGCGTGGTGACAGACGTGCTGCTGGATGAGACGACGCTGCGCGTGACGGCGCTGGAAATCTCCTCCGGCCCGCTGGACGATCTGCTGGACGGACGCTGGTATGCCACTGCCTTCGACATAAGCAGCACAGGCTCCACCGGCCATGTGACGATTCCCTGCAGGACCAACTGAAAGGAGGACGCTGCCATGAAACTATACGGCTACATGCTTTCAGCCGCCATCGGCTATACCGTAGGCACGCGAATGGGGCTGATGCGCAGGTGCGCCACGCGCTCCATAAAGCAAATGAAGCGCATCCTGTGCAGAAAGCTCGGCCTGTAATGACCGCACTGCGCGGCGATGGCCGCGGTTTGCCGCGCAGGATTCGCCTGATCCTGTTTGCGGCAGCCGCGGCGCTGCTGCTGATCCTGTTTCGTCAGGCGCTTGGGCAGCTTTTGTGGCAGATTGCCCTGGCCGTGCTGCTGGCCTACGCGGCGCGGCCCATCTGTGCGCGCTTTGAACGGCGGCTGCCGCCGGGCGCGGCGGCGCTGTGCTCGCTGCTGCTGTTTTTGGCGGTACTGGGCGGCTTTTTATGGCTGCTGGTGCCACAGGTGATCCATCAGGGCACGCTGGCGGTGGAAGCCGTGCCGATGCTGATTGACATCCTGCAAGCATTCCTGGAAAAGCTGGCCGCCTCGCCCCTGGCCGAGCGGTTTAACCTGTCCCCCGCTCCCACTCAACAACTGCTTGAAAAGGCGGGCGCGGCCGTGCTGGCCATCGTGCCCAAGGTGCTGCAGCGCATCGCCAGCGCCAGCGGCAAGCTGATGCAGGCTTTTTTGGCCCCTGTGCTGGCCTTTTATTTTTTGCGTGATCGCGAGCTGTTTTGTTTTCAGCTGTCGCTTTTAATCCCGCTGCAGCAGCGCAAAAAGCTGCTGACCGCTCTGCGCGAAATGCGCCGTGAAATCGCGGGATATCTGCGCGGCCAGCTGCTGGTCAGCTCCGCCGTGGGGATCCTGACGGCCATCGGGCTGCTGATCGTGGGCGTGCCCGCCTGGCTGCTGCTGGGCATCGTGATGGGCGTGTGCGATTTGATTCCCTATGTCGGGCCCTACCTGGGCGGCATTCCCATCGTGCTATTCTCGCTGCCGCAAGGCTTGTATACCGTGCTGTGGGCTGTGGTAGCGGTAGTGGCCGTGCAGCAGGCGGAGAGCATGTTCCTGTCCCCGCAGCTGATGAGCGGCGTGACCGGGCTGCATCCCGCCTATGTGCTGCTGCTGCTGAGCGCGGGCGGACTGCTGGGCGGCATCGCCGGGATGCTGCTGTCGCTTCCTCTCTATGTGTGCGCGCGCGGCGCCGTCCGCGCCCTGCAATGCGCGGCCCGCGAAAACGCGCCATAGTTTTTTGGCTTTTGGCAGCGTTTGCCCTATTGCCAATTTCTGACGCTCAGGGTATAATATTAGAGGAAAGGAGGTATCGCCATGACAAACCTGAATGATACCACCAAGCTCCATGCCCTGCGGGACAGCCGCGCCACCGCGCGCGATATTCTGCAGCATGTCTACCGCGCCCTGCAGGCCAAGGGTTATGATCCCATCACGCAGCTGACGGGTTTCATTCTCACGGGCGATCCTACCTACATCACCAGCTTTGATAACGCGCGCAGCATGATCTGCCGGCTGGAGCGGGACGAGATTCTGGAAGAAATCGTTTCCTTCTATATGTCGGAGAATTTTGATCAATGATAATGGGTAAGATCGTAGGGCTGGATGTGGGCGACGTGCGCATTGGCATCGCGGTGTGCGATGAAATGCGCTTGATTGCCTCGCCCCATAGCGTGTATCGCCGGGTTGGCTTTGGCCCGGACGTCAAGCACATCAAGGCGCTGTGCGATCAGCTGGGCACACGCGATATCGTGTGCGGCCTGCCGCGCAACATGGACGGCTCTATCGGCTTCCAGGCGCAAAAGGTGCAAGCCCTGGCCGAGCAGCTGGCCAACGCCGGGCTGAACATCGCCTTTCAGGATGAACGGCTAACGACCGTAACGGCCGAGCGCGCGCTCATCGAGGGCGGCATGCACCGCCAGGAGCGCAAGGGCACGGTGGATAAGGTGGCCGCTGCCGTCATCCTGCAGCAATATCTGGACACGCTCAGAAATCAAACCTGATTTCTTTGCAATATTATAGGAGGATCAATCCAAACATGTCTGACGAAATCAAGAACAACATCCCCGAGGAAGAGGATAATATCGTAGAGCTGACCGACGAGGACGGCACGGTTACCAAGTTTGAATATCTGACCACGGTTCCCTATGAAGGCGAAGAATACGTGGTGCTGATGGTGCTGGATGAAAACGGCCAGGCTCCTGAAGAAGAGGACGGCGAAGTGGTCATCCTGCAGATCGCCCAGGACGACGCGGGCGAGGATATCTATGTATCCGTGGATGACGACGATGTGACCCAGAAGGTATTCGACCTGTTCCTGGAGGCCATGGACGCGGAGGACGAGGACTAAGCCGCCATCCGGCGCGCCCCGTTTGCCCCGCATCAGCCCGGTGTGCAAAGCACCGGGTTTCTTTCTAAGTAGTAGTAATCGTCAAGGAGCTTCCCAATGAAAAAAACGCTGTTTGCGCTGCTGCTGATGCTTGCGCTGCTGCTGACCCTGCCCGCCCTGGCGCAGGAGCCTGCCGCTGAGGCGCAGGACATCACCGACCTGTGCACCTTTACCCCGTCCAACGCCAAGAGCGATCTGCCCAAGATGCGCGACGGCAAATATAAAACCTATTGGAGCAGCACCCAAAAAGGATATCTGGAGATTTCTTCCCCCGACGATACCCCCATGTACGGCCTGTATATCAACTGGGCGCAGTACATCACCAGCTGGAGCTTGCAGGTACCCGATGAAAACGGCGGCTGGACCACCATCCGCGCCTATGAGCCCGATCTGTTCAACACCGTGTACAACGAGTATCTGCCGCTGGAGGGCGGCTATACGCGCGTGCGCCTGCTGTGCCAGAGTCCGGACGATCGCCATGCCTTGCATATCGCTGAAATCCATGTGCTGGGCGAAGGCGAAGTGCCCTCCTGGGTGCAGCAGTGGAAGGTATTCTCCGGCAAAGCCGATATGGTGCTGCTGATTACCGATCCGGGCGACGAATACATTTACTTTGGCGGCCTGCTGCCCTATTACGCCGCGCAGGGCAAAGAAATTATGCTGTGCGTGGCTGTCAACACCAACTCCGCCTACAAGTGCGAGCTGCTGGACGGCCTGTGGCACTGCGGCATTACCAACTATCCCTATATCGCCTACTTTAAGCCCAACCTCTGCCGCTCCCTGCGCGCACAGTACGATACCTGGAGCGAGGTCCAGTTTGTGCGCCATGTATCACGCATCGTACGCATCTATAAGCCTGATGTGCTGGTCACCCACTCGGTGGGCGGCGAGGGCGGCGACGGCGGCCATATGGCCTGCGCGGACGCAGCCAAGCGCTCGGTGCACACCGCCATGGACGATAAATACGACGTGGGCTACGGCGTAAAGCTCTATGGCAACTGGCAGTTGAAAAAGCTGTATCTGCATAATCAGGACGATAACATGATTACGCTGGATTACAACCAGCCGTTGGATTTCTTTGGCGGCAAAACGGCCATGGAGGTTGCCCAGGAAGCCTACGCCATGCAATCCTATCAGCGCAAAAGCGTGCCCCAGCTGCGCACGGATGGGTTCTATAACGGTGCGGTGTACGGTCTGGCCTACAGCAATGTGGGCGAGGATACTGTGGGCGGCGACATGTTTGAAAACCTGGAAGACTGATTTAAGCTGGAATGCGGGAACAAAAGTTTCCGCATTCTATTTTTTTGATATTTCCGCAATGTTTTTGTTCTTTACATTGCGTCGTATTCGCGTTATAATAGGTTATGCAATGTGAACGTTATGTTCACATGAGTACAAAAATGTTCGGAATATGGAGGACATGAGTATGAAAATGCGTTCTGTTCTCGCCGCCCTGCTGGCTCTTGTAATGCTGCTGGGCGTCGTCGGCGTTGCCGCCGCGGATGAGAAGACCACCGTTAGCTTCTGGGAAACCTTCACCGATGCTCAGCACGAGTATCTGGTAAAGGCCGCCGCCGACTTCAACGCCTCCCAGGATAAGTACACCGTTGAAATCCAGCAGCAGCCCACCAAGGGCTTCACCAGCAATGTCTACACCGCTGTGGTCAACGGCGTAGGCCCCGACATCATCTTCAACTATGCCTCCGAGGCTTCCAAGTATGTCTCCGCCGGCCTGGTCGCCAACCTGGATGAGTACATCTACGACGAAGAAATCGGCATTGAGAACTTCGACGAGCAGCTGCCCGAGTATCTCTTCTCCGAGATCAACGGCTTTGAGGATGGCCACATCCACTACCTGCCCGGCGCCACCACCGGCCCCATCCTGTACTACAACAAGACCCTGTTTGAAGAGCTGAACCTGACCGTTCCCTCCACCTGGGAAGATCTGGTTGAGACCTGCAAGGCCGTCAAAGCCGCCAAGGGCGAGGACGTGCTGCCCTTCGGCATCGACTCCCCCATTGACCTGGCGCAGACCCTGTTCCTGGAAGCCGGCTACACCTACATCGACACTGAGAACAAGTGCGTGGGCTTCGCCGAGGGCGAAAAGGTTGCCGCCTGGCTGGGCGAGCAGCTGACTGCCGGCCTGTTCTCCAAGGATGCTCCCTCCGGCGGCTACTTCTCCGATGACTTCAACACCGGCAAGGTCGCCATGTACTACGGCTCCTGCGCTGGCGTTCCCTACATCAAGCCCAATGGCTTTGAGTACGCCGTTGCCCCCGCTCCCTCCTCTACCAGCGAGTATAAGTCCTATACCATCTGGAACCGCGGCCCCATCGTCTTCAAGTATGAAGGCCAGGATGCCCGCGCCGAGGGTGCCTATGAATTCGTAAAGTATCTGCTGGCCACCCCCGAAATCAGCGAAGGCTGGGCCGAGGCCATGATCGCCATGACCCCCTGGGTTGCCGCCCAGCAGGTGGAGGGCTATGAGGCGTTCGTCGCTTCTCAGCCCGCGCTTGCCGCCGTGCAGGCCCGCACCGACATCGCCGTGTCTCTGCCCTCCGTCACCGGCGCTTCCGAGTGCCGCGATGCGCTGAAGAACCTGGTGGTTGCGCTGCAGGGCGGCACCGAGCCCGCCACCGCGCTGGCCGACTGCGTGGCCGTGTGCAACGCCGCGCTGCAGGGCAAGTAATTCGTCCCCTTGCGGAGAACCGGAATCGCTCCGGTTCTCCCTTTTTCTGTCTAACGGATGGACAGGGTACAGCGCCAGCGGACGCTGTGCCGTATCCATGCGCAATATCACTACAAACGGAAGGCGAGGTTCGCACCCATGCAAGTAAGACTTGAGAACGTCACCAAAAAATTTCCCGGCGTAACGGCGGTCAATACCTTTTCCGTCACGCTGCCGGACGGCGAGCTGATCTGCCTGCTCGGCCCCTCCGGCTGCGGCAAATCCACCATTCTCAATATGCTTTCGGGCATCCTGCCCGTGTCCGGCGGCGATATTTACTTTGACGAGGACAATGTGACCAAGCTGCCGCCCGAGGAGCGCGGCATCGGCCTGGTGTTTCAGAACTACGCCCTGTACCCGCACATGACGGTGCTGGAAAACATCTGCTTCCCGCTGGAAATCAAGCGCGTACCCAAGGATGAGCGCGTGGCGCGCGCCACCAGGATGGCGAAGCTGGTGCACGTGGATATGCTGCTCAACCGCAAGCCCAAGGAGCTGTCCGGCGGCCAGCAGCAGCGCGTGGCCATCGCCCGCGCGCTGGTCAAGGAGCCGCGCCTGCTGCTGCTGGACGAGCCGTTGTCCAACCTGGATGCGCGCCTGCGCCTGGAAATGCGCGAGGAAATTCGCCGCATCCAGCTGCAAACGCAGGTAACCACCATCTTCGTCACCCACGATCAGGAGGAGGCCATGTCCATCTCCGATCATATCGTGCTGATGAAGGACGGCGTGATGCAGCAGTTTGATCAGCCGCAGGTGCTCTATGACGATCCTGCCAACCAGTTTGTGGCCGATTTTCTGGGCAACCCGCCCATCAACAACATCCCCGGCACGGTCAGGGGCGGCGTGTTCACCACCGAGGATGGCAAGGCCAGCGTCGCCCTGCCCATGCTGGAAAAGGTGCCTGACGGCGCGAAGGTAAACCTGTCCGTGCGCAGCGAAAGCTTTACCGTGCAGCCTGACGGCGCGCCCGGCACGCTGCAGTGCCAGGTGACGGGCGTGTTCAAGACCGGCAAGGAGGAAATGGCCGCCTTCCTGTTTGGCGACGTGCCCTTCCGCGCCTATATCGACCTGGAAGAGGGGCTGCAAAAGGGGCAGACCGTATCGCTGGGCCTCAAAAAGCGCGGCGCATTCGTGTTTGACCGCGAGACGGGGAGGCGCTATGTATGACCCAAAAGCTGCCCTTTAAGGAGCCGGGCCGCGCGCACAAGCGCCGCAACAACACCGGCCGGCTGACGTTTCACTTTGTGCTGTTCGCGCTGCTGGGCGTGATGCTGCTATCTCTGGGCGCGTATGGCCGCGTAAAGCTGCATGGCATTTACGATCAGCAGCTGCTTTCCCGCCGCAGCGACAGCCTGATTACCGATTCCACCAACCTGGTCAAAACCACCGCCGAAGCGCTGGCCGGTACCAATAACAGCCTGCGCACCAAGATATCCAGCGGCCTGAGCAGCAAATCCCGCTCGGTCAAAAATACCGCCGCGCAGATGCTGACCACTGACAGCAGCGATCAGGAAACGCTGGCGTTTATCGTCGATACCCTGTCGCAGGCCGCTGTATCCAAGCTGAAGGACGATGATGAGGCGCAATCTGCCCTCAAGATCGCCGTAACTGAAAAGCTGTCGGCAGAGCGCGACAATATCATCGCCACCGTGCTGGCAGATACCAACGCGCAGATTCAGGCCATGTCCATCGAGGATGTGCGCCGCTCGCTAACCATGCAAACTCCCGGCTATACGATGATGTTTTACAGCATCCTGATGCTGTGGGTGGGCGGCGTGCTGCTGGCGCTGGGCGTAGGCCTGGGGCTGGTGCGCTATCTTGGCAGCGAGGATCTGCGCAAGAAGGTCACCGATATCGTCGAGCCCATGGACTACCTGCTGCCCTTCTTCTTCGGCGTGATCGTATTTACCCTCTACCCCATGGTGCGCGTATTCATCATGGCCTTCCAGCAGCGCTATAAGCTGACGGGCGAATTTGCCGGGTGGGGGCTGGGCAACTTTTCAGACGTGCTGCACGGCATCGGCACCAACCTGCCGCAGGCCATCGGCAACACCTTCCTGTACGTCATCCTGACCGTACCCATCTCCACCGCCATCGCGCTGCTGCTGGCCTACCTGCTGAACCAGAAGATCAAGCTGCGCGCGCTGTTCCAGACCGCGTACTTCCTGCCCATGGTCACCAGCGCCACGGCCGTCGGCCTGGTGTGGAAATACATGTTTCAGGAAAACTACGGCCTGATCAACTGGCTGCTATCGCTGTTTGACGTGGCCAAGATTCCGTGGCTGACCAAATCCGCCTACTCCATGGCAGTTATGGTGATTTACGGCATCTGGGACGCGCTTCCCTTCACCATCATCCTGCTGATTTCAGGCCTGCAGAACATTGACGACCACTACTACACCGTCGCCAAGGTGGACGGCGCGCGCGCCAAGCGTATCTTCTTCCGCATCACGGTGCCACTGCTTTCCCCCACCATCGGCCTGGTGCTGATTATCAACAGCATTTCCGCCTTCAAGGTGTTCAACTCCGTGGTGGTGCTCTTCTCCGGCAGCCCCGGTCCCAACAACAACATGTACACCATGACCTACTACATCTACGAGCAGATCAACACCAGCCTGGAATATGGCCGTGCGGCCGCCGCCTCGCTGATTCTGTTTGTGATTATTCTGCTGTTCACCATGCTGCAGCGCTTTATCCAGCGCAAGTGGAAGTACGACTAAGGAGGGCAAGCGTATGAAAAAGCATTCTTCGCAGGCGCTGATCGGCACGCTGGCCCTCATTCTGGGCTGCGTGATTTTCCTGACCGCGCTCATCGGTCTGACCACCGCCAACTCCCGCGTCGTCGTCACCGACGCCGACCGCCTGCGCAAGGCGGAAAGCTGCGAGCGCACGCTGGCAAACCTGCACAAGCTGGTTGTTCCCCAAATTGACGATGTGGTGGCCTACTATCATCAGCGCGCCGCCCAGGCCGAGGATGAAACGCTGCGCCAGCGCTATGCCGAGCGCGAGGCGCTGTTTTCCGGCCTGTATGACGAGCTGAGCGACAACAAGCCCCTCAGCGACGAAACCCACAATACGCTGTACCGCATGCAATCCATCGACGGCACGGATTTTGAAGTTACGCCGCTGAACATCCTGCAAAACACGCTGAATCTGTTGATTAAGAGCCAGAATCAAGCGGCAGCCGCGCGCGCGGCCATCACCACGGATGAAGCCACCCTGCGGGAGCAGCTGAGTCAATCTGACGATGCGCAGCAGGCAAAGGCCGCCCCCTGGCCGTATTATGCGGGCATGCTGGCGGGCGTTGCCTGCATGGTGCTGGGCTTTGTGCTGAACCATACCTATCAAATGCGCCGGGTGCTGAGCCAGATTCTCCTGTATCTGCTGCTGGTGCTGGGCGCGCTGATCATGGTGTTCCCCTTCTACTGGATGATCTCCTCGTCCTTCAAGACGCGCATTGAGGTCAACAGCTTCCCGCCGCAGTTCATCCCTGGCAATCCCTTCAACCTCGATAACTACCGCATCGCCTTCAAGCAAGCGCCCTTCGCGCGGTACTTCCTCAACTCCATCATCGTCTGCGCGTGCAGCGTAGCCATCGTCACCTTCACCACCATTCTGGCGGCCTTCGCCTTCTCCCGGCTCAAGTTTCCGGGGCGCGAGTTCATCTTCTCCGCGCTGCTGAGCATGATGATGCTGCCCTTTGAAATGCTGGTGATTACCAACTACACCACCATCATCCGCCTGAACCTGAACGACAGCCTGCCCGCGCTGATTATCCCCTTCATCTCCTCCATCTTCTACACCTACATCATGCGCAACTTCTTTGCCTCCATCCCGGACAGCCTGTACTGGTCGGCGCGCGTGGATGGCTGCAGCAACTGGCGCTACCTGTGGAAGGTAATGGTGCCCATCGGCCGGCCCTCGCTGGTGACGGTTGTGCTGCTCAACGCCCTGGCCAGCTGGAACAGCTTCATGTGGCCCCTGCTGGTGATCAAAACCACCAAGAACCGTACTTTACCCTTCGGCTTGTATGCATTCACCACTGAGGCCGGTTCTCAGCAGGAATTGATCATGGCTGCCTCCACCGTAGTGGTATTGCCAATGATCCTGCTGTTTCTGTTCGCCCGCAAGCAGATTCTACGCGGCGTAGCCCGCGGCGGCATCAAGGGCTGATTTACATCGTAAATAATCAAAGCAAAACGGCGGCTGCTCCTGGATGGAGCAGCCGTCGTTCGTTATGCGGGTCATGTTTATGCAACGGTGTCCAGTCCTTCTTTTGAAGAAGAAGGCGGACGAAAAGGGACGTTTCTTTTTTGAGTCAAGAAAGAAACAAAGAACCTGTGTTGTAGACGCAAAAGCTGCTGAAATAAAACTGGAAGGCAGCACTGCTGCCCACCCGCGCCCGTGGCA
>ERZ827150.792-NODE-792-length-43980-cov-5.442664_pt1 | contig 43980 bp, 36 predicted proteins | sample MGYA00519779_ERZ827150 | MGnify/ENA primary metagenome ERZ827150 (study PRJEB31778, sample SAMEA3449267) | human gut metagenome | biome: human gut; feature: human-associated habitat; material: faeces | place: United Kingdom | collected 2010/2012 ...
TTGACGACCGCTAATCAGAGCGAGATTCGCAGAGCGTATCTCGTCTCTGTTATGGAGAGCTTTAATCAGAGCGTATCTTAGCTCTGTTATGACATTGAATATCAGAAAAGCGGAGTTTATAAATATGCAATATTATGAAAAAATAAAGAATGCAGTACGGGAAGCAGATCGTGTACTGGTTGGACTTGGAGAAGAATGGGTTCTGACAGATGAGGCTATTTATAATGCAGTGGAAGATAGTCATCCGGTGTTTACTGCTTTGCTAAAATTTGCTGCAACACAAGAGCAGTACAGAGATATTGTGCCTTATTTGGAAGCTTTTTATTATAATCAAATAACAGAAATACCGGATATGTGGAAGGATGCGTATGCACATTTACGGAGGCTTCTGGAAGAAAAAGATTACTATATTGTATCGCTTACAATAGATCCGTATTTATCACAAATGGGATTTGATATGGATCGCTGTGTGAATCCATGTGGCAGTATACAGCGTATGCAATGCAGAAATGGCTGTACGGAGGAATTGTATATTGCGAAATCAATCATGCAGGTATTTTCAGAAAAACTGCAGCAGAAAATGCAGGATGTTTCCGAAACAGAGTTGCAGGAAAGCGTATTGACAGATCTGGTCAATGATTGTCGGAAAGAGATAGCAAAGCTCATATGCCCGAAATGTGGTGCTCCGCTGTTTTTTAACACATTAGAAGCAACACGCTACAGAGAAGAAGGATATCTTGGAAACTGGCAGATGTATATGAAATGGCTGCAGGGTTCTGTGAATAAGAAGCTGTGCGTGATAGAAGCAGGGGCAGGGATGTCATTACCGTCTGTTATCCGCTGGCCTTTTGAAAAAACAGTATACTACAATCAAAAGTCTTCTTTGTATCGCATTCATCATACATTTCATCAGGTTAATCATGAGATTGCAGAGAGATCATGTGGGATAGAAGCATCGGCAGTTTCGTTTTTTAAAGATATGAAAGATGGGGAGGCGGTTTTATGAGCACAACAGAAGAATATTTAGATGGACTTCTGCAGGAAACAATGGGACAGAAAGAGTCTGATGCAAAAACTGCACAACCAGATATAACGAAGGAAGAAAAAAATGCAGTACCGGCGGACGATAATCATAAGATGAGCCCGGATGAGATCGCGGCATTATTTGCCCAGATGCAGGGAGATCCGGAACCGGCGGCAGAACCAGAACCGGCGGCAGAACCAGAACCAGCGGTAGATTCAGAACCAGCGGTAGATTCAGAACCAGCGGTAGATTCAGAACCGGTAGTAGCGCCACAAAGTGAGTCTGTGGAAGATCAGGAAGATACAACAGAGAGCCAGCAGCTGGAACCTGTATCAGAACAGGAACCGATAGCAGAAGCGCCAAAGGAAGAGAAAGTTGCAGCACCGGCGGACGATAATCATAAAATGAGCCCGGATGAGATTGCGGCATTATTTGCCCAGGTGCAGGGAGATCCGGAACCGGCGACAGAACCAGAACCGGCGGTAGAACCAGAACCGGCGGCAGAACCAGAACCAGCGGCAGATTCAGAACCGGTGGTAGTGCCACAAAGTGAGTCTGTGGAAGATCAGGAAGATACAACAGAGAGCCAGCAGTCGGAACCTGTATCAGAACAGGAACCGGTAGCAGAAGCACCAAAGGAAGAGAAAGTTGCAGCACCGGCGGACGATAATCATAAAATGAGTCCGGATGAGATCGCAGCATTATTTGCCCAGGTGCAGGGAGATCCGGAACCGGCGGCAGAACCAGAACCAGCGGCAGATTCAGAACCGGTGGTAGCGCCACAAAGTGAGTCTGTGGAAGATCAGGAAGATATAACAGAGAGCCAGCAGTCGGAACCAGTAGCAGAATCAGAAACCGAACCTGAACCTGTGGGAAATGAAGAAGAGCCGGCAGAGATTCTGCAATCAGAACCAGAGACTGAATCTGTAGAAAATAAAGAAGATTCCAATATGAGTGATGAACAGTCTGCATTGCTGAAAGAAATACAGGCGGAACCGGATGACGAAGAAGAGTCAGGTCCGGGAGATGAAGTGCAGGCAGGAGTGGATACTGAGGATCAGAGAGAGCCTGCTGCAACAGAAGAAAAGCTGCCACCGCAGGAAGAAATGGAAATTGATCTGTCAGATCCGGATGCCATGGGCTTTTTGCAGGATATCCGAGAAAAGGAAGATACTAAAGAAAGTAAGAACGAAGATGATGCAGTTAATGAAATAGAGGAATTGCTGCGGAAATCCGATAATCATGAGATGGTGGATGAAGAGTTGGATCTGCCGGGAGAACAGGATACCTTATTATCAGGTCTGACAGGAGAAGATGGTCCGGAACAGTCAGATCAGGATGAAGTCGAGAGCGGGGATAAGTCTGCGAAAAAGAAGAAAGGTCTTTTCTCTTTCTTTGGCAAAAAGAAGAAAAAACAGGAAGGTTTGGAACAGGCTACGGACGATATGTCTGATGCAGAAGTGGCTGCAGAAGGAGCAACAGAAGCAGGCGAGGAAGAAACAGAACCTGTTGCAGATGGAGATGTACATAATCTTTTGCAGAACCTCTTTGGAGAAGAAGGAACCTCTGCTGAGGACTTTTTACAGCAGGAAGAAACTGTAGGAGAGCAGGTAACGGAAGCAGCAGGTAAAAAAGAAAAGAAAGAAAGTTTCTGGAAGAAACTCGGAAGCGCACTGTTTGAGGAGGATGAAGAAGAGGACAAACAGGAAGAGCAGGAACCGGAAAAGAAGAAAAAAGATAAGAAGGGGAAGAAGAAAAAGAAAGTTACGGATGCATCAGACAACCAGGGAATCTTAGAGGAACTGGACGCAGAAGGTGCGGATGGCAAAAAGGGAAAGAAAAAGAAGAAGGATAAGAAGCCTAAAAAAGAAAAGAAGGCAATACCAAAAGAAGGAACGGAAAAGGAAGCAGACAGTAAAAAGCTTCCAATCAAGATGGTTGTTCGTATCTTTATTTTGGCATTTTCTATTCTGGCTTTATTGCTGATCGTTGTAGAAATTATTCCGTCCATGTGGACAGCTGCAGATGCAAGAAATGCATTTTATAAGAAAGAATATCGCACTGCTTTTGAAGAAATGACCGGAAAGAAACTTTCCAAAAAAGATCAGAGATTGTATGAAAAGGCAAGGCTGGTAGCGTCCATGCAGCAAAGATATGATGCATATACTTCTTATACAGCCCTGCAGATGCCTGTGGAGGCACTGGACAGTCTGCTGTCAGGTTATTTGTTCTGGCAACAGGAAGCAGATGCCATCACAGAATATGATGCAACAACGGAGACGGATGCAGTGAAGTACCAGATACTGAATACCTTATATGATACTTATCAGCTTACGGAAGATGATGTAAGGCAGATCAATGCACTGGATGATTATGATTATACTGTAAGGCTGGAAGAACTGACAGGAAGCGTGAGCCATAAAAACAGTAATGCACAGCAGGCAGGAAGTACTGCTGTGACAGGAGATGCACAAGCTACAGATACTACAACACCTGCAGAAGACAGTACGAATGATGGTACACAGGAAGATCGTGTCAGTGATGCGGCAGATATGACACAAATGCAGGATATATTACCGGAGGAGGAAATAGAATGATCGCAATAATCGACTATGATGCAGGTAATATCAGAAGTGTAGAAAATGCACTTGTTGCGCTTGGAGAAGAAGTTGTCATCACCAGAGATCCCGAAATTTTATTGCAGGCAGAAAAAGTAATATTGCCGGGGGTTGGAGCTTTTGGGGATGCAATGGAAAAATTAGATGCCTACGGACTGGTAAATGTGATCCATCAGATCGTGGAGAAGAAAATTCCGTTTCTTGGCATTTGCCTGGGACTGCAGCTTTTGTTTGAAAGCAGTGATGAAACACCGGGTGTAGAAGGTCTGGGTATATTAAAGGGAAAGATCGTGGCAATTCCACATGACAAAGGATTGAAGATTCCGCATATTGGATGGAATTCCCTTTCGTTTCCAAATGAAGGAAGACTGTTCCGGGGACTAAGTGAAAATGCATACGTTTATTTTGTGCATTCCTATTATTTACAGGCAGAGGAAGAAGAAATTGTAAAAGCAACGACGGAATATGGTGTGACGATCCATGCATCGGTAGAGAAGGATAATGTATTCGCCTGCCAGTTCCATCCGGAGAAGAGTTCCGCAGTCGGCAGGAAGATCTTGCAGAATTTCCTGGCTATCAACAGGGAGGATAACTGATATGCATACAAAACGAATTATCCCATGTCTGGATGTTAATAATGGAAGAGTGGTAAAGGGTATTAATTTTGTGAATCTGATCGATGCAGGGGATCCGGTGGCGGTAGCAGCGGCTTACGATGCTGCAGGAGCAGATGAACTTGTGTTTTTGGATATCACAGCATCTTCGGATCACCGCAATACAGTGGCAGATATGGTGCGCAAGGTTGCGGAGCAGGTGTTTATTCCGTTTACGGTAGGCGGTGGCATCCGGACAGTGGACGATTTTAAGGCAATCCTGAGAGAAGGAGCCGACAAGGTTTCAGTGAATTCCGCAGCAATCATGAATCCACATCTGATTTCGGAAGCGGCAGAAAAATTCGGCAGTCAGTGTGTTGTTGTAGCGATTGATGCGAAGAAAACGCCGGATGGGTATCATATTTTCAAAAACGGTGGTCGTGTCGATATGGGCATTGATGCGATTGAATGGGCAATGCAGGCAGACAAGCTGGGCGCGGGAGAGATTCTTCTGACCAGCATGGATTGTGACGGTACGAAAGCCGGATACGATATTGAACTGACAAGATTGATCTCAGAAAATGTTTCCATCCCTGTGATCGCTTCCGGCGGAGCGGGAAAGCTGGAGCATTTTTATGATGCATTGACCGATGGAAAGGCAGATGCAGCACTGGCTGCTTCTTTATTCCACTTTAAAGAACTGGAGATCAGACAGGTTAAGCAATACTTGAAAGATCGTGGAGTTCCGGTCAGATTATAAATTCGGGATCATGCAATAGCAAAAGCGAACTATAGTATAATGTTTGATTTTACTGAGAAAGAAGATAGAAAAATGGCAGCGATCAGTAATGACTGGCTTGCACCGCTTACACCGGAATTTGCAAAGCCATATTATAGAGAATTATATAAAAAAGTAAAAGAAGAGTATGCGACTCATATGATCTTTCCGCCATCCAATGAAGTGTTCAGTGCGTTTGAACTGACACCGCTTGCTGACGTCAAGGTGGTGATTCTGGGACAGGATCCGTACCATAATGTGGGACAGGCGCATGGTCTCTGCTTTTCTGTAAAACCGGATGTGGAAATTCCACCTTCTCTTGTGAATATTTACAAAGAACTGCATGACGATCTCGGCTGTTATATTCCTAATAACGGATATCTGGTGAAATGGGCAAAGCAGGGGGTGCTGATGCTGAATACAGTACTTACGGTCAGGGCGCACCAGGCAAATTCACACAGAGGGATTGGCTGGGAAGAATTTACCAATGCTGCGATCCGGGTATTGAATGAACAGGACAGACCGATCGTATTTATTCTTTGGGGCAGTCCGGCGCAGCGCAAAAAGGAAATGCTGAACAATCCGAAGCATCTGATTCTGGAGGCACCACATCCGAGCCCGTTATCTGCATACAGAGGATTTTTTGGCAGTAAGCCGTTCAGTCAGACGAATGCATTTTTGGAGAAAAATGGTTTGACGCCGATTGACTGGCAGATTGAGAATCGATAGATTTTATCAGTAATATCGGCTCCGCAGGGTTGACAAACAGCAATATTGTGTTATAGTGTTCCTGTACAGAACTACTAACCAAGGGGCGAAGGACATATGATCGAAAAATTAATGTTATTTGGACTCACCAGACAGGAAGCGACGATTTATATCTGTTTATATCAGACCGGCCCGCTGACCGGTTATGAGGTGGCGAAGGATACGGGAATATCAAGATCAAATGTGTACAGCGCACTTGCAGGATTGGTAGAAAAAGGTGCAGCCTATAAAATGGAAGCGGCAGCAAATAAATATCTGGCTGCTCCCGTGGAGGAACTTTGTGAGAACAGAATGCGTCTGCTAAAAGAGGCAGAGGGCTATCTGAGAAACAATCTGCTTCCTGTGGAAGAGGAAACAGAAGGGTATATCACAATAGAAGGCTATCGGCATATTCAGGATAAGATCTATGCAATGCTGCAAAAGGCAGAGAAACGTATTTATCTGTCTTTATCAGCACCGGAGCTTGTTTTCTGGAAGGAAGAACTGCAAAAACTTGTGTTGCGTCAGATCAAAGTAGTGATCCTGACGGACGAACAGGTAGAGTTATCAGAAGGTATCACAACATATCTTTCGGATCGGAAAGAAGCGCAGATCCATCTGATCGTGGATTCCAAGCTTGTACTGACAGGCGATTACAGTGGGCAGGAGTCTGATACCTGTCTGTATTCCGGACAGAAAAATCTGGTCAGTGTTTTGAAAGAGGCATTGCGTAATGAGATCCGCCTGACGAATGTGATAGACCAGCAGAAGCAGACAGCTTCCGTATAGTTAGCTGCAAATCATGTCAATTAGGAGGATATTATGGCAGTCAGAATTGGTATTTTAGGGTATGGAAATTTAGGAAGAGGAATTGAGTGTGCAATTCGTCAGAATCAGGATATGGAGCTTGTTGCAGTTTTCACAAGAAGAGATCCGCAGCAGGTGAAAATTCAGACAGAGGGTGTTTCAGTATACAAAGTAGATCAGATCGCAGAGTTTCAGGATAAGATCGATGTATTGATGCTTTGCGGCGGAAGTGCAACGGATCTGCCAAAGCAGACACCGGAATATGCAAAATACTTTAATGTAATTGACAGTTTTGATACACATGCCAATATTCCGCAGCATTTTGCAGATGTGGATGAGGTAGCAAAGGCTAACGGACATGTTGCAATGATCTCCGTAGGCTGGGATCCGGGAATGTTCTCTTTGAACCGCTTATATGCAGCATCTATTTTGCCGGAAGGAAAAGATTATACATTCTGGGGAAAAGGTGTCAGTCAGGGACATTCTGATGCCATCCGTCGTGTAAAAGGTGTAAAAGATGGTAAGCAGTACACAATTCCTGTAGATGCGGCATTAGAGGCTGTCAGAAGTGGAAGTAACCCTGAGCTTACTACCAGGCAGAAGCATACAAGAGAGTGTTTTGTTGTAGCAGAAGAGGGTGCTGATCTTGCACAGATCGAGCATGATATCAAGACAATGCCAAACTACTTTTCTGATTATGATACAACGGTACATTTTATTTCAGAAGAAGAACTGAAGAGAGACCACAGTGGTATCCCACATGGTGGATTTGTGATCCGTAGCGGCAAGACAGGTCTTAATAAGGAGCATAATCACATTATCGAATACAGTCTGAAGCTGGATTCCAATCCGGAATTTACAGCATCTGTTCTGGTTGCATATGCAAGAGCAGTATACAGAATGAAACAGGAAGGCATGAAGGGCTGCAAGACGGTATTTGATGTAGCACCGGCTTATCTCAGCCCAATGAGCGGTGAGGAACTGCGTGCACATCTGTTATAATAGAAATAGAAAAGACGTCAGGAGAAGAAAATGGATAAAAAACCTTTTGTAACAAAACAGCAGATCGAAGAGATCACAAAAACATATCCCACACCATTTCATATTTATGATGAGAAGGGGATCAGAGAAAATGCAAAAGCAGTGAAGGAAGCATTTTCATGGAATCCGGGATTTAAAGAATACTTTGCGGTAAAAGCAACGCCGAATCCATTTTTAATTGATATTTTGAGAGAATACGGCTGTGGCTGTGACTGTTCTTCCATGACAGAACTTATGCTTGCAAATGCGATCGGCTGTGAAGGAAAAGATATCATGTTCTCTTCCAATGATACACCGCCTGCAGAGTTTGCATATGCTGCAAAGCTGGGAGCAACGATCAACTTAGATGATTTTACACATATTGCATGTCTGGAAGAAACACTTGGTAAGCTGCCGGAAACTATTTCCTGCAGATTTAATCCGGGCGGCATTTTTCAGATGAGCAACGGTATTATGGATAATCCGGGTGATTCCAAATATGGATTCACAAAGGATCAGTTATTTGAAGGATTCCGTATTTTGAAGGAAAAGGGTGTTAAGAACTTTGGTATTCATGCATTTCTTGCCAGCAACACAGTAACAAATGAGTATTATCCGATACTGGCAAAGCAGTTGTTTGAACTGGCAGTAGAACTGCAGAAAGAAACAGGTGCACATATTTGCTTTATCAATCTTTCCGGCGGTGTCGGAATTCCGTATACGCCGGATAAAGAACCAAACGATATCCGTGTGATCGGAGAAGGCGTGCATAAGGTATATGATGAGGTATTGGGAAAAGCCGGTATGGATGATGTTGCAATCTATACAGAAATGGGTCGTTTTATGATGGGACCGTATGGTGCGCTTGTCACACAGGCGATTCATGAAAAGCATACGTATAAGGAATATATCGGAGTAGATGCCTGTGCGGTCAACCTGATGCGTCCGGCTATGTATGGTGCATATCATCATATTACGGTACTGGGCAAGGAGAATGAGCCTTGTGATCATGTATATGATGTCACAGGTTCTCTGTGTGAGAATAATGATAAGTTCGCGATCGACAGAAATCTGCCAAGGATCGATATGGGAGATTATCTGGTGATCCACGATACCGGAGCACATGGATTTGCAATGGGTTACAATTATAACGGCAAGCTGAAATCAGCAGAGCTTCTGCTGAAAGAGGATGGCAGTGTACAGCTTATCCGCCGGGCAGAAGAACCAAAAGATTACTTCGCAACCTTTGATTGCTTCCCGATTTATAAAAAACTTGGATTTTAATGATCAGAAGACTGGAATCTCAGAATTGCTATGATTTTCAGATGGGTCTTGAAAATCCAGCGTAGATATGCTAAACTATGTTTCGGCTGTTGGAATACAGCCGAAGATAAGCCGGTGTGTCGGAATGGCAGACGATGCAGACTCAAAATCTGTTGGGTGTACGCCCGTGCGGGTTCAAGTCCCGCCACCGGCAGTAATGTATAAACCCCGTAATTTCAAGAAATCTTGATTTTACGGGGTTTTTTGATATCTTTTTCTATGCTGAATTAGTAAAATATACCTAAAAAGTATATAAAAATGAAGGAAGTAGAGCGGGGCACTATTTTTCACGTCTATTGCAAATGTTCTTTTACATAATCCCTGATAAAGAAGTTGTCCTCGGGCATCTGACAGCCTACGATGTAGAGACCTTCATTGTCTGAACATCGGATTGTATGGCCTTCAACGACATCATGCTTTGGCAGGTCGAAATCATGAATCTTGACAGAAACAGTGATATCTTTATGCTTTGCAAAATAATCGTCATGTGTCAGGAAAGCAAATCCGTTGGCACTGATGTTATCCAGCTTGCCTTCGATGACTTTATTTTCGCTGACAATTGTAATACTGCAGCGGTTCGTCAGATCCATACGGGGATATTTCCGGCGGTTGTTGATCTTAGGACGGGATTCAATCTGGATCATATAAGCGGAGCTGTCTTTTCCGGCGGATGGAGAAAGCTTTGCGTGATTCCAGCGGTACAGTACATTACCGACTGTTACCTGCAGCTTACACTCAGCAGGATCTGATAACTGTACGGATTCAGGAAGGGAAACTGTCAGGGTATTATCTTTTTGCGCTATGATCTCACCATGGTAGCTTGTATGCTCGTCAAGGAACACGGCCAGTTTCATACCCGGCTGGATATCCTCTGTTCCCATGAATCCACCAATACCGAGCTCGCACATCAGTGCTCCGATTACTTTTTCAATAGAATCAATATTTTCGGCAGATTCTGTGTATTTACTTACCATACGGCTGCTGATTTCATTAGAGTCAGCAATGCGGTCTGTCATATCAGATACAATATGCGTAACCTGCTCCAGATTGTTGACAAGATGCAGATTGGAGGTTTCGACCTCCTTCATGGCAGTGTCGATCACCTGAATGTTATCACCAAGCTGTTTTGCATCGGAAGCAATCTGCGTGATGTTATGACCGGCAAGTGTGACCTTATCAAGCGTAAGCTGGATGAGCTTTAAGGTTTCCTCCATAGCGGATGTCATCTTGTCGGAAGTTTCTTCCAGATGGCTAAGTGCCTGCCAGATCTGACCGGAGGAAGTTTTTGTTTCATTGCTTAAGGAACGGATCTGATCTGCGACAACAGCAAATCCACGTCCTGCGTCACCGGCTCTGGCAGCTTCGATAGAAGCGTTCAGTGCCAGAAGATTGGTCTGGTTGGAGATATTTTCAATCGTTCCGGTTTCTTTCTTTACCATTGCAAAGTCATCTTTAAAGTTCTGCAGGGTCTGTTCGATTTCACCGGAAAGCTGCGCCATTGTATTTGTTGTGGCAACAAGATTTTCCAGATCCGCAGAGCTTACCTGTGCATGCTCTTCGGAGGTAGCGGTCAGAGCTACCATCTGCTCGATCATTTCAGCAACATGATTGACCTGGGAACGGATATCCGATGTCATATCGTTGGAAGAATTGGTGCTGTCCTGCAACATGACATTGTTATCCTGCAGCTTGTGCAGACTGTTTACAACGATGCTGGCACCGTGCGTATTTTCGGAAGCAAGCTCACGTACGACAGTAATACCGTCCATGATCGAATTACATGCCTGTTTGACCTGTTCGACAGTTGTGATCACACGCTTCAGATCTGCCTTAATACTGTCAGTCATAGCACCGTCCGATTCATTCAGATGCTTGATGGACATGACATAGCAGATGTAGCAGAGGACAATACAGGAGAATTCCAGCTGATAATTCTTCATATTGGTGGCGGAATTATAACCGATCATGATGCGGTAAGCAGCACTGCCTATGATGATCAGAGAATTTGCAATACCACAGGTAACCATGAATTTTTTGTTTTTATACAAAACCAGAAGGCTGGTTACCGGGAGTATGTAGGTAAACGCGATTGGAGATTCCGTCGTACTGACAACGTAGGTATAAAATATGCCGTAGCCAATGACCAGATTATATTTGTAAAGTTCCGTTGTAAAACCTTTGACCCGCAGCAGGATCTCTCCGATAAGGATCGGAAGCCAGCAGAGCAGCAGAAATACAAAATAGTAAGGGGCAGTCCGCAGCCCGTTTGCAACGTCGCTGCCATAGTTGGCGGAAAGCAGAATAGCAAAGATCAGCCAGATCTTACGTGCCCTCCGGTTAGCTTTTTCCTTAAAAACAGATTCATCATAATTCATAGGTACCTCCATGTTGTGTGGTAGACAGTGTCTTAAAATAGTCGGAAATGGCTTTGATCGTTTCATCGCTTTCTTTTAAGTCCGGTTCAAAGACGGAGAACGCATGGGTCAGTTCCTTTTTCTTGGGAAAGTTCAGTAAACTGTGAACAACACCCTGGCGGGTCATTGCCTTTTCATACTGCAGGGTATAATGCTGCAGATGGTCATTTCGGCTTGTAACAAGAAAGCAGGGCGGAAGTGCTTTCAGGATATCCGGATGCTCCGGATTGACATAGGGAGCAAAGGCTCTTTTTTTATAGCCTTTTCCGTATAAATAGGAAGGCAGGAAAAGTCCTATCTTGTCCCGTTTATTGGTATAAAACATACCACTGATCAGCCCAAGTGCCTGTATGGGAAGTGCAGATGGTGTTACATGCGCAGCAGCTGCTACCTTTTTGCTGTTCTGCATTGCAGTGCAATAGGTCAGCAGGCAGGCACCGCCACTGTCACCGACAGCATAGATCTGCTGCGACAGCTCTTTTTTGGCAAGATCCTTCCGGATATATTCCATGGCAAGAAAAACATCGCTGCACTGATCAAAAAACAGACAGTCGGGAATGAGTCTGTACTCAATGCTGTAAACCAGATAGCCCAGCTTACTGAGCTTGGCACAAAAGTAACGGTTAAATTCCTTACAGCCAAGTAACAGTCCACCGCCGTGCACGTTTAAGATCACGGGAAGTTTCTGATCTGCTGCATTTCCCGGCTGGTACAGATCCAGCCTGTGGGCAGGCAGCCCGTCCTCTGCATAAGGAATGTCCTCTAGCTCGGTAACACCGCTGCAAAGTGTATATTTTTTATCACGCGCCGGGAGATCTTTCTGGAAATCTGCCCGTTGTTTATAAAAAGCCTGTTTTATAAATTGACTCATGTTTCAAAAACCTCGTTCTATATGCTGTTGAGCACAGAATTTCTACCTGTTATAATAGGCTATTTTTCGACGGTATTCAACAAATTTTTAAAGCAATGGAAAGAATACGGGAAATCGGGTATAATGACAGTATGTACAGGGCACAGAAGTAGGTGTCCGTGAACGAAAACGGCGTAAAATGGTATACAAAGGAGAAATGAAGGATGAACAAACATATAGAAGACGCGATGGAGATCAGAAATGAACAGCCGATGGTATGTAACTGCGCCCAGACGATCCTGCGGGTGTATGCAAAGGAACTCGGACTTTCGCCGGAGCAGGCAGAAAAGCTGGGCAGCAACTTTGGCGGCGGCATGAAATGCGGCGGAACATGTGGCGTGATCACAAGCGGGCTTTTGGTACTTGGAGGCAAAGGAATCGAATCGGCTGCTAAAATCGGCGAATTCCGCAGACGGATCGCAGAAAATCATGATGGCATGACGGATTGTAAATTGCTTTTAAAAGCAAATGCAGAGCGGGGCGGCAATAAAAAGGAGCACTGCGACGGTATGATCCGGGAGGCGATCACGCTGATCGATGAACTGGTAAGTGTATCAGAATGTAAAAAATAGTGTCAGGATTATCGCATATTTCCGACATATGCTACAGTACCGGAAATAAAATTAAGAAATTTCTGATATGCCGATATACAAAAGAGGAAGGACAGAATATCTCATGCAAAAAGAGAAAAAAGCCAATTCCATGGATATGATCCACGGAAGTCTTTGGAATAAAATATTATTATTTGCACTGCCGCTGGCTGCAAGCAGTATTTTGCAGCAGTTGTTTAATTCCGTAGATACGGCGGTGGTTGGACGGTTTGCCAGCAGTCAGGCACTTGCGGCAGTTGGCAGCAACAGCTCCCTGATCTCTTTAATGATCAATTTATTTCTGGGTGTATCCCTGGGCTCCAATGTTGTGATCGCCCATTATATCGGGCAGGGTTCTGAGAAAAATATTAAGGCAGCAGTCCATACGGCAATGCTTGTAGCGGTTTTATGCGGTTTTTTTGTGCTCTTGTTTGGGCAGGTGATCGCAAGGCCGGTATTACTTCTGATGGGAACCCCGGAGGATGTGATCGATCTGGCGGTATTATATCTGCGGATTTATCTGCTGGGTATGCCCTGTATCATGCTTTATGATTTTGGCGCATCTATCCTGCGGAGCACAGGAGACAGTAAAAGACCTTTGTATGCACTGATCGCAGCGGGTATTATCAATACAATCCTCAATCTGATACTGGTCATCAGCTTTGGGATGGGCGTTTCCGGTGTTGCCATTGCAACGGTTATTTCCAACATGGTCAGTTCCGGTATTGTACTGTATATTCTGCTGCATGAACAAGATCCGATCAGGGTAGAACTGAAACAGCTCAGTATTGTACCGAAGGAACTGAAGAAAATTCTGATGATCGGTATTCCGGCGGGACTGCAGGGTATGATGTTTTCCATTGCCAATGTGTGTATCCAGAGTGCGATCAACAGCTTCGGTTCCAATGCGATAGCAGGAAGTGCCGCTGCACTCAACTTTGAGTTTTTTGCATACTTTATTGTGAATGCATTTGCGCAGACGACCGTTACCTTTACGAGCCAGAACTATGGAGCAGGAGAAGTTGACAGATGTAAAAAGGTATTCCGTCTGAATATGGTGTTTTCCCTTGTATTCTGTGGCATGCTTTCTGCAGTTTTTGTACTGGGCAGAGGATTTTTTCTGCGGCTTTATACAACTGATGAAGCAGTACTTGTATTTGCAGCGCAGCGGCTTTTGATCGTAACGACACTGGAGCTTCTGACCTCCACCTATGAAATCAGCGCAGGTGCCATGCGCGGACTGGGACATTCCCTGCTTCCGGCGATCATTACCTGTGTCGGCTCCTGCCTGCTTCGGCTTGTGTGGATCGCAACAGCATGTCGTCTGGTGCACGATTTTGGTCTGCTGATGATCATTTATCCGATCTCGTGGGTCATTACGGGAACAGCTATGCTCACCGCTTATTTCTGTATCCGTAAAAAATGCTTTAAAAGCCTTGGCAGGTTTTGACGTATGTAGGCAGGTTTGCTATAATAAAAACTGGTGATTTTATGGACTGTAAAGAAACAGAACGAAGAATATCCCGCTTTCTGGCAAATGATCTGACAGGACGGGAACTCATACAATTTATAGAACATGTGGAAAGCTGTGAGTCCTGCAAGGAGGAGCTGACGATCCAGTATCTTTCTTCCGAGGGTATTGCGCGCTTAGAGGAAGGGAAAACCTTTGATCTTGACCGGGAGTTGACAGAGTATATGCATACAATGGTCAGGAAGTACAAGCTGCGCCGGAAGATCCGGTTTGGCATATTAGTGCTGGAAATACTGGCAATACTGATCATTGCAGGGGTATTTGCCTACGCATTACTTTAATTAAAGAAGCAAGAGGGTATTTATGAGCGAAAAATTAGTACTGATCGATGGCCACAGTATTTTGAACAGGGCATTTTACGGAGTCCCGGATCTGACCAATACAGAGGGGCTGCATACAAATGCCATTTATGGCTTTCTGAATATCATGTTTAAGATCATAGAGGAAGAGGATCCGACGTATCTGGCGGTTGCTTTTGACTTAAGTGCGCCGACCTTCCGCCATAAGATGTACGATGCCTACAAAGGGACGAGAAAGCCAATGCCGCAGGAACTTAGGGAGCAGGTTCCGGTCATGAAAGAGGTGCTTTCCGCCATGGGCATTCTGACAATGGAGCAGGAAGGCTTTGAGGCGGATGACATTCTCGGTACGATGGCAAAACGTGCGGAAAAAGAAGGTGTTCTGGTAGCACTTGTGTCGGGAGACAGGGATCTGTTGCAGATCGCTACGGATAAGATCAAGATCCGCATCCCAAAGACAAAGGGCGCGAGAACAGAAATAGAAGACTATTATGCAAAAGATGTGGAAGAAAAATATCACGTGAATCCGCAGCAGTTCATTGAGCTCAAGGCACTGATGGGCGATACGGCAGATAATATTCCGGGCGTTCCGAAGGTCGGAGAAAAGACAGCGACCGCTTTGATGGAGCAGTACGGAAGCATTGAGAATATTTATGCGCATCTTGAGGAGATCTCCAAAAACAGCATCCGGACATCGCTTGCTGAAAACAGAGAGCTTGCAGATCTGTCTAAAAAGCTGGCGACGATCGATATTGATGCGCCGATCCGCTATACGCTGGCAGATGCCAGAACCGGCAATTTCTATACGCCGGAGGCCTATGCCTATATGAAAAAGTTAGCCTTTAAAAATATGCTCAGCCGTTTTGATGCACAGGACAGGCAGGAATCGGATGTCAGGGAAAATCTCTGCATTACAGAGATGCAGAAGGCAGAGGAGATTTTTGCTCTCTGCGAAAAAGCGGAAAAAACTGCTTTTTATGTGCTGGGAGAAAGCGTGCTGCTTTCCTGCGGGCAGGAGAATTATTACATTCCCGCGCAGGGCTTTTTGACATTTGCTTATTTACAGGGAAAGCTGCAGGAACTGTTTGAAGCCTGTAAAAAGGAAGGGCATCTGCTTCTGACATTTGATGTTAAGAAATTTTATGGACTGTTTACAATGGAGCGTGCAGACGTCAGCTGCTTCTTTGATACAAAGCTTGCGGCGTATCTGCTCAATCCTTTGAAAAGTGAATATACACTGGAAGATATCGCGCAGGAATACAGAAATGTAATGCTGATGGATTATAAGCAGCAGTTCGGGAAAAAGTCTGTTGCAGAGAGCATGGAAACAGAGGAAGAGATGTTTACGCAGTATGCGGGCGGGCTGATCCAGACAATCTATGACTGCTATGAAAAACTGGCGGATGCCCTTTCACAGACAGCTATGAAAGAACTGTATGATGAGATTGAAATGCCGCTTACTTATGTGCTCTATGCCATGGAAAAAGAAGGCGTGATCGTACAGAAGGAAGAATTAAAGCATTACGGCGGGCAGCTGGCAGAAAGGATCGCTGTTGTAGAACAGCGTATTTACGATACGGTTGGTGAGAAGTTTAATATCAATTCGCCCAAGCAGCTTGGCGTGATATTATTTGAAAAAATGCAGCTAAAAGGCGGCAAGAAAACAAAGACAGGCTATTCCACAGCTGCGGATATTCTGGAAAAGTTAGCTCCGGATTACCCGGTTGTAAATGATATTCTGGAATACAGAGGACTTACAAAATTAAAATCAACTTATGCGGACGGACTGGCGGACTGTATCGCGGAGGATGGCAGAATCCATACAAGCTTTAATCAGATGATCACGGCGACGGGACGTATTTCTTCCACAGAGCCGAATCTGCAGAATATTCCGATGCGCATGGAGCTGGGGCGTCTGATCCGTAAGGTATTTGTACCAAAGCCGGGCTGCGTATTTATGGATGCGGATTATTCCCAGATCGAGCTGCGTATCTTAGCGCATATGTCAGAAGATGAGGAGTTAATTGAGGCTTACCGGATGTCTGAGGATATCCACAGGATCACAGCCTCCAAGGTATTCCACACGCCGTTTGAAGAAGTGACGGATCTGCAGAGAAGAAACGCAAAGGCAGTCAATTTCGGTATCGTATATGGGATCAGTTCCTTTGGACTGAGTCAGGATCTGAGCATCAGCCGGAAGGAGGCGAGTGCTTATATTGAGCAGTATTTTGAAACATATCCCGGTGTAAAGCGTTTTCTGGATAATTGCATTGCCAAGGCAAAGGAAACAGGCGAGAGCCGTACGATGTATGGCAGACGCAGACCGATCCCAGAGCTCTCCAGTTCTAACTTCATGCAGCGTCAGTTCGGTGAACGTGTGGCGATGAATGCGCCGATCCAGGGAACAGCAGCTGACATTATGAAGATCGCCATGATCCGTGTCTATGATTCACTTAAGCGAGAAGGGCTGAAGAGCCGCATTTTATTACAGGTGCATGATGAACTGCTTCTGGAAGTTTGGGAAGATGAAGTGGAGAAGGTACGGGAGATACTGATGCGTGATATGAAGGGCGCAGCAGAGCTTTCCGTTTCACTCGAAATAGATGTACACACAGGAAAAAACTGGTACGAGGCAAAATAATATGAAACTGATCGGTGTGACCGGAGGTGTCGGCGCAGGCAAATCGCAGGTGCTTGGCTATATCCGGGATACGTATAAAGCAAGGATCCTTCTGGCAGATGAAGCTGCCAATGATCTGAAAAAACCGGGCATGCCCTGTTATGAACCGGTGATAGCAACACTTGGCAGACAGATTCTGCAGGAAGATGGAACAATCAATAATAAAAAGATGGCAGAGGCAATCTTTGCATCGTCTGAAAAACTGGCACAGATCAATGCGATCATCCATCCGGCGGTGCGTACTTATATTATGGAGCAGATCCGGCTGGAAAGAGAAAGTGGAGTCAATGATTTTTTCTTTCTGGAGGCGGCGCTTCTGATCGAAGAGCATTATGATGAAGTTGTGGATGAGCTCTGGTATGTGTATGCCAGTGAGCAGGTACGTTACAAACGGCTGAAGGACAGCCGCGGTTATTCGGACGAAAAGACAGCTTCTATTATCAGCAGGCAGCAGCCGGATGCGGTATTCCGCAGCAAATGTGATTTTGTGCTGGACAATTCCGGTGATTTTGAGAATACAAAACAGCAGATAGATGAGAAATTGGGGGTATACCTGTGCAAAGAGCAGACAGCAAGCAGCATAAGTTGATCTACGGTCTTGATATCGGAACGAGAAGTATCGTAGGAACAGTCGGCTATATGGAAAAGGATCATTTTGTGGTAGTGGCACAAAAGGTCAGAGAGCATGAGACGCGTGCCATGCTCGATGGGCAGATCCATGATATCGGTGCAGTCGGTGAAATGATCCGGGATGTGACAGATGAGCTGGAAAAGGAACTGGACATCACGCTTTCTCAGGTCTGTATCGCGGCAGCAGGTCGTGTTTTACAGACTGTGACGACTTCTGTGGAAATCGATCTGGAAGGTGAAAAGCTCATTACAAAAGAAGATATTTTTGCACTGGACTCCTATGGCATTGAAAAGGCATATGAGGAGTTTCAGAAAGAAAATGAGCTGGATATGAAGTTTTACTGCGTGGGCTATACGGTCATGCGCTACTATATGAATCATTATCCGATGAGTAATCTGGAAAATCATAAGGCAAAGATCATTGCAGCGGATCTGATCGCAACTTTCCTGCCGGATGATGTTGTGGACGGACTTTACAAAGCCGTGGAGCTGGCAGGGCTTGAGGTTGCCAATCTGACACTGGAGCCTATTGCAGCTATGGCAGTGGCAATCCCGCAGATGTACAGGATGCTGAATATCGCTCTGATCGATGTCGGCGCGGGAACAAGCGATATCTCCATTACAAAGGACGGCAGTATTGTAGCATATGGTATGCTGCCTGTTGCAGGGGACTGCCTGACAGAAGATATTGCCAGACATTGTCTGGTAGATTTTACAACGGCAGAGATGATCAAACGCGGGATCGAGCATAGTGATACGGTGGAATATAAGGATATTATGGGACTGCCTCAGACGATCAGCAAAGAAGAAGTACTTTCCGTCTGCTCTGACAATCTGACAGAAATGGCAGAACAGGCAGCGGACAAAATCATGGAGCTGAATGGGGGTAAGCCGGTCAGCGCAGTTTTTGTTGTCGGTGGCGGCGGAAAGATCGAGGGCTACACACAGCTTGTGGCGGACAGACTTGGTATTGCCAGAGAACGCTGTGCGCTGCGTGGGGAAGAAGTGATGCAAAAGATCGACTTTTTGCCGGGTGACATCAAAAAGGATTCCATGCTCGTGACACCTGTCGGTATCTGTCTGAATTATTATGAGCAGAGCAACAATTTTGTGTTTGTGACCTTGAACGGAGAACGTGTCAAATTATATGATAACAACAAGCTGGCGGTAGTGGATGCAGCCATTCAGGCGGAGATTCCGAATGATGCACTGTTCCCGAAGCGCGGGGAATCACTGACCTTTACCTTTAACGGAAAGCAGAAGGTGATCCGCGGAGAACGGGGAGAATCAGCCGTGATTCTTCTGAACGGAGAACCGGCGGATATCCATACGCCGATCCGCGGGAATGACAGGATCGAGATCAAAGAATCCACAGCCGGCGTGCCGGCTGTGATGGAGCTTGGAAAGTTAACAGAGTACAACCAAGAGATCCATATTACCGTAAACGGACAGAACATTACACTTCCAAAGTTTGCTTCGGCAAACGGAGAACTGCAGTCTGCTTTTTATCAGATTCGGGAAGGCGACGAGATTGAACTGCTGAATTATTATACGGTGCAGCAGGTAACTGAGGTTATGGACGTGCTGCTGGATCCTGCCATGCAGATATTGATCAATCATGAACCTGCGGATATGGATTCCAAGGTCTATGATAATTTTACGTTGGAGTGGAAGCTGGCAGAGGAAAAAACGGCAGAAACCAAAGAACCGGAGCAGGAAGCAGAAGCAGGGACAGCGGTGGAAGCAGCCGCGAAAACGGAAGCAAGTTCAGAGCCTGTGAAGCCGGCAGAAGAAGTGCAGGCAGATGCAGAGGCCGGAGAACAGGAACAACCTGACAGAGCAGATGTGCAGGAAAGCAGAAAAACGAGCAGACCGGGCGGCAGTATGCTGGAAAAAGCAAGACAGTCCGCACAGCAGATAGCGGATGCGCCGATAACGGAAGAGATAGAGGAAGAACTGAAGCAGATGCGGGCGAATGCAGCGGCAGAACGGATCGCAGCATTTGCAACAGCCTATAACAGCGGTCAGGGTATGCCACAGCCTGTGCAGACACCACAGCACGAACAGCTGAAACCCGTACAGCCACCGGTGCAGCAGATAGCGCAGGCGCAACAGGAACTGGTATCACAAGTAGAACAGACGCCGCCTGCACAACAGAAACCGGTACAGGCGCAGCCACCGGAGCAACAGACAGTGCAAGTACAGCCATCGGCAGATGCCATCACTGCAGTGACTGTTACGGTAAACGGCGAAAAGCTGACATTGACGGGCAAGAAAGATTATATCTATGTGGATGTATTTGACCACATTGATTTTGATCTGTCAAAGCCGAAAGGCAAAACAGTGGAAACACTGATTAACGGAAGAAAAGCACAGTATGTGGAACCACTGAAAACGGGTGATGTGCTTGATATATTCTGGAAGGACTAGAAATGAGACTACTTAGTATTGCGAGTGGAAGCAGTGGAAACTGCATTTATGTGGGGGATGATACAACGCATATCCTGATCGATGCGGGGATCAGCGGTAAGCGGATCGAAGCGGGACTGAATTCGATCGGGGTCAGCGGCAAAGATCTGGATGCGGTCTTTGTGACGCATGAACATATTGACCATATCAGCGGGATCGGCGTGTTGTCCCGCAAGTATGATGTACCGATCTACGCAACAAGCGGAACGATAGCAGGCATCAGTACGACACGTTCGGTCGGAGATATCGATGGCCAGTTGTATCAGGTTATACATAAAAATGAGAATATCACGGTCGGCGGGCTTCTGATCAAAGCTGTTCCGATTTCGCATGATGCGGCGGAGCCTGTCTGCTATACGATCACAAACGGAAAAAGTCATGCAGCGATCGCAACGGATATGGGCTGCTATACAGAGGAAATCGTAGAAAATCTGAAAGGCATGGATGCCATATTGCTTGAGGCGAACCATGATGTCAATATGCTGCAGGTCGGTCCGTATCCCTATTATCTGAAACAGCGTATTTTAGGAAACAAAGGTCATTTATCCAATGAAACGGCAGGAAAACTTTTGTGTGAGCTTCTGCATGATGATCTGAAATATGTCCTGCTCGGACATCTGAGTAAGGAAAACAATCTGCCGCAGCTTGCGCATGAGGCAGTAAGGCTGGAGATTACGATGGGGGAGTCCCCCTATCAGGCAAGTGATTTTGATATTACGGTAGCAAGCAGAAGTGAACCGACAAGACTTTTGGAGTTTTGATGATGCATTTGTCAAGAAAGACTTGCAAGAACAGATAGGAAAGTTTAAGATGATGTAGATAAGTTTGTTACAGAAGCAGAAGAGGAGAAGAAAGCATGAAAAAAACGATTATTACTGTAGTTGGAAAAGATACGGTAGGTATTATTGCAAGGGTATGTGCATATCTGGCAGAAAAGCAGATCAACATTCTGGATATTTCCCAGACGATCGTATCCGGTTATTTTAATATGATGATGGTTGTAGACAGAACAAATGCCACCAACTCCTTTGGTGATATGGCAGATGAGATGGAAAAGGTCGGAGAAGAGATCGGCGTTGTGATCAAATGCCAGAGAGAAGAAATTTTCGACAAAATGCATAGAATCTAATAAGGAGAATACCCATGATTAATCGTGTTGAAGTAAATGAAACAAATGAAATGATCGAAAAGGAAAATCTGGATGTGCGTACTATTACGATCGGTATCAGCCTTCTGGATTGTATCGATGCAGATCTGGAAAATTGTAAGAAGAAAATCTACAGTAAGATCAAGCAGACGGCAAAGGATCTTGTTGCAACAGGAAATGAGATTGAAAGGGAATTTGGTATTCCAATCGTAAATAAAAGAATCAGCGTTACGCCGATTGCTCTGATCGGTGGAGCCTGCTGTCATAAACCGGAAGACTTTGCGCAGATCGCGGTTGTACTGGATGAAGTGGCAAAGGAAGTGGGGGTTAACTTTATCGGCGGGTATTCCGCTTTAGTATCCAAGGGTATGACGAAGGCGGATAAAATGCTGATCGAATCGATTCCAATGGCACTATCTTTTACAGAACGTGTCTGTAGCTCCGTTAACTTAGGTTCCACCAAGACCGGTATCAACATGGATGCGGTCAAGCTGATGGGCGAGATCATCAAACAGACGGCAGAATATACAAAAGAAGATGATTCTCTTGGCTGTGCCAAGCTTGTTGTATTCTGTAATGCGCCGGATGACAATCCTTTTATGGCAGGTGCTTTTCATGGTGTGACAGAGGCCGATGCGATCATCAATGTTGGCGTATCCGGACCGGGGGTTGTCAGAACAGCACTGGAAAAGGTGCGCGGCGAGAATTTTGAAGTATTATGTGAAACAATTAAAAAAACAGCCTTCAAGGTAACGAGAGTCGGACAGCTTGTAGCAAAAGAGGCTTCCAAGATGTTGGGCATTCCTTTCGGAATTGTAGATCTTTCTCTGGCACCGACACCTGCGATCGGAGATTCCGTAGCTGATATCCTCTGTGAGATCGGTCTGGAATATGCAGGAGCACCGGGCACAACAGCGGCACTTGCGCTTTTGAACGATCAGGTAAAGAAGGGCGGCGTTATGGCTTCTTCTTATGTAGGCGGCCTGAGTGGTGCCTTTATTCCGGTCAGTGAAGATCAGGGTATGATCGATGCGGTAACAGCAGGTGCGCTGACGATCGAAAAGCTCGAAGCAATGACCTGTGTCTGCTCCGTGGGTCTTGATATGATCGCTATTCCGGGCGATACAAAGGCAACGACTATTTCCGGTATTATCGCAGATGAAATGGCAATCGGTATGGTAAACCAGAAGACAACTGCAGTCCGTATCATTCCGGTGATCGGAAAGGGTGTGGGAGAAAAGGTAGAATTTGGCGGACTTTTAGGCTATGCACCGATCATGCCTGTCAATCCGTATTCCTGTGATGCGTTTGTAAACCGCGGCGGACGGATTCCTGCTCCAATCCACAGCTTTAAGAACTAGAGTATAAAAAGGGAGAAATGCAAATTTGCATTTCTCCTGTTTTTTTATAGTTTAAAGCTTTATGATCGGTCTTGTATATTCATTCTGCATTTCTGTCTGATACTTATCCGCGATAACACTTTCGTAAATATGTGCCGCTAAAATATCATGGTGGAACTGGCGCTGCGCAAGGTCGGTTGCTAGTTCTTTCCCATCGGAAACCTTTGTGATGATCGGAATAGAAGTGTACTGGTGCAGGGCTTTCATCACGCCCAGACCGCCGATATCCTCCCGGAAGCCAAGCACACGTGCGTAAAATACAGTACCGTTGTTGCGATATGCATACATATCTGATTTTTTCAGATTCAGCAGGATATGGCAGAGCATACGGCTGACTCTTGCATAAGTCACATTTTTGGATTTCAAAATATCGCAGAGCGACTCGTAATCATATGATTTATACAGGTTCTTTAAGATCCTGTCGGAAAGATCTTCATTGATATCGACAAAGCGGCTATAACCTCTGGATTCTTCCACAAGCAGCTTGTATTTCAGCATGGCAGAAAAATCGCGTGGAAAAACAGGAAATGTTTTTTCGTAATTTTCAGCCATAATGTCATATACATTGGATGGTACCTGATCACGGATCAGTTCCAAAGAGCCGGGTGTATGTAATGCCTGCCTGAGTGCAAGTGAAGAACTGAAACTGTTGCTGAAGCGGTAAGAGTGATAATCAGCACCTGTACGCTGAATCGTCACAGGTTTGATCTTACTGCCACGGCGGATGATACTTTTGATATATTCAATACCAAGAATGTTGTTTGGACTGCCTATGATATTTTCATTGGCTGCAAATTCCGGCATACAATGTACAAGTGCCGTATTTCTCGCAGTAGGGTATGAGCGTCCGATCGCAAGCTCTGCTTTTAAAGTCTTTTTATAAGCTTCCGGCTCATCTACAAGAACCTGGGCAATGGGACGGAGCATGTCAATACTGCCGCATTCACTACCAAAGCAAAGCGTATCCACGATACCGAGACTGTCCAAAAGGGCAACTGCACCGTCTGCAAAGTACTCTGCGCTGGCGCAGGCGTAGCAGCTTGGCAGCTCAATCACAACATCAGCACCGTTCATCAGTGCCATACGTGCCCGGGCATATTTATCCATGATGGCGGGGGTGCCACGTTGCGTGAAGTCACCGCTCATGACAACAACAACGGCATCTGCACCGGTTAATTTTTTAGCCTGTTCAATATGGTAGGCATGCCCTCTGTGAAAAGGATTATATTCTGCGATAATTCCTGTAACCTTCATATCGAATTCCTCCATTACAAATCATATCAAGCCTATTTGGTAAACGGCACAATCACATATGGGACAACGTTGTGCAACTATGACTTCTGATAATTCTTTTACATATTAGTAACTATATCATATTTGTGGGTCGTGCACAATCATAACAGGGTTATTTCCTCAGGATTTTGCTTAAATTGTATGATATTTTGCACAAAAAAAGAGGGGGATTTCCTTGTACTTCAAAACACCTTAGATTATAATGGAAGAAATGAAACAAGCGGAAAGGAGACAGAGATGTCTTACATAGATCAAATCAAAGAAAAAGCAAGAGCAGATAAAAAAACGATCGTATTACCGGAGACAAATGACAAACGTACATTGATTGCAGCGTCCCATATTCTGGAAGAAGGAATTGCGGATATTATTATGATCGGTGATGAAGAGAAGATTAGAGACGGTGCCGGCTGGCTGGAAGTAGAGCTGGATGGTGTGACAGTAGTCAACCCACAGACGACCGACAAGCTGGACAAGTATGTAGAACTTTTATACGAAACAAGAAAAGCAAAGGGTATGACAATGGAAAAGGCAAGAGAAACACTGCTGAACGATTATCTGACCTTTGGCGTTATGATGGTAAAAGCAAATGATGCAGATGGCATGGTAGCAGGTGCCTGCCATGCGACAGCAGATACGCTCAGACCTGCGCTGCAGATCTTAAAGACTGCACCGGGCGTGAAGCTGGTATCCGGCTTCTTTATCTTAGATGTACCGGATTGTAAATATGGTGCAAACGGTACATTCTTATTTGCAGACTGTGGTCTGAATCAGGATCCGAATGCGGAAGAACTGGCTGCGATCGCAGAGTCCTCTGCAAAGAGCTTCCAGTCGCTGGTCGGTGCAAAACCGATCATTGCAATGCTGTCCCATTCCACAAAGGGAAGTGCAAAGCATCCGCTTGTCGATAAAGTGGTAGAAGCGACAAAGATCGCAAAGGAACAGTATCCGTATCTTTGTATCGATGGCGAGTTGCAGACAGACGCAGCGCTTGTCCCGTCCGTAGCAAAGTCAAAAGCACCGGGCTCAGAAGTGGCAGGTAAAGCAAATGTCCTCGTATTCCCGAACCTTGACTGCGGTAATATCGGTTATAAGCTGGTACAGCGTCTTGGGAAGGCAGAAGCGTACGGTCCAATGCTGCAGGGTATCGCAAAGCCGGTCAATGATCTGTCCCGTGGATGCTCGTGGGAAGATATTGTTGGTGTAGTGGCACTGACCGCTGTACAGGCACAGCTTGTGTAATTCGCAGGTGGATTGAAACGATGTTATATTACAATAAAAAGAAAGGCTGTGTAGATTTTTTACATAGCCTTTTTATATAATGTCATGCATCTATGATGCATGATGCAGCCTCGCTCATCTGCGAAGCAGATTTTGCAATTTACTGCCCAGTCAGTTCCAGACAGCTTAAAACTGTCAGAAAATAACTGCTCAGATAAAAACCAAAATAATACATGAAAAACATGGCAGGTGCTGTCAGAAAGATAAGTATAAGTTGTGGCAGCGTCAGCAGGATCAGAACGATGCAAAGCACATATCTGTCTACGGATCCATGCTGCTTCTTCCTTGCGCGGAGCACTGCAATACAGTTGGAAATAAACAGTACCAGCAAAAAGATCACACCGGGTATACAGTTGTAAAAGACCGGAAGCATTGCATTTGTCCTGATATTATCCTGTTCATAATGGCGGCAGGCAAGGAAAGAGATCGTTTTTTCACGAAGAGCCTGTCCGAAAGGTGGGTTCATAAAGGCAAAATAGGATTTGTAATCGTTGCCATAGTAGACAAGTTTGTTGATCGCATCAATGCATTCTCCGCCCGGATGGTTGATATAGCCAGGATACAGACCGTTCGTATAGGCGAATGTCTGCCATCTGTATTTCAGGAATTTATCCGGATTATAAATGATGAGCCGCAGGGAAGCCTGCATAAAGCGGTTTAAGGTTCTTTTTGGCAGGACGTCATCGATGTTCCAGTATTGACTGATATTTCTGACGCTTGCTGTACGGCGGAGCAGAGATGCATCCACAAGCTCGTTGATCGTCATAACATCATCATAGACGCACGGACCTTTTAAATCCTCTACATCCGTAAATAAGTTTGCAACCGGATTTAAGACAAGGGAGATTGGATATTTATTGCTTCCATTTAATGCAATTTTGTTTGGTATATTGCAAAGCATAAAGAATACAAGTGATAACACAAGCATACAGGCTGCCTGCTTCAGATGTATTTTTTTCAGAAGTAAAAATGCGAGGGGCAGGAATACGACCAGATAAATAAATTCGCTGCGCCATGCACAAAGAAGTCCGGTCAGGGCAGATAGGACCAAAAGCCATTTGCCGGAAAAACGGTCTGTTTTGGTAAGATAGTAAACTTTTGCAAGGACAAACAGAAAGATCCAGCCAACCAGTGTGGCACGCAGGGTAAATAAGTTGCCGTCGATGACAGGCAGCAGGATAAACGGCAAAAATAAGAGATATCGTTTTTTGCCGGAAAGCACAGAAAACAGATCATGCATGATCACAGAAAAGATCGTGCAGATAAGCAGAATCTGGATAAAAGTAATGGATGCCATGGAAGGGAAAAACAAAAGGGCAACCATATAAAACAGGCTTGTAATACCGGACTGCGCACCGGACATGGTAAAGGAAAGGGCAGCACGGATCACATAGAATTCGTCTCCCTTAAAAATACCCGGCCATGTCAGCAGCCAGAAAACGCCCATAAACAGGAAATATCCGATAAAAAAACGAAAATAGGAGAGAAAGGTTTTATTTTTCTTCCCTATATAATAGAGGGTGTGTGTCAGACAAAGATAAAAGAAATAAGTAAATAATACGGCAAGCAGGACGATAACGCCAATGTAAAGCCGGGAATGTTCTGTCCAGGTAAATGTAACCAGATCACGCCCTTTGACCAGTAGAACATGGAGGATAGTCAGAAAAAGAGAAAGAAACGCGAAAGCCGGTTTCAAAATCGTAGCTTTTTTGGAAACACTTGTTGTCATCATAAATCTCCTATAGTTTACATAATTCAGCTGCTTGCAGATGTATTACGTTCTGCCGTATTGATCAGTGATCTTCATTTCTTTCAATATAGCATAGCCGGAGCTGTTTGACAAATGGAGCAGAATGGCTGTTCTGCATCTTTTCTGAAATGAAAATGCTCTTAATGAGAAAAATATATAAATGCAGTTGACAAACTGCAGAGGCATATGTATAATTGGTTGAGTGTGGATAGGAGTATGCTATGCTTTATAATCTGACCGGTATATTATCAAGTGAAGAAAAAGTAGAAAAGCTGACAGTTCCATATGAGCACGAGACTGTGAGCAACGGATTGGATTCCTATAAGATTCTGGAAAAATCCGATCTGACTTTAACACTTGCCAATAAGGCAAAAGGCGAAGCGGAAGCGGAAGGTGAGATTTCCTTGGTGTGTGAGATCCCATGTGATCGCTGTCTGAAGCCCGTTAAGGTTTCTTTTTCTTTAAAGATAAGCGAATATCTGAAGGAAAGCGACTTTGAAGATCCGGAGAAGATGGAGGAAATGCCATTTATCGAAGGCTTTTCACTGGATACGGATGCTCTTATAAACAACGAAATTATTGTAAACTGGCCGATGAAGGTTTTATGCAAGCCTGACTGCAGGGGAATCTGCAAGGTGTGTGGCAAAAACCTGAATGAGGGGGACTGTGGATGTGATACATTCGTTCCGGACCCGCGTATGGCAGTAATAAAAGATATCTTTAACGCGTGATAAGGAGGTGTAACGATGTCCATCTGTCCAAAAAATAAATCTTCTAAAGGTAGAAGAGATAAGAGAAGAGCAAACTGGAAAATGAGCGCTCCAACACTTGTAAAGTGCTCAAAGTGTGGTGCTTTAATGATGCCTCACAGAGTATGTAAGGCTTGTGGCAGCTACAATAAGAAAGAGATCATTTCAGTAGCTGAATAATGAATTGCAAAGTAAGGCTGTTGCTTTTGAAAGAAAGCGGCAGCCTTTTTGTTATGGCGATTGTTATGGCGACGAGGAACAGAACTTGCAATTTTACCCTGTTTCAAGTATATTATAATATAGCGTTTTTATAATTAGAAAAGCAAGGGAGTCGATAAAATGGCTGAATTGGTAAAAGTAGTTGTAGATGCCATGGGCGGCGATAATGCGCCTGGCGAAATCGTAAAAGGTGCAGTGGAAGCACTCACGGAGAGCAAGGATATTTTTATTTATCTGCTCGGTATGGAAGAAGCCGTAAAGCAGGAACTTTCCAAATATACATATGACCAGGAGCGCGTAGAAGTGGTAGCCTGTTCGGAAGTCATTGAGATGGCAGAACCGCCGGTCAATGCGATCCGTAAAAAGAAGGATTCTTCTATCGTAAAGGGCATGCATATGGTACGCGAAGGACAGGCAGATGCATTTGTATCCGCAGGCAGCACGGGAGCTGTTTTAGTAGGCGGACAGGTTCTCGTTGGCAGGATCAAAGGCGTAGAAAGACCACCGCTTGCACCGTTGATCCCAACAGATAATGAAAGAGGCTGTTCTCTTCTGATCGACTGCGGTGCGAATGTGGATGCGCGTCCGTCTAATCTTGTGCAATTTGCCAAAATGGGTTCCATTTATATGGAAAGTGTTATGGGTGTTAAGAATCCGAAGGTCGGTATTGTCAATATCGGTGCGGAGGAAGAAAAGGGAAATGCACTTGTGAAGGAAACGTTCCCGCTTCTGAAGGCTTGTCCGGATATTAATTTCGTGGGCAGCGTGGAAGCCAGAGATATTCCCGCAGGTGTGGTGGATGTCGTTGTATGTGAAGCTTTTACCGGCAATGTCATTTTAAAGACCTATGAAGGCGTTGGGGCAACGCTGATCAGCAAGGTGAAGAAGGGCATGATGAGCTCCCTGCGCAGTAAGATCGGCGCACTTTTGGTAAAGCCTGCGCTGAAGCAGACTCTGAAAGCTTTTGATCTGGAGCAGTATGGCGGAGCACCTATGCTCGGACTGAAAGGGTTGGTTGTCAAGACACATGGCAGCAGTAAATCAGTAGAAATTAAAAATTCCATTCTGCAGTGTGTGACCTTCCAAAAACAGCAGATCAATGAGAAAATTAAAGAAAAAATACAGCTTGCGGATGCAAAGTAGGAGGCTTTTCACATGGAATTTGAAGTATTACAGGAGGCTCTTGTCGAGGTGATGAATGTGGCTCCGAATGAAATCCATATGGATACGACATTAGCCGGGGATCTGGGGATGGATTCACTGGATGCATTTCAGATCATTCTGAAAATTCAGGAGAGACTTTCTATAGAGCTGGATCCGAGAAAGATAGAAAAGGTGGAAACTGTCAGGCAGGCAGTAAAGCTGCTTGAGCAAACCGTGAAAGCAAATCAGTAAAGACCCTGTAAAGGGTCTTTCTTCAAGGAGAAAAAATGAATCAATACGGATTTGATGGATTGGAACAGAAGATTGGCTATATCTATAAGGACAAAAAACTTCTGCGTCAGGCAATGACACACACTTCATTTGCCAATGAGCAGAAGATGAACAAGTTAAAGAGTTATGAACGGATCGAATTTCTGGGAGATGCCATACTGGAAATGGTCAGCAGTGAGTTCTTCTATTTTACTTATCCGGATCTGCCGGAAGGAAAACTGACACAGATGCGGGCAAGCAGTGTCTGTGAGCAGGCACTGGCGATCACGGCGCGTGATCTTTCGCTGGGCAGTTACATGCTGCTTGGAAAAGGAGAAGAACTGACTGGTGGGCGTGACAGAGACTCCATTATCGCTGATGGCGTGGAAGCAATCATTGGCTCTATTTATCTGGATGGTGGCCTGGCACCGGCAAAGGATTTTATCCTGACACATGTGCTGAATGATCTGGAAAAGAAGCAGCTGTTTTATGATGCAAAATCTATTTTACAGGAAAAAGTACAGATCGGACATCTGGGAAATCTTTCATATAAACTGATTGTGGAAGACGGACCGGATCATGCAAAGCATTTTGCCGTGGAAGCATGGCTGGATGATACAAGGATCGGAAGCGGAGAGGGACATTCCAAAAAGCTGGCAGAACAGCATGCGGCGTATCAGGCACTATTGCAGATGCAGGCGCAGGAAACTAACTAAAGTAGGTGTTTTATGTATTTAAAAAGCATAGAGGTGCATGGGTTTAAATCCTTTGCCAATAAGATTTTATTTGAATTCCATAATGGTATTACCGGTATTGTAGGACCGAACGGAAGCGGAAAAAGTAATGTAGCGGATGCAGTCCGCTGGGTACTTGGTGAGCAGAGTGTCAAGCAGCTCCGTGGTGCGTCCATGCAGGATGTCATTTTCTCGGGAACGCAGAGCAGAAAACCGCTTGGTTATGCCTATGTGGCGATCACACTGGATAACAGCGATCATTCACTTGCCATTGATTATGAAGAAGTAACGGTTGCACGACGGCTGTACCGTTCTGGAGAAAGTGAATACCTCATCAACGGAACCGTATGCAGGTTGAAGGATGTTAATGAGCTTTTTTATGATACCGGTATCGGTAAAGAAGGTTATTCCATCATCGGACAGGGGCAGATCGATAAGATCCTGAGTGGAAAGCCGGAGGAAAGAAGAGAGCTGTTTGATGAAGCAGCAGGTATTGTAAAGTTCAAACGCCGTAAAAATGAAGCGCAGAAGAAGATGGAAAATGAAAGACAGAATCTTGTGCGTGTCAATGATATTTTAGCAGAGCTGGAAAAACAGACGGAACCTTTAGAGAAACAATCCGAAAAAGCAAAGATCTATCTGAAAAAGAAAGAGGAAATGAAGACACTGGATGTCAACATGTTCCTTCTGGAAAATAACAGAATGCAGCAGCAGCTGACTGATGTAACAGGCAGATATGAGATCGCGCAGGCGGATCTGAATAAAGCAAAAGACAGCTTTGCCGGCATTAAGGAAGAATACGAGCGTGTTGTTTCTGAGATCGAACGTCTGGAAGAAGAGATCGGACGGGAACGGGAAAATCTGTCAAATGCATCCGAGCTGCGTGGCAAGCTGGAAGTGCAGATCAATATTTTAAAGGAACAGATCCGGTCAGCAGGGGACAACAGAGAACATTTTGCGCTAAGAGAGCAGAGCGTGCGCAGCCAGATCGCAGAAAAAGAGGAAGAGAAAAATGCGATCTTAGAGGAAAAGAAGGCATTTGATGCGGCGTATGAAAAGATGCGTCTGCAGATGGAAGAGGCAGCAGGCAGACTTTCAGACATGCAGCAGCAGATGGACGCGTATAATGAAACAATAGAGAAAGATAAAAAGACGATCATTGATGCACTGACAGAGCGTGCAACGATCAAATCCAAGATCGGACGCTATGACACGATGCTTGAACAGATCAATATCCGCAAAGCAGAGATGAGCTCCCGGCTGCTTTTGGCACAGTCGGAAGAAGAAAAGCAGGATGAAGAGATCGAGCGTTTAGAGCAGGAATTTGAGCAGATCAATGTGACGATCCGTGAGCTGAATGAACAGCAGACAAAGTTGGAAGAACGTAACAGTGAGATCACGGATGAGCTTTCCGCAAAGGATCAGAAGCTGCGTGATACGCAGGTACTGTATCATCAGGAAAAATCAAAGCTGGAAGCGATCTCCAACCTGACAGAACGCTATGACGGCTACGGAAACAGTATCCGCCGTGTTATGGAGCAGAAGGAACAGAATAAAGAGATCGTCGGTGTTGTAGCGGATATCGTCAAGGTGGAGAAAAAATACGAAGTAGCGATCGAGACAGCACTAGGCGGTAATATCCAGAATATTGTTACCGAGGATGAAGAAACAGCGAAAAAGATGATCCGTTTCTTAAAGAAGAATAAATACGGAAGAGCAACTTTCCTGCCACTGACCAGTATCCTGCATCCGCAGGAATTTAAGACGCCTGAGGTGTTAAAAGAAAAAGGCGTGCTTGGCATGGCAGATGCACTTGTGGAAACGGAAAAGAAATACCGCAATGTGGCAAAAGCAATGCTGGGCAGGATCGTCGTTGTCGATGATGTGGATCATGCAGTGCAGATCGCCAGAAAATACGATTACGGAATCCGTATGGTAACGCTCGAAGGAGAGCTGTTAGTACCGGGCGGTGCGATCAGCGGTGGTGCATTTAAAAATGCAAGCAATCTGCTGGGACGCCGCAGAGAGATGGATGAGCTTTCTGCAAAGGTCAAATCTTATCTGCATAAGGTTGATGAACTGCTGGATGAGATCGAAAGCTGCAAGGCGGAGCGTACAAAGGTGCGTAAGGATTTGGAAGCTGTCAAGGGAGATCTGCAGGCGAAATTCATTGCACAGAATACAGCCAGATTAAATGTCATTCAGGCACAGGAGAAGAAGTCGGAAGCAGGTAAGGGCTTTGAACGTCTGAAGGAAGAGGCAAAGGACGTAGAGGCACAGGTACTTGAAATAGAAGAAAACAAAAAGCAGATCCAGAAAGAACTGCTTACCTCCGAAGAAGAAGAAAAGAGACTGCAGGCTGAAGTGGCAGAGGTACAGAAAAAGCTGGATGCCCTCAGACTGGAAGAAAATGAAATTGCAAACAGTCATGCGCAGCTTGGTATGGAAACTGAAAAGGCTTTGCAGAAGCAGGGCTTTATGCAGCAGAATGTGGATCGTATCAACGGAGAGATCGGACGTGTACAGGCAGAGCTGGAAGAAATCTTAGAGAGCCTGACCGGAACAAAGGAGGATATGGATCGGAAAAACGCGGATATCGAAAAGCTGCAGCAGACGATAGATGCTTCCTATACCTCGCAGGATGAAAATAAAGAAAAACTCGAAGCGGATACGGCAAAGAAACAGGAACTGTCCGAAAAGCAGAAGGGCTTCTTTACAGAGCGGGAGAGGCTGTCTGATCAGATTTCCGCACTGGATAAAGAAGTATATCGTTTAAATGCCCAGAAGGAACGACTGAAGGAGGCACTGGATTCCCAGATCAATTATATGTGGGATGAATATGAAATCACGCTTTCCGAGGCTGCAAAGCTGAAGGATGAAGATATGAACGATCTGCCGGGCATGAAGAGACAGATCGCGGCGATCAAGGATGATATCAAAAAGCTCGGTGATGTCAATGTCAATGCCATTGAAGATTACAGGGCATTGATGGAGCGATATTCCTTCCTGTCCAATCAGCATGATGATCTGGTACGGGCAGAGGAAACACTGCAGGGCATTATCACTGATCTGGATACTGCCATGCGGAACCAGTTCCATGAAAAATTTGCCCAGATCAGTACCGAGTTTGACAAGGTATTTAAGGAATTGTTCGGTGGCGGACAGGGAACACTGGAGCTGATGGAGGATGAAGATGTGCTGGAAGCAGGCATCCGTATCATTGCACAGCCGCCGGGAAAGAAACTGCAGAATATGATGCAGCTCTCCGGTGGAGAAAAGGCGCTGACTGCGATCGCACTTTTATTTGCGATCCAGAATCTGAAACCGTCTCCGTTCTGTCTGTTGGATGAGATTGAGGCAGCACTGGATGACTCCAATGTTACCAGATTTGCAAAATACTTACATAAGCTTACAAAACACACGCAGTTTATTGTAATTACCCATAGACGTGGTACAATGGAAAGAGCAGACCGCCTGTATGGTATCACCATGCAGGAGAAGGGCGTTTCTACATTAGTCAGTGTCAATCTGATCGAAAAGGATCTGACACAGTAAGGAGAATGCGGAAAGATATGAGTGAAGAAAAGAAAGGCTTTTTTACGAGACTGAAAGAAGGTCTGACAAAAACCAGAAATAATATCGTCAGCGGGATCGATTCTGTTTTCAGCGGCTTTTCCAGCATTGATGATGATTTTTATGAAGAACTCGAAGAAATCCTGATCATGGGAGATATCGGCGTCAGAGCGACCAATGATATCATTGAGCGTTTGAAAGAACAGGTAAAACAGCAGCATATCAAAGAACCTGCGCAGTGCAAGCAGCTTCTGATCGACAGCATCAAGGAGCAGATGCAGGTTGGTGAGACGGCATATGAATTTGAACATCAGCAGTCGGTTGTGCTGGTGATCGGTGTAAACGGCGTCGGCAAGACAACCAGTGTCGGGAAGCTGGCAGGCAAGCTCAAGGAACAGGGCAGAAAGGTCATGCTGGCAGCAGCGGATACGTTCCGTGCAGCAGCAGTGGAACAGCTTGAGGAATGGGCACACAGAGCCGGCGTAGATATTATTGCCGGAGCGGAAAACGCAGATCCTGCAAGTGTGATCTTTGATGCGGTGCATGCGGCAAAGGCAAGAAAGGTAGATGTACTTCTGTGCGATACGGCGGGCAGACTGCACAACAAGAAAAACCTGATGGAAGAACTGAAAAAGATCAACCGGATCATTGATAAGGAATTCCCGGATGCACACAGAGAAAATCTGGTCGTACTCGACGGGACGACAGGACAGAATGCTTTGTCACAGGCAAGAGAATTCGGGGAAGTAGCGGATCTGACCGGAATTATCCTGACGAAGATGGATGGCACGGCAAAGGGTGGTATCGCTGTAGCGATACAGTCGGAGCTGAAGATCCCGGTAAAATATATCGGCGTGGGAGAAACGATCGAGGATCTGCAGAAATTCGATGCAGACCAGTTTGTAGATGCACTTTTTAATGTAGAGGATTGACGCAGTCAATCCCCTATGTAGCCTCAGCTCATCGGCGCAGCCGATTATGCATGAGCTGAGGTTCCCGTAATGTAGAGGATTGACACCAGGGGCAAAAGACGAGAAACACGAAGTGCATGCACGGGAGTGTTTAGAAGTCTTTATGCCCCGCCCACCGATATGAGCATAAAAGCGGTGCGAAAGCACTGCGATATGCGAATAGAGGTGTAGGATGGCGAGAGTGCGGAGCACGGAGCAATCCGGGGTGTCAGGAGAAACCACCAGGGGCAAAAGACGAGAAACACGAAGTGCATGCACGGAGCAATCCGGGGTGTCAGGAGAAACCACCAGGCAAAAGACGAGAAACACGGAACAATCCGTGGGCATCATGAACAACTGAAATGAGTAAATATAAAAGGAAGGATACGATTATGAGTGAAGAAAATATGTTGACACTGGAAAAATTTGAAGAGGCTTCCGAGAAGGTAAAAGAAGCCATCTTACCGACAGACCTTGTTTACAGCGAATATCTGAGTAACCAGACAGGTAATAAGGTTTATTTAAAACCGGAAAATATGCAGTTTACAGGTGCTTATAAGGTACGTGGTGCTTATTACAAGATGAGTACACTTTCCGAGGAAGAAAGACAGAAGGGTATCATTACCGCATCAGCAGGAAATCATGCACAGGGTGTTGCTTATGCAGCTAAAAGATATGGTGCAAAGGCAGTCATCGTTATGCCGACGACGACACCGCTGATCAAAGTAAATCGTACCAAGGGCTATGGTGCAGAGGTTGTATTATATGGAAATGTATACGATGAAGCCTGCGCAAAGGCTTATGAACTGGCCGAGGAACATGGATATACGTTCATCCATCCGTTTGATGACCTGACCGTTGCAACAGGACAGGGATCCATTGCGATGGAGATCGTAAAGGAACTGCCACTGGTAGATTATATTTTAGTACCGATCGGCGGAGGCGGGCTGGCAACGGGCGTTTCCACCCTGGCAAAACTGTTAAACCCGAAGATCAAGGTGATCGGTGTAGAACCGCAGGGTGCAAATTGTATGCAGGCATCCTTAAAAGCAGGTAAGGTAACAACACTTCCGACTGTTAACACGATTGCAGACGGTACAGCCGTTAAGACACCCGGCAGCAAGATCTTTCCATATATCCAGAAGAATCTGGATGATATTATTACCGGATGAAGATCTGGTCGTTGCGTTTCTTGACATGGTAGAAAACCACAAGATGATCGTGGAAAATTCAGGCCTTCTGACAGTGGCAGCTTTAAAATATCTGGATGTGAAAAACAAAAAAGTAGTATCTATCTTAAGCGGCGGTAATATGGACGTGATCACAATGTCTTCTGTTGTTCAGCAGGGACTGATCTTCCGAGACAGAATCTTTACAGTTTCCGTTCTTCTGCCGGATAAGCCGGGCGAACTTTCCAGGGTCGCAGGCGTGATCGCCGATGTCAACGGAAATGTCATCAAGCTGGAGCACAATCAGTTCGTATCGACGAACAGAAGCGCGGCTGTAGAGCTCCGCATTACATTGGAGGCATTTGGTACAACGCACAAAAACGAGATCATCGAAGCACTCAACAAAAACGGCTATCAGCCGAAGGTTGTCCGCACGATGATGTAAAAGGAGTATAAAACAGGCAGCTGCTATAATAGGCAAACGTGATTGCGTTTATAGCAGCTGCCTGTTTTTTATACTCAGATTCTTACCCCGGCGTTTGGATAGAACAGGTGCAACTTACACATACTACCTGCATGAAAACATGCGGAAAGAACAAACAAAGATATAATTGTATAGAATGGAGAAACCATGAGGCGCGGCGTGTGAAGGAGTATATTCTCATCACACTGGCAACGATCCCTTATGCGATCGGAATTGCCCTGTTTTTAGATCCGAATGATCTTGCACCCGGAGGGTTGACCGGCATTTCCATTCTGGTAAACAGGTTGACCGGAATTGATACCGGAAGCCTGTTTTTTATTTTAAATATACCCATTTTATTACTGGGGATGTGGAAATTTGGTGGTAAATTTATTCTTTCTACCCTGTATGCGCTTGCGCTGATCACTTTTTTTACAAATGTACTGCAACAATATGAGCCGATTACGCATGACCGGCTGATGGCAGCAGTCGCAGGATCCTGTCTTGTGGCGTTGGGTATGGGAGTGGTACTCAGATGTCATGCAACGACCGGTGGAATGGATATCATAGTAAAGCTTCTCAGACGGCGGTATCCATACATCAGAACCGGAAGCCTGTTTTTTATGCTGGATACCTTTGTGGTGATGTTTGCAGGACTGGTATTCAGAGATCCGGAAGCCATGGTTTATGCGGCAATTTCCACGACGATCACCACCACTGCACTTGATAAGGTGTTGTACGGTCATGATGGAGCAAGGCTCATTTATATTATCAGCGGGAAGGAAGAAGCAATTACGGAAAGCCTGTTGTATTCACTGCAGGCCGGCGTAACGGTATTGCATGGAGAGGGTGCTTATACACAGCAGAAAAAGAAGATATTGATGTGTGTTGTGGACAAGAAAAGAGCCGTTAAAATAGAGGAGATTGTAAAGGAAACAGATCGTAATGCATTTCTGATCATAACAAGTGCAAATGAGATTTATGGGGAAGGATACAAAAATCTTTTTCAGGAAAAAATATGATGTCAGAGCGGGATTGCGGAAGTGCGTGGCATGGAATAATCCGTCTGACATCATTTGACATCAATATCATCAAAATAAAGCTGCACAGAAAAAAGAAATTTGTCGATGAAAAACATGAGAAAAATACATCGGAGCATGGTATGCTATTAGAAAACAGGATTAGAAGCGATGCTGCGGAGGATAGAAAAATGGATGCAAAACATGCGGAAAACCAGATGATACGATGGCTGGCTGAAGATCTGTTGAAATGTAATTATGATTGTATTGTAGTTGTCAATCTGAAAGAGAAAACCGCCTTCTGGATGGATTATGATGTGGAGAAGGAGCTTCTGCCGATTTCGGATCTGGATGCGTGGACGGAGAAATATTTACAGCAGCATTATCAGGGCGATGATACCGAGGTTGTGATACGGATGACGCGGCTGGAGAACATCGTCAGATCGGTGAAAGAAAACGGATGTGAAAGCATTTCCTATTCAATCCGTGTGGGCGGAAAAATGAAGCGGAAAATGCTGCAGGCGCAGTTTCTGCAGGAATCTCCCGACATTTTGTATATTGTATGGCGGGATATAACAAAGGAACATAAAACCAGAAAACAAGAAGAACAGGTACTGGAAAAAGCACTGGATGTAGCACAGAAGGCAAATCAGGTAAAAAAAGAATTTTTGTTACATATTTCAAAAGATATCGGGACACCACTTTATGAGCTGTCCGGTATTTTGCAGCAGCTGCAGCTGAAACAGACAGGAGATGACAGCCGGGCATATATCGGGAAAGCAATGAAAAATGTGGAGCAGCTGCAGACGATATTCGGAAATCTGCTGGATGTCTCAGCGGCTGAGACGGATGACATGGCAATCATAGAAGAGGCGGTTGCACCTTGGAAGCTGATTCGTGAAATTGCCGATGAACTGGAAAAACAGGCATGTGAAAAGAACATCAAGGTTATATTTGAAGTAAAACCGACAAATTTTTCATTGGTAATGCTGGATCCTGTAAGATGGAAACAAATCATTATCAATATTATGAAGAATTCCATTCAGTATGGGAAAAACGGTGGCTATACCCGGTGCGAGATCGATGCGGAGCTGATGAAGCCCGGATGGGAGATGGTAACCATGCGTTTTACAGATAACGGACCCGGTATGGAAGAAGAATTTCAGCGGACGGTCTTTCAGGACTTTGTCTGTTATGATGAAGAAAACAGAGGCAGCGGGCTGGGGCTTCCGCTGGTGCAACATATTGTAACTAATATGGGAGGAAAGATGCAGCTTTCCAGCAGATTGGGGGAAGGAACTGCTGTGACCGTACGGATTCCCGTGCGGTCAGCGGATGTATCGGATTATGAGAATGCAAAGAGAATGGAGCATATGATCCGGCATTTGGACAAAACAGACTTCTCGAAAATCCGCGCACTGGTCGTAGATGACAGCTGGATCAACCGGGAACTCATGTGTGCGCTTTTGGTACGGATCGGTGTACAGGTGGAAACGGCAGAAGATGGACAGCAGGCAATCGGGCGGCTGCTGGCATCCGATATCGGATATTACCAGGTAGTTTTTATGGATATTCAGATGCCGGTTTTGGACGGCCTGGAGGCCTGCCGCAGAATCCGTGAGATGGATCGTCCGGATGCAGCCGGTGTGCATATAATCGGATTGTCAGCCAACGCGTTCAGGGAGGATATCGATCGGGCCAGGCAGAGCGGTATGGACGGATACCTGACGAAGCCGGTTGATATGGTGAAGCTGCTTGCGCTGATAAGTAACGGCTGAGGCCGGCTTTTCATATGATAAAAGAAAAGCGGCTGATACGGATATGGATTTTAAAAAGAGTGAGACCTATAAAAATCTGGAAAAAGCTTATGACGGAGAAATTCCCCATCGGCAGCGGCGCAATCGTCCAGAATACCGGACGCTTTTCTGTCTCCAGCCTCATTTCCGTGATGGGCGCGTTCGGAAAGCGCGCCATGACGACGAACGGTGTGATCTACCCCTATTGGGAAAACGCCGCGCGCATGGCGGAAAGCTACGCGGCATTGTACCTGCTGCTGGGAACACTGCTGGCGATCATGCCGGCAGTCTGCTTGACGATCGTGCTGGTGAAATTTATTACCGCCGAGATTCGCAAGGGCTATTACAAGGCCTCCCACGCCATTGAAGACCGCGTGGAGGAGAATAAACGCAAACACTATATCGCAGGCGGAATCTGACACAAGCGCCCGGGCTTCCAGCAAGCCCGGGCGTTTTGAATGAGAAACAAACGGGAACAGCATGCACGCAAGCCTCCCATTCCAAGGGAATTCGGACGCTTAGTTCCGGCGCGGCAGGAGGAGCATGGCGAGGTCGTTGACATTTGTGCCGGTGGGGCCGGTGCGGATGAGGCCGCCGATGCGCTCCAATGCGGGATAGGCATCGTTGCGCCGCAGAACATCGGCGGGGTCAAGTCCGGCGGCGCGGAGCGCGGCAAAGCTGTCCTGATCGACGAAGCCGCCTGCGGCATCGATCGGGCCGTCGCTTCCGTCGGAGCCGAAGGAAAAAACGGCGGCCTCCGTAAGTCCCGTAAGCCCCTCCGCAGCGGCCAGCGCCAGTTCCTGGTTCCGCCCGCCGCGCCCGGCGCCGGTCAGATGCACGACCGTCTCACCTCCGGCAAGGAATGCAAGCGGCTCAGACGGCGAGGCGTGCGTCCGTGCGACGGCAGCGAGGAAGCGGCCTGCCTCCCGCGCCTCGCAGTTCAGGCAATCCGTCAGCCGGATGCAGCGGTAGCCGAGCGCCTGCGCCGCCTGCTCCGCCGCATCGCAGAGTGCACGGACGCTGCCAGTCACGCGGGAAACAGCGTTCGGCAGTGTTTTCGGTGTTTCCGTCCGCAGACAGGCCAGTGCTCCGTCAGACAGGCGCAGCCCGTATTTCTGCGCAATGGCCAGCGCTTCGGCGCAGGTGCTGCTGTCCGGCGCGGCAGGGCCGGAAGCGATCATGTCGAGCGGGTCGCCGATGATATCCGACAGTACGACCGAGAAGACCGATGCCGGGCGGCAATGCAGTGCGAACCGCCCTCCCTTGACGGCGGACAGCCGCTTGCGGATCGTGTTGATCTCCACGATATCCGCGCCGCAGGCCAGCAGCTGGCCGGTGATATCCTCCAACTCGGCAAGCGGCACCAGCGGAGACTCAAACAGCGCCGAACCGCCGCCGGAGATGAGAAACAGCACGCAGTCCTCCTCCTGCAGGCCGCGCGTCAGTTCCAGCGCGGCCTGCGCGGCGCGGAGCCCGGCCTCGTCCGGCACCGGATGTCCGGCCTCAAAGATGCGCAGCGGGCCGATAGGGCCGCGGCTGTGGTCGTATTTGGTGATGACTGCGCCGGACGTGATGCGCGGGCCGAGCACGGCCCACGCCGCATTTGCCATGGCCCACGCGGCCTTTCCGATGGCAATGAGTACGACACGCCCAGAGCAGGAAAAGCTTTGCAGTGCACGCGCTACGGCAGCGTCTGGCTGCACGGCGCGAAGACTTGCGCGGATGATCTGATCGGCGGTGTCACGAAGTGTCATAAGATCCGTCCTTTCCCCAAAAACGTTCTGTTGACAGTGTATCATAAAATCAATGTTCCAGCCAAGTGCAGCGGGATAAAAAAGAACGGCTTTCGGGCCGTGGTTGCAAAATGGGCGCGTTTGTGGTAAATTGAGTGCAAATGAACACAAGAGGTGATTGTATGAAGCGGCTGCTGCTCCTGCTGGTGTGCCTGCTGGCGCTTTGCACAGGCGTCTGTGCAGCAGAGCCCGTTATTTCCGAAATGAAAACAGACTGCACGCTGACCGGTAGCGGTTCGTGCCAGGTCACGCAGAGTTTTACGCTGGAGATCAGCGGCGCACAGACGCAGTTGCGGTTTCCACTTAGCCCGGGCGCAAAGAAGGCCTCTGTTGCGGGGTATAACGCGCAGAAGCAGACCGACGGCGATTGCCCCGTACTCGTGCTGAGCGATGCGAACGGCTTTACCGGGACACGCTCTTTTACGGTCATGTATACAATCTCTGGGCTTGCAAGCGAAGCGGACGGCGTGCAGACGCTCCGGCTTCCGCTTTTGAGCGCAAAATGGGACTATCCCATCTCCAAATATGTCTTTACCGTCACCCTTCCCAAGCCGTTTGAAAGCTATCCGGCCTTTTCCAGCGGCTATTACGGCGATGTGATCTCTGACTATATCGACTTGGACATCTCCGAATCGCGTATCACGGGCGTGATTGAGACGGGACTGAAGGATCATGAATCGCTGGAAATGACCCTTACGCTGGACAAGGCCTATTTTTCCGGCGCGTATACCGCACTTTCGTTCAGCTGGGTCGGCATGGCGTTTATCCTGCTGTTCCTTGCGCTGGCGTTTGGCTATTGGTTCTCATCGCTGCGCAGTGCGCCGGTGCGCGTGGCCTCACGCATGCTCCCGCCGGATGCCGCGCTGCCGTGCGATATGCCGTTTTTGCTGGCGGGCGGACCGATTCAGTTCAATATGCTCGTATGCCACTGGGCAAGTCTTGGATACTTAACAATCTTCTGCGGCAAAAACGCGCGCGTGGCACTGCGCCGTCGCGTTGATATGGGCAATGAACGCCGCCCAGCAGAGGTCAAGCTGTTTCAGATGCTCTTTTCGCAGGGCGATGTGTGCGAGGGCGCGAGTCTTTTGTACAAGCGCACGGCGGAGAAAGCCGACGAAGTCCTGCGGCGCTATTGGACGAAGCGGCTGTATCAAAAAAACAGCGGCAATCCGCTCATCATGCGTGCGCTCGGCGTTCTGGCCGGCGCGCTGGCTGCGGCGGAGGCGGCAAGTCCGCTGTTCCCGGCGGGCTTTGTGCGCTGGCTGCTGCTGGTCGTGATTTTTGTGCTCGGCGGCGTGTTGTTCGGCGTGGTTCAGTATGCGCCCTCGGCGTATTATCAGGGCAAGCGGCCGGTCGTGGCGCTGGCGGCAGTCTGCGCGCTTGCGCTTTTGATGCTGGCGCAGCTTGGCGAGGGACTGCTTGCGGTGCTGCTGGTAGTGGCCTGTGAAGTGCTGATCGGCGTTCTGACGCTCCACGGCGGCAAACGCACGGCTTTTGGCGATGAGATCGTCGCGCAGGCGCTCGGATACCGTAAATTCCTCCGGCGCGTCACGCAGAGCCAGCTGCAATCACGGCTTGCACAGGACAGCCAGTATTTTTACCGCATCCTGCCCTACGCCGAGGCGATGGGTCTTGCCGGAAATCTTGCCCGGACGCTCGGCAGCACGGAACTTGAGCAGTGCGACTGGTATCAGGAATCCAAGCCCCTGCCGCGCACGGCAGCAGGCTTCTATGCCAGTCTGCGCGAAGCGCTCGCGCTGCTGGATCTGTCGATCCGGAAATAAGGGAAAAACAAAAGCGGCGCGGCCCACATGGGCCGCGCCGCTTTTCGGCGAATTTGTATTACAGGCAATATGGAATAAACATTGGGCTTTCGCATTCCGGTCAGGAAACCGCTGGCTGCGCTGTGCGCAGACGGCGGCAGCAGCGGATGAAATAGAGAATCTCCGCTGCTGCGGTGATCGTCCAGGAGAAAATGTAGAGCAGGTACAGCGACGGAATGGTATGGAAGTGCGCAAAGATCGTATAAACCCAGATCACGCGGAACACGCACGAGCCCATGATCACGATGACAGTTGGCACAAAGCTGCGGCCAATGCCGCGGCAGGCGGCGATGGTACAGTCCATGAAGGCGCTGACGCAGTAGGAAAAGCACATGATCCGCATCCGCTCCATGCCTGCGGCGACGACGTCCGCATCATTCGTGAAGATATACAAAAACGGCTCGCCGCCTTTAATATCCACGGATACATTGCTGCTTCCGCGCACGCCCAGAACATTATCGTCGCTGGAAATCACTTTGCCGCCGTTAATTTCCACCTTAACATTCGCGGCGCTGTCATAAATATCTATGGATTCCTGGGTGGTCTGGATTGTGCCGCCGTTAAGAATAAATGTCGCGCCGCTGAAAAGCCGAATGCCGTAACCATAGGAGGCATGCCCGGCAACAATCTTGCCTTCTCCCACCGTATCGTTGATGGTCAGGGAGCCGCCCTCTTTAATGGTTATAATAAAATTATTCATTTCGCCGTAGGTTTCATTTACCGTAAAGCCCTTTAAATCCAGAGTGACAGGCTTGGTTATGGTTATTCCAAGCTTTGAATCAATTTCAAAGCCTGCTCCCAATTCAACATCGCCGCCCGCTTCCAGCGCCTGCTTAAAGTTATCAGCGTCTTTATCATTGGTGGTATAACGGCCCCGAAGGGGAGGACGAGGCCTTTTTAAGCGACGGGCTGGTGGGACAGCACAGAGGCTCCGTTTATCGGCAGCTTAAGGACGAATACGATATAAACATAACCTTC
>ERZ827150.794-NODE-794-length-43907-cov-7.454939_pt1 | contig 43907 bp, 40 predicted proteins | sample MGYA00519779_ERZ827150 | MGnify/ENA primary metagenome ERZ827150 (study PRJEB31778, sample SAMEA3449267) | human gut metagenome | biome: human gut; feature: human-associated habitat; material: faeces | place: United Kingdom | collected 2010/2012 ...
TTTCCAGAATCTTTGTACGCAGGAAGGCTTCATCCTTGTTTGGCAATACAATTTTATCCAACTGTCCCTGCAAATATTCTTCAAAGTGTTTTTTGTCTCTTAAACCGTAGTTACTGTTGAAACGCTTTGTACCTGTCAACATATCGTATGCTACGTAATTACAAGGATAGAAACGGTAATGTTTATAGATTTCCTTGTCTATAATGTTTGCAATAGCAGCGATCAGTTCATTCTTTTCCATATCCTTATCCAAAGCCGCTAGCTGATCATTGATAGGCTGTGTCAATGTAAAATGAACGCGCCCCTTATTGTTCAGGATACCTGTTTCCATACTCAGCAGGTCGTCACGCTGACTTTTCACATAATTAGGATCATCACGTTTCATCTGGAACTCTTTCGCTTTCAGGAAATCACACGGATCATATTCATAAGAAATAGCTACCGGAAAGATATTCAGGTCCATGATATTCGATACGATATCCTTGTCACCGCTCATGTTCAGCATTTTCAATACGCTACCCTGTGTACGGTCGTTCGAATCCTTGGCACGGCCTTCACGCTGTGCAATCCAGATCGATTCTTTCGTTTCGTTGATCGTATGACGGATATAAGCAGACAATGTACGGCTTACATCCAGCATCTGACGTACGGAAACACCACGTTTCACGATAAAACTGTTGTTCAGGCGAACCAAAGTTTCTATCCAGGGACGGATCATCAGATTATCACCGATGGCCACCTGTGTCATACCATAACCTACATCATACAACATGACATTCAGGAAGGAAGCATCCAATACAATATCCCGATGATTGGAAATAAACGTACAAGGCTTTTTATCCTTCGGCAGACGGCTTCGTCCGGAGATCGTCAGCGAAAAAGTTGTCTTGTTAGCCACCATCATCACTGCCTCATAAGCCAGCTTCGATTTAAAATCTTCTTTCGTCTTGAAAGAACGCATTGTTTCGGAAAACTCTTTCCAGTTTACATCCGGTTTGATGTACCGGAAGGCCCGCTCGAAATCTTCGTTGGTTACCAATGCCTCGATTGCATCCTTCACCTCGTTGTTGTTCAGCGGACGAATGTCGTCAAAATTATAGGAAACTTCTGTATCCATATCGTTTAATTTTATTTACCTACCTTTTGCAGTTCGTTCTCAATAATGTCAGTCATGACATCTTTGATATCCAATCCGGCAGCCCGAACCTGCTGCGGAATAAAGCTGGTAGCTGTCATACCTGGCGTGGTGTTAATCTCGAGCATATTGATCTTGTCGCCTTCCGTAATAATGTAATCTACGCGTACAATTCCTTTGCAATCCAGAATATCATAGATGGCAGAAGTCAGTTGCTGTACCCGCTGAGTCAGTTCCGGGCTGAGGCGTGCCGGTGTAATTTCAGTTACCTCACCTTTGTATTTGGCATTAAAGTCAAAGAATTCATTTTTGCTTACGACTTCAGTGATCGGGAATACCACTGATTTGTCGTGGGTCTTGTAGCAACCGTTAGCCAGTTCAATTCCGTCCATAAAGGCTTCAATCATCACATCGTCTGATTCCTTGAACGCTGCTTCCAGGGCAGGCTGAATCTGCTCTTTGGTTTTTACTTTGGTAACTCCGAAACTGGAACCGCTGGCATTTGGCTTGATGAAGCAGGGAAGTCCGATGGTTTCCATGACCTGTTCGTCGGTAATACCGTTCTTTTTCTTCACCAGTAAGGATTCGGCTACGCGGATACCAAACCCTTTCAGGTATTGGTTAAGCAGGAATTTGCTGAAGGTCAAGGCTGATACCAGTACGTCACAGGTGGAGTAGGGCATGCCTATCAGTTCAAAGTAACCTTGCAGGATTCCGTTCTCTCCCGGAGTTCCATGAATGGTGATATAAGCGAAGTCCGGCTTGATTCTTTTCCCGTTTTCTTCGAAACTGAAATCATTCTTGTCGATTGCGGCGCGTGTTCCGTCCGGCAAGATTGCTTCCCAGCTTTTGTGTGTAAACTCTACAATGTAGAGGTTGTATTTCTGTTGATCGATGAAGGAATAGATACCTTCTGCACTTTTCATGGAAACTCCGTGTTCGGAAGAGTCTCCTCCTGCTACAATAGCAATTGTACGTTTCATAATTATTCTCTGTTGCTGATATAGGTTCTCCATCGCTCCAGCAGACGGGTCATGTCTTCAGGCAGTTCTGAAGTAAAGAACATCTCTTCTTTCGTACGGGGATGCACGAAGCCTAACGTCTTGGCATGAAGAGCCTGTCGGGGGCAAATATCGAAGCAGTTATTAACGAATTGTTTGTATTTACTGAAATGAGTTCCTTTTAAAATTTCATGGCCTCCATACCGTTCGTCATTGAAAAGTACATGTCCGATGTGTTTCATGTGCACACGGATTTGATGCGTACGTCCGGTTTCGAGTACACATTTTACCAGTGTGACATATCCCAGCCGTTCCAATACCTGATAATGAGTAACGGCATGTTTTCCCTGAGTAGGGTCAGACATTACTGCCATTTGCATGCGGTCCCGCGGATTCCGGCCGATGTTTCCGGTGATGGTACCTTCGTCCTCTTCCACGATTCCCCAGACAAGGGCATTATATTCGCGCTTGGTTGTTTTATTGTAGAACTGTAATCCCAGATTTGTTTTCGCATCAGGTGTCTTGGCAATAACCAGCAGCCCGGAAGTATCTTTATCGATACGGTGTACCAGTCCCACTTGCGGATCGTTGGGATTATATGTTGGAACGTCACGCAGATGCCATGCAATTGCATTGACCAGTGTTCCGTGGTAATTGCCGCATCCCGGATGAACCACCAGTCCGGCCGGTTTGTTGATAACCATCAGATCCTCGTCTTCATATACAACATCCAGCGGAATATCTTCCGGAATGATGTCGTTCTCGTAGCGAGGTCTGTCCATCATGACAGTCAGTACGTCCTGCGGCTTGACTTTGTAGCTGCTTTTGACAGGCTTTCCGTTAGCCATAACGAATCCGGCATCGGCTGCTGTCTGTATACGGTTGCGTGAAGCATTGACAATACGTTCAAAAAGATATTTATCTATTCGTACGGGACTTTGTCCTTTGTCGACTACCACCCGGAAATGCTCATAAAGTTCGGGTGTTCCGCTGACCGGTTCCAAATCATCCAGCGTTTCGTCCAGTTCATCTATATAGTCTTCTGCCATTCGTTACAGTTTGTTTTATAGGTTATTAAAACCACGAATCATCTACTTGCGGTTGGTCTTCTTCTGTATTCATTTCCGTCTGAATGGAGAATGAATCTACAGCCAGTGAATCCTGAAGCTTCTTATTTCCGACACATAAGGTAAGCAAGGCTTCATGAGGAACTTTGTCTCCTGTCTGAAGTGTCCGTCCCCGGTACTTGATTCCGTATACCCAGTCCTGCTCACCAGCAATGTATTCCGGTTCTGTCAGTCTGAAGCCGATGGATTTTAGTTTGGCTGCAGCCTGGCGAAGCGAACTGTTGTCGATCAGGTCCGGAAGTTTGACCAATGGAACATCGCTGGTTGTAACGGTCAGATAGACAGCCCGTCCTTCCTTTACCCGCGAACCGCCCACGGGAGTCTGTTCCAGTACCATGCCGGCCGGCATACCTTTGACATAGCTGGAGTCAACGATAATAGCTTTCAGTTGCTGGGCATTCAGTGATTTCTCTGCTTCCAGCATGCTCTTGTTCTTCACGTTGGGAACAACGTAAGATTCACCGTGATGGGTATAAATATCCAGTCCGTATAATGTGCCCCAGCACACTGCAATGATAACCACGATCATGGCTATCAGATTAATCCAGAAGAAACGGTTCTTTTGGAATGAAAAGAAATCTTTCAGTGTAACCATATAATACTTTTAAAATAAATCAGGCGCGGATTACGTTTGATTACGCGGACAACTAAGAATCCGTGTAATCCGCGTAATCCGCGCCTGTAAAGAAGAAACATCGTCCGGAGACGAGACCTTCTTAAATTCTATTTCCAACGCACACGGTTATGCTTTAACTCCGTTGTATTCGTCAGATACAGTTAATTTCTTGCGGCCTTTAGCGCGACGTGCAGCCAATACTCGGCGACCGTTTGCGGTAGCCATTCTTTCACGGAAACCGTGTTTGTTTCTTCTCTTTCTGTTAGAGGGTTGGAATGTTCTTTTCATTTTCGTATATACTATTTATGTTATTATTCTATGCGTTCGGGCTGCAAAATTAGTGACTTTTTTTTAATATACAAAGGGCTAAGTCATTTTTAGACAAAACTTTTTGTGTTTTTTCGTGATTTAGATTAATTTTGCAGCCGAATTCAGTTATAGAATAATTTATAATCACATTAATAAAAGAATACTAGTTATGATTAACGCTCAAGACATTAAAATCGGAACTGCGATCCGTATGGACGGTAAGCTGTATTTCTGTATTGATTTCCTGCATGTAAAACCGGGTAAGGGTAACACTTTCATGCGTACTAAACTGAAAGATGTTGTAGACGGTTACGTGTTGGAACGTCGTTTCAATATCGGTGAAAAGCTGGAAGATGTACGTGTAGAACGTCGTCCTTATCAGTTCCTTTATAAAGAAGGTGAAGACTATATCTTCATGAATCAGGAAACTTACGAACAGGTTCCTATCGCTCACGACCTGATTGAAGGTGTAGACTTCCTGAAAGAAGAAATGGTGATCGATGTTGTATCTGACGCTTCTACAGAAACTATCTTGTTTGCTGAGTTGCCGGTGAAAGTTCAGCTGAAGGTTACTTACACTGAACCGGGTCTGAAGGGCGATACAGCTACCAATGCAACAAAACCTGCAACTGTTGAAACCGGTGCTACTGTACGTGTGCCTTTGTTCATCAACCAGGATGAAATTATCGAAGTTGACACTCGTGACGGTTCTTACGTTGGTCGCGTAAAAGCATAATTGATTTATCCTTATAAGACGGCAGCCATCCTTCTTCGGAAGAATGGCTGCTGTTGTTTTTATACTGTTGGTGTAATCGCATCAGAACAGAACAATACCTGCGGATAAGGCTGAGAACTTAGGTCCATAGGCCGCATCCAAAATCTGGCACGGACTGTATTTCACGTAGATACCGATAATCTTGCATTGGAAAGAAGCCTGAAGATCAACCGTGACGGGAGTCTGGTGGATATTGTTGTCGGTTATTTTATAGGATTCCCCGTCCAGCTTGTAGCGGGTTTTCAGGCTGGCATGCGTATTGAAGTTGATAATGGCTCCCAGGTCAAATCCCAGTCCGTTTTTGAATTTGTGACTGATCATCATCGGAACCGACCAGCTGAAAATCTTGATGCGTGAGAACTGGATATCTGCTCCTTCCGGATAACTTCCCAGCACCAGATTACTGCCTTCCTTAATGAAACGCTGTTTGCCGGTCATTCGGTAATTTCGCCAGCTTCCTGCTATTCCGATAGAGAAATAAGTGTTTGTCCGCCAGGGATAGTAAGCCCAGCCCAATGTAGGAGTCGTAATTTCCCAGGAAGAAGCCATATTGACATCCATGCCGGCCGGAGTATTGAGGGCGGTTGATAATCCCAGTTTGAGATCTTTCAGAATTACAGCATTACGTTTGCGCTTGCCTTGTGCAGTCTGTTTGCGGAAAGGTATGTTGAAGTCCCAGTTACCATTCCGTTCTTTGGTTACGGAGGACTCAGATCCGGAAAGGTTGACTTCGCGTACATAATGAAAATCCGGATTCCCATTTTCCCCTTCTATTTCAACTGTCAGTTGTTTGTCTGATTGTCGCAATGTTACCCGGTCTGGGTTTTCTATGCTGACTGTATGAGTTACTTCCAGTGAATCTCTTGTTTGGGCATACATATCTGCCATAAAGAGTAAACTTGTTGCCAGTAAGATTATTTTTTTCATATGCTATCTGTGTTAATTGTTATTCTTATTGAAATAATTGTTTGAGTTCTTCCAGGGTGACTTGTCCCTCCATGTAGACGACCGTAGCCTCCGGCAGCTTTTCTCTTTCGGGCTTTACGGAAGTGTTGCGGTAGAAGAGGTATCTGAAAGTTCCTTCTTCTTCCGAAAAACAGTAGAAGCCATAGTACAGACGGTTCCCGATTGTACCGACTTCCTTGTCCACGGCACTTTTTGCATCCTGACAGACCAGCGTTTCCATTTCCCGGAAAACGGCCGGAGCATTGGTCACCGTAAGGCTTCTGAACAGGCTCAGGTGATATTTCTTCAACTCCTTTCCTTTGATAAGCACTTCTACGGCTCTGTGATCTTTTTTAAAACGTCCGTCGAACAAGGTATTCACCTGCAGTCCCTTCTGGGCCATTAAAGGCAGAGCCAGCAGTGAAAGTATTCCTATTCCTATCCATCGTTGTATCATAAGCATTGTATTATCAGTTGACAGACAAAGTATCCTTTTCTTCCAGCGTCTGGAAAATATCGGTAAGTTGTTTCTCCAGACTGTTTGCTTCTTCCGGATTGTGACGTACCTTCCCGACAGATTTCATTGCTTCGTTCAGTACGGTTTCTGTATCGGTAATGCGTTCGCCATTGATGTAGGCAACGCAGACATCCTTTGTTCCGGCCAGTTGCCAGACCGTAGCCGTCAGCAAGATGCCTGTTACAGCTGCTGCAGCGGCATAGCGGAATGTGTGAACTTGTCGTTTACGATGTGTTGCGCGTCCCATTGCCATAAAGCCCATAACGGCACGGAGCTCTTCGAAATCTTTGCTCTGTGATAGGGGAGTAGCCAGGAAACAAGCCAGCTCCTTTTCCTCTTCGGGAGTTGTTTCGGCTTCGAAGTAGCGCTCTGCCAGGTCTTTCCACTGTTGATATGTACGTTCGTTTCGTTTCATCGTTCCATTTGTTTTAAGTAACATGCTCTGATTTCTTTTCTGGCTCTCGACATTTGCATGCGGACAGCCGGGGGCTGCATGCCCAATATTTCCGCAATTTCTTCATAATCTTTATTTTCATACTCTTTCATGTGCAGGATTTGTCTCTGGAGCGGGGTCAGATGAAGTTCTATGATTCTTTCAATGATCCGGAAACGCTCCTCCCTTTCCTGGGCTTCCGATTCCGGATCGCCCACCGCATTGTCTCTGTTTTCGTCCAGTTCCACTGTCTGCAGGTGACTTCTGCGGCGCAGGATATCAATGCACAGATTCTTGACCGTTACCACCGTCAGCGCTTCCGCCTCTTCACGCGAACTGATCCGGTCTGCCTGTTTCCACAGGCGGAAGAAAGCTTCCTGCAGGGCATCGTCAGCGTCTTCCTGGCTGGGAAGAAAGCGCATGGCAAGCCTGAGAAAACCCTTCCTCAGTTCGGTGAAAGTGGATGTCAGTGTTTCTTTGCTCATGTTTTGTTATGGCCGTTCTTGTTTGTTTTCATAAAGCTAAACGTAAAGTTACGGTTTTTGTAACAGAAAAAAAGGAGAAAAATGAATTGTGGCATAATTCGATGGAATAAGAAAAGTGTATATTTGTACGGTTAACAGAAACAGCACTTATGAAATATTCTCTGATTATTCCTGTATATAATCGTCCTGATGAAGTGGACGAACTGTTGCAGAGTCTGACGGAACAGCGTTTCAAGGACTTTGAAGTGATCGTAGTGGAAGACGGTTCTGCCGTTCCTTGCAAGGATGTGGTGGAGAAGTACACCGCTTGTCTGGATATACATTATTATAATAAGCCCAATTCCGGTCCCGGGCAGACCCGCAACTACGGAGTGGAACGTAGTCAGGGTACTTACGTGCTGATTCTGGATTCAGACTGTGTCTTGCCGCCCGGTTATCTGGAAGCTATTGAAGCAGAGTTAGGTCGTGAACCGGCAGATGCCTTCGGAGGACCCGACCGGGCACATGATTCTTTTACAGACGTACAGAAAGCCATCAACTATGCCATGACTTCATTTTTTACGACCGGAGGCATCCGTGGCGGTAAGAAGAAAATGGATAAGTTCTATCCCCGCAGTTTTAACATGGGAGTGCGGACGGAAGTTTATCGAGCATTAGGCGGATTTTCCCGCATGCGTTTCGGCGAAGATATTGATTTCAGTATCCGGATTTTCAAAGGAGGCTATCGCTGCCGCCTGTTTCCTGAAGCCTGGGTATGGCACAAACGGCGTACCGATCTGAAGAAATTCTTCAAGCAGGTGCATAACTCCGGCATCGCACGTATCAATCTTTATAAGAAATATCCCGAGTCACTGAAGCTGGTTCATCTGCTTCCGGCTGCCTTTACCGTCGGTGTCGTGCTGGTTCTGCTTGCAGCACTGGTGTGCCCCTGGAGCCTGTTGCTGCTGGCCTTGTTTGCCCTGATTATCTGCGTGGACTCTTCTTTGCAAAATAAAAGTCTGAAAATAGGTATGCTTTCCGTGGTTGCAGCGTTCATACAGTTAACAGGATATGGAAGCGGATTCCTGCGGGCCTGGTGGAAACGTTGTGTGCTGGGCAAGGATTCTTTCTCCGCTTTCGAGAAAAACTTTTACCAATAATGAGTAATGAAAAGCTCAACATCAATCAATGGGCGAAAGAAGACCGTCCGCGTGAAAAAATGATGCTTCATGGCCCGGGAGCCTTGAGCAATGCCGAACTGCTTGCCATTCTGATCGGTTCGGGCAATACGGAAGATTCGGCAGTGGAACTGATGCGTAAGGTTCTTGATGACTGCAGGAACAGCCTGAGCGAACTCGGCAAACGCAGCGTGGACGATCTTTGTGCCTATAAAGGAATCGGGCCGGCCAAGGCCATTACTATTCTTGCCGCTTCGGAACTGGGCAAACGCCGTAAAGACGAAGGTCCGTCAGAACGTCTCCGGGTGCGCTGTTCACAAGACATTTTCCTTTATTTTCATCCCCTGATGTGCGATCTTCCTGTCGAAGAATGCTGGGTGATGCTGCTCAATCAGGCCTCCCGTCTGATAGATGCCCTGCGTATCAGTCAGGGCGGACTGGCTTCCACGCAGGTAGATGTCCGCTGCATTTTGAGGGAAGCCCTTCTGAAACGGGCCACGGCACTGGTGCTTTGTCACAATCATCCTTCGGGAAACACCCGTCCCAGCGCGGACGATGACCGTCTGACCCAGGCGCTCAGTCAGGCAGCCAAAGTGATGAATATCCGGATGCTCGATCATCTGATCGTTTCCGACGGCGGTTATTACAGCTATGCTGACGAAGGCAGGCTCTGAATGTTGTGTATGGAAAATAAAATTGTTATTTTTGTGCTCTCGTAATATAAAAGCTTGATTATATGGACAACGAAGCAAAACTGAAGATAGAGGAACGGATTATCGATATGCTGAAAACCGTGTACGACCCGGAAATTCCGGTCAACGTATATGACCTGGGACTGATTTACAAGATAGACCTGCAGGATGACGGTGAACTGACGATCGATATGACTCTGACGGCTCCCAACTGTCCGGCAGCAGAGTTTATCATGGAAGACGTGCGTCAGAAAGTAGAATCCGTAGACGGAGTGAAAGCTGCGCAAGTCAATCTGGTGTTCGAACCGGAATGGGACAAGGATATGATGACCGAAGAAGCAAAACTGGAACTGGGCTTCCTGTAAGATGAGGCCTGTTGCAGCAAGCTATCAATAAAAAAGAGACGACTATGGAACAAGCGATGAAGAATGTTTATTTTCTCTCGGATGCCCATCTGGGCTCACGGGCAATTCCGCACGGACGTACCCAGGAGCGGAGACTGGTGAATTTTCTGGATAGCATTAAAGACCGCGCATCGGCTGTTTACCTGCTTGGTGATATGTTCGATTTCTGGTATGAATTCAAGCTGGTCGTCCCCAAAGGTTATACACGATTCCTGGGAAAATTGTCTGAACTGACAGACAAGGGAGTGGAAGTACATTTTTTTATTGGCAACCACGACATCTGGTGTGGCGATTATCTGGAAAAGGAATGTGGCGTGACGATCCATCGCGAACCGCTCACCTGCGAGATTTACGGCAAGGAATTTTATCTGGCCCATGGTGACGGACTGGGAGATAATGATCGTAAATTCAAGTTCCTTCGTGCCATGTTCCACAGCAAACTTCTGCAGCGAATGTTTTCTTCGCTTCATCCGCGCTGGAGTATCGACTTCGGTCTGGAGTGGGCAAAACACAGCCGCATGAAGCGTGAGAACGGACGTGAACCGGAATACATGGGTGAAGACAAGGAACCTCTGGTGCTTTATACCAAAGAATACCTGAAGAATCATCCGGATATCAACTATTTCATCTACGGGCATCGTCACATCATGCTCGATCTGATGCTGACGCGGGATACACGCCTTACCATTCTGGGCGACTGGATCAATGACTTTTCCTATGCCGTGTTTGATGGGGAAAACTTTTTCCTGGAACAATACATCGAAGGAGAGACAACACTCGGATAAACGATTCCGGAAGAAGGACTGCTTTCTTCCGGACCGGATAAAAAGAGCCCGGCCTCGCTGTCACAGCGAAGCCGGGTTTTTCTACTTATTAAAACTTGAATTTAACTTGAATTTATATATTCGCTTCTTAAAACTTGAAGCCGATCTTGATGGTCGGAGCGGCTAAGATGGAATAGTTATGACTGTTTCCATCGAGGTTACTCAGTCCTTCCTGCGGCTTAACCAAGTTCTTGGAATAAGTGTAAGCGAACGGATCAACCTGTGCACCTACAAACAGCCCGTCAGTGATGTAATATTCTACACCGCCGGTCAATGCGCCGCGGATGTTGAAAGCTTCACCTACCGATTTGCCAAGGCTATATTCATCGTCCGTAAATGAAACGTTACGTCCGTAAGCATAACCCACTCTTGCACCGGCATACAGATACAAGCCGTCAACTTTTGTCTTGAAGTAGCGGTCTACTCCTGTGTAAACATTGAATTGCAGGAAGTTCTGATCGGCTACTGCATTGTAATCAGGAATTGAGCCATCATTTACATCTGTAGAGGTGTTTTCATCGATTGTGCCCGGCACAGCCGCATACCCCGGATGCTTGGTGATGCTCATGCCGCCTCCCAATACCAGTTTCCATTCGTCAAGGAAGAACCATCCACCTTCGATGCCGACGCGGAGATCCTTGTCGTTCCAGTTAGTGGATTTGACAGGCAATGAATAGCTAGGCTTATTGCCTGCCATAGCATTCTGCATGACGGTATTGTCATAGCTTACAGTGGCAGCCACGGTAAAGTCATTCTTTTGCGGACCTTTATCCTGGGCATTGGCTGTAAGTCCAATCATCGGGAGTGCGGCTAATACTAAAAGTTTATTGATTTTCATATTCTTCTGTTTTGATGTTGGTTTTATCCTTGGGGAAGGGGAATGTTTCCTCCTTCCCTGGGATTATAAACTTTTTGTTATTAGCGATTCAGTGAAATAGTGACAGCTTATTCTGCAGGAGTTTCTTCACCACCTTCTTCCGGGGTTTCAGGAACATTTACATCGCTGTCGCTAGCCTGGATAGCTGCATCAAGAGCTGCTTTGTAATTGTTTGCTATCTGTTCGTAAACTGCCAATTGTTCTTCCAGACGTTTGATGTTTTCTTCCATCATAGCTCTGGTAGTTTCGGTGAAGCGTTCATCTACATAGTCAGGAACCCAGATACTTACTAATTTACGCTCCCATCCAGTAATTGTACCAGATCCATCGATTATGGCTACATCAACCCATTTTTCTTCTAAATGATAGTCATTAGAAGATGATTCACCACGTTCGATAGCTTTCTTTGCTTCAGCAATATTCTTTTCACATTCTGCGATCAGTTCTTCTACATCAGCAGTATTTGAATATAATTTATATAGCTGATTGTATTCTGAGCCGTTTGTTCCTTGAACACCAGCATTTACTTCCATTTTATCATTGAAGTTACACTTGGATAAACCAATCAGATCGATGGCGCTTTGTACTTTGTGAACTTCATGCTGAGCTGTTACATATGCTTCTGCTGCTTTTAATACAGTCTTAGCTGTTTCAATGTACTGTTTTTGTGCATCAGAACCTTCTTTCACAACTTCCAAAGTAGCCTGGAAATCTTTCAGTTCTTGTTTCAAATCTGCGATTTCTTCAGTATATTGAGCGACTAATTCTTTTTCTTGTTCAATTGTAACATTTAAGCGATCGATTTCCGTTTCCAGCTCGTCAATTACACTTTGATTTTTGTCAGGTTTTGCATTTTCTGCAGCTAAAGCAGCCTGTTGTGCTTTCAAATCAGCTTCAGCTTGTTCCAGACGACCTAAAGCTCCAGTTCCAGCTTCAGTAGCAGTCTTCTTAGCTCCAAGATTTGCAGTTGCATCTGCTATATCTTGGTTCAAAGCATTCTCTACAACTTGTGTAGCTTTTACAAAGTCACTACCTTTACTGCGAGTGTATACTGTTACAGCTTCTTCTTCAAAACATTCTTTGATAGAGGCTACATAAGTTTCATTGTCAGCTTCTATGAATTTGATATTTTCATCTGAATATTCAGCTTCATATGCTTTCAATGTCTGTACTCCCTTAGCGTATGGCAGCAAACCTGCTTCACATTCTAATTTTTCGTGTTCCTGATCTTCTGTGAATGGTTTATCAATATTAATAGGAAGATATGCATCTTCTTTTGCTTTCTCTGCTTCAGCTTGTTTTGCTTCAACAGCAGGAAGATCTGTATGGAGCATCTTATAAGCTTGTCCTGCCAACACTTCCATTTGCTCAGCCAATGCAGTTTTGTCTGCACCACCTTCTGCTAATGCCTGCAGACGCTTGATGTCTGCTTCATTCTGTGCAATGGTCCGGTTTTGATCAATTACAAATTCTTTGTATTTAGCTTCAGCTAATGTAGAGTCAACTTCAAAGTGAGCATAGTCAATTTTAGCTTCGATTAATTCTTCTTTTGTATCAATTACATCTTGAAGTGCTGATTGATAATCTGATACCATTGCCTGAATTTTGGCATCTGCATTTTCCCAAATTTGCTTTTCATATTCTAGAGCTTGTTTTTTGGCTTCTGCAATATCGCGTTCAGCTTGTGCTTTGATAACCTCAATTTTTATAGCAAATTTTTGTTTGGCTTCTTCTGTTTGTTCTTTTTTCCATTCAGCTTGAGCGTTTTTCAAAGCAGCTTCTGCTTCAGCCTGAATTTTTGCAGCTTCAGCTTGAGCATTTGATAATGCAGCCAAAGCTTTCAATTGTTCAGCTTTTGCATTACGGATAGCTGTTACTGATGCTGATTCGTTATCGTCAACACAAGAAGTTAAGGTAGTTGAACCGAGTGCAAGTACGGCCATTAAGGCATACACTGCAATAAATTTCTTTCTCATAATAATTAAATAAGTTAGTATTATTAATAATAATGTTTGTTTGAATTTCTCTTGCAAATGTGCTACGGTTTGCCTATCTTAGACAGACGTTAATCCAAGTGTTCAAGTTTCATTTCCGGGTCTTCGTTTCTCCTTTCATTATTTTAAGGTTTATAAATCGGTTTTTCGTTTTACCTGTTGCAAACGTACGCAAAAGAGTGTTTTCGTGCTTGTCTAAGCGTATAAATGCACGTACAAATAGACAAATCGGGCTGTTTTTCGGGAAAAAATGCCGGATGGGAGGTGTTTTCAGGCTCTAAATAAGCTGAATTGTTGCAAAAAGATTGAAATGAAAAAATTGTAAAATTCGGGATATTTAGGGTTCATCCTGATCAATTTCTCGATGAATTCGGCCAGGAGAAAAAACGCCGAAACGTTTTACATCAAATCCCGAAGTCTTTTTTTAAAACGCCGAAACATTTTTTAAAAAGCCCGCGGGCTATTTTCGCTCTGGTGAAGGTATCTGCAGGATGCCCTGAAAACGTGCGGTCATTGCCCAGGAATCGTGCGGTCGTTGAGCCCAGATTATGCGGTCGTTGGGGGCGAATCGTGCGGTCGATTCAGCCGCATTATACGGTCGATTCCGGGAGGTCGTTTCTGGAGGAAATGGTGAGGGGAAAATAAAAATCCCCGGAGATGTGGATCCCCGGGGATATCCTCAACTGTAAGATGCGAGGATGGATTTTAAAAATTTAAATTATGAAAAGAAAACACCTTATGCATCAATATTGGCATAAGTTGCATTTTTCTCGATGAATTCGCGGCGCGGAGCTACATCGTCGCCCATCAGCATGGAGAAGATGTAGTCGGCTTCAGCGGCGTTTTCAATGTGTACCTGCTTCAGCATGCGGGTTTCCGGATTCATGGTGGTTTCCCACAGCTGCTCCGGATTCATTTCACCCAAACCTTTGTATCGCTGGGTGTGGATACCATTTTCGGAGCCGTCGCCGTACTTCTGCATGAAGGCCTGGCGTTCTTCATCGGTATAACAGTATTCGCTGATTTTGCCTTTTGAACATTTGTAGAGCGGGGGAGTGGCAATGTAGAGGTGTCCTCCCTGAATGACTTCGGGCATATAGCGATAGAACAGGGTCATGATCAAGGTGTCGATGTGAGATCCATCGACGTCGGCATCGGTCATGATGATGATCTTATAGTAGCGCAGCTTATCGATATTGGCTTTCTTGCTGTCTTCATCTCCGTCTACTCCGAAACGGATGCCCAGTGCCTGGATGATATTGTTCACCTCGTCACTCTCGAAAGCTTTGTGCCACATTGCTTTTTCTACATTCAGGATTTTACCGCGCAGGGGCAGGATGGCCTGGAACTGACGGCTGCGTCCTTGTTTGGCTGATCCGCCTGCTGAGTCTCCCTCGACAAGGAAGAGTTCGCATTCTTCCGGATTGCGGCTTGAGCAGTCTGCCAGTTTTCCGGGAAGTCCGCCTCCGCCCATCGGGCTCTTGCGCTGTACGGATTCGCGGGCCTTGCGTGCCGCGATACGTGCTGTTGCGGCAAGTACTACCTTGTCAACAATAACCTTCGCTTCTTTCGGATGTTCTTCCAGATAGTAAGTCAGGGCTTCGCCTACGGCCTGGTTTACAGCTCCACTTACTTCGTTGTTACCCAGCTTGGTCTTAGTCTGACCTTCAAACTGCGGCTCAGCTACTTTTACGGAGATAACGGCGATCAGACCTTCACGGAAGTCTTCACCCGAAATTTCCACTTTCGCTTTTTCCAGAGCCTTGCTTTCTTCGGCGTATTTCTTCAGTACGCGGGTCAGTGCCGTACGGAATCCGGCTTCGTGTGTACCGCCTTCAATGGTGTTGATGTTGTTGACATACGAGTGAAGGTTTTCGCGGAATCCGGTGTTATACATAATGGCGCATTCGATAGGAATGCCCTGTTTCTCGGTGTTCAGATAGATGACATCGTCAATAAGCGGTGTGTTGGTAGAGTTCAGGAAGCGTACGAATTCTTTCACTCCTTCTTCTGAGTGGAATACTTCTTGCTTGAAGCTGCCGTCTTCTTCCTTCACGCGCTTGTCGGTCAGGGTGATGGTGATACCTTTGTTCAGGTATGCCAGTTCACGCATGCGGGCCTGCAGGATGCTGTATTTATATTCGGTTACGGTGAAGATGTTGCCGTCGGGCCAGAAAGTCTGGCGTGTACCGGTCATGTCGGGAGCGCAGGTTCCGACTTCCTTTACCGGATAAAGCGGCTTTCCGCATTCATATTCCTGCTGGTAGACTTTACCTCCGCGGAAGACATTGGTCGTCATGTGGGTGGACAGGGCGTTCACACAGGAAACACCGACTCCGTGCAGACCGCCGGACACCTTGTAGGAACCTTTGTCGAACTTTCCTCCGGCATGGAGTACGGTCATTACGACTTCCAGGGCGGACTTCTTTTCTTTCTCGTGAAAGTCCACGGGGATTCCTCGACCGTTGTCCTGTACTGTGATGGAGTTGTCTTCGTTGATTGTTACTTCTATATGTGTGCAATATCCGGCGAGTGCTTCATCGATGGAGTTGTCCACGACTTCATAAACCAGGTGGTGCAAGCCTTTTTCGCTGATATCGCCGATGTACATGGCGGGACGCTTACGTACGGCTTCCAGGCCTTCGAGTACCTGGATGTTGCTGGCCGAGTAGTTGCTGCCGCTGTTAGGTGTCAGTTCTTCACTCATTTTTCTATTAACTCTTCTAGTTGTTATAAAGTGCTCAAAGTTACTAAAAAACTACGAGATTTCAACGATTTAAACTATTTTTATGTGATGCCTGTGCGAGGGTGGAAACGGGGGATAATGGCGATGGGAGGGGATAAAACGACAAAAGGCTGGATTTATAAATCCAGCCTTCTTATCTCTTTTACGCTAAGCAATTCCTTAAGCCAGTTTGCTGATGTGTGCAGCCAGTTTAGACTTCAGGTTTGCAGCTTTGTTCTTGTGGATGATGTTGCGTTTTGCCAACTTATCCAGCATTTTCTGTACGTTCGGCAACAAAGCTACAGCTTCTGCTTTGTCAGTAGTTGTACGAAGCTTCTTCACAGCGTTACGCATTGTCTTGGCATAATATCTGTTGTGAAGTCTTCTTTTTTCTTCCTGTCTGATTCTTTTGATAGATGATTTGTGATTTGCCATCTCGACTAATCTTTAATATTGTTCGTGATTTTGTTTATTATGTAGCCCGTGGGGGAATCGAACCCCCCTTTCAAGAATGAAAATCTTGCGTCCTAACCGATAGACGAACGGGCCTTCCTTGATTTCAGGCGATTTTCCTGACTGGCTTTCGAGGACTGTATCTCTCGTTTGCGGATGCAAAGGTAGGAAGATTTTTCATTCTACCAAAACATTTGCTGTTTTTTTTCGCATTTTTCTGCTTAAATGCATCCGGAATGCCTTTTTATTCGGTTATCTTTGCAGGCAGTATGTTGCGCAAGTTAAAAGGAATCGTTTTGCATACCGTGAAATATAGTGACAAGTCGAATATTGTCCATATTTATACGGAGCAGGGAGGACGGATGTCTTTCCTCATCCCTGCATCGCGTTCGCGGAAGTCGGCTGTCAACGGGTTGTTGTTTCAACCTCTGTCGCTTGTAGAGTTTGAAGCGGATATCCGTCCGCGTTCCGGACTTCACCCCATACGGGAAGCGAAATCCTGGCAGCCCTTTCAGTCGTTGCCTTATGATCCTTATAAGTCGGCGATTGCCCTTTTCCTGGCAGAGTTTCTGTATCGTGCCCTGAAGGAAGAGGCCGAAAATGCTCCGCTTTTTGCTTATCTGGTTCATTCTGTTCTTTGGCTGGATGCCTGTGATACGAACTTTGCCAATTTCCATCTGGTCTTTCTGATGCGTCTGTCCCGTTTCCTCGGACTGTATCCCAATGTGGAAGGATATGCCGAAGGGGACTGCTTTGACCTGCTGAATGCTTGTTTTGTAGCGGAGTCTCCCCGGCATGGCATGTATGTCGGTCCGCGGGAGGCTTCACATATCAGTCTGCTGATGCGTATGAATTATGAAACCATGCATTTGTTTGCCATGAGCCGGAGAGAACGTAACCGTTGCCTGGAGATCATCAATGAATATTACCGGCTTCATCTGCCGGATTTTCCCGAATTGAAGTCTCTTCCTGTTCTTCAGGAGCTTTTCGTATAACCGTTTTATTTATAGGTGATCCATTTCATCATTTCTTTCAGTGACGGTTTCTTGCCGTACATCAGGATGCCGATGCGGTAGATTTTTCCGGCAATCCAGATCATGCCGAGTGCTGTACCGTAAAGGATGACGAGTGAAAGAAGGATTTCCCACATCGGTGCGTCGAAGGGGACGCGTACCATCATGACGATGGGCGAGGTGAAGGGAATCATGGAACACCATTGTGCCAGGGGGCCGTCGGGATTGTCACCGCTGGCAATGGCAGCATAGAGTGCAAATATCATCAGCAGCGTGATGGGCATGATGAACTGCTGTGAGTCTTCCTGCTCATTGATGGAGGCACCGATGGCAGCAAAGATGGAGGCATAGATCAGATAGCCTCCCACAAAGTTGAGTACAAAGAGCGTTCCCATCTTTGCCAGATTCAGGTTGTGAAGGGCAGCTACCAGTGAAGCGGCATCGCTTGTGGGAGCTTCCATGGCCATCATCTGTGCGGTGTCGGGCGACTGAAGGGCGGCTATGCCGAGCATACTTCCGGCAACAGCCAGTATGGCCGTCAGCATGATTCCCCAGATACAAAGCTGAACGATTCCCACCAGACCGATACCGATAATCTTACCGATCATCAGCTGGAAGGGCTTGACGGATGAAACCATCAGCTCTACGATGCGGTTGGTCTTTTCCTCCATGACACTCTGCATGACCATTCCTCCGTAGCTGAGTACAAAGATATAGATCAGGATGGTCAGAACCATGCCCGATGCGGTTGCCAGGCCGGAGTTGGATTCCTGTACGCTTCCGTCCTCACTCCATTTGACGGTACGGATGGAATAGGTCTGGTCGAAATCCTTCATAATGTCCTGCAATTGCGGAATGTTGTAGTGGATCAGTTTGTCGTGGCGGATCTGGGTATTCAAAGCTTCGTTTACGATGCGCGACAGACTGTTGGGGATTTCCTTGCGTGAATAAATGACGGCTGCTGACGGATCTTTGATCAGATCGTCGGTAATCATCACAACGGCACTGACGCCGGATGTGTCGGTGCGGTATTCTTCTTTCATTTCACTGCCCGGTACAAAATGATAGGATTCGTTGTCCTGGAACTGGGAAAGATATTTTCCTGTCTGATCAACGACTACCACTTCCTTGGCTTCGTCGCTTTTTACCATGGCCAGCATGACCGGAAGCAGAACGGTAGCTGCAAAGATGAAGGGCATGAGGATGGTCAGTAGGATGAATGACTTTTTACTGGCGCGGTTCATGAACTCGCGCTGTATGATGATAAATGTCTTGTTCATGTTTGCTGATGGTTTAAGTTATTTTTTACCTTCTACCGTACGGATGAAGATCTCGTTCATGGAAGGCAGGCATTCGGAGAAGGAGAGGATTTCGGCCTGCTGTCCCACTTCCGACAGGAGATCGGAGTTGGAAACTTCCTGTAACTTGCGCAGCGTGTAATGGCTTTCGTTACCGGATGCTTGTGTCAGAGTAGCCTGGAAGAGCGCGGTGTCTTTCAGGGGATGGTCTGCACGTACAGACAGGGTGTATGTATCCGACTTGAAGCGGCTTCGTACTTCGTTGACGTTACCTTGAAGCACAACTTCCGAATGGTTGATCAGTGCAATGTTGTCACAGATTTCTTCCACGGAAGCCATGTTGTGGGTAGAGAAGATGATGGTGTGTCCCTGATTTTTCAGTTCCAGAATTTCCCGTTTCAGCAATTCAGCATTGACCGGATCGAATCCGGAGAAAGGTTCGTCGAAGATCAGCAGCTGGGGTTTGTGGAGCACGGTAATGATAAACTGCACTTTCTGCTGCATACCTTTGGACAGTTCTTCCAGTTTTTTATTCCACCATGGGGTGATTTCAAACTTTTCGAACCATTTCTTCAGGCGGGCAGTCGCTTCGCTGCGGCTCAGTCCTTTCAGCTGGGCCAGGTAAATGGCCTGATCGCCTACTTTCATTTTCTTGTACAGTCCCCGTTCTTCGGGCAGGTATCCGATGTGGAAGATATCTTCCGCCCGTGAAAGGTGACCGTTGAAGTATACTTCTCCGGAATCGGGAGCCGTGATACGGTTAATGATGCGGATCAAGGTAGTTTTGCCTGCTCCGTTGGGGCCCAGTAGTCCGAACACCTTACCTTCAGGTACCTGAATGCTGACTCCGTTCAGTGCAGTGTGGCTGGCGTATCGCTTTACCACTTGACGTGTTTCTAAAAAAGGTTTGTCCATAAAAAGATTTATTAATTGAGTTTTTTGGTTTTCCGGATCTCTTCGGGTTAACATATTTCGTCTGGAATCCGGAGTTTTGCAGACAAATGTAATGAATCCTTGCGGATTGACAAGTATGAGAACAGGAAAATATCAAAAAAGCCTGTTTATAGTTGTCTCTTTTGACAAGAGCACTACAAACAGGCTTTCCCTGAAGGGTTAATAAAAATATCTTTCAGGAATCCTTATCCCAGCAGTTCTTTTACTTTGGCAGAGATTGCGCGTCCTTCAGCCAGTCCGGCGAGTTCTTTGGAAGCTACGCCCATGACTTTACCCATGTCTTTGCCGGAAGTTGCTCCGGTGCGGGCAATGATTTCTTTCAGACGGGCTTCCAGTTCCTCAGCCGAAAGCTGTTTGGGCAGGTAAGCTTCGATTACTTTTACCTGAGCCAGTTCGGCTTCAGCCAGGTCTGCACGTCCCTGCTGTTCGTATACGGCAGCAGAATCTTTTCCTTGTTTGACAAGTTTCTGCATGATTTTCAATGCAGCATCATCGGTCAGAGTATCGTTGGCTCCCGGTGCAGTCTTTGCTTCCAGAAAGAACTTCTTGACATTGCGCAGGGTTTCCAGTTTTACTTTGTCTTTGGCCTTCATGGCCTCTTTGATATCGTTGCTGATCTGATCAAATAAATCCATAGTTCTTATAATTACATTAGTTGTTGAATCCTAGTGGTTTAGAAAGTAATGGTCATACTTCCTGACTCATTGCTTTCCAGTTTCTGAGTCATCTTGTCTTCTGCCGTAGCTTTTGACTGGATGGCTTCCAGAACAGCCTTTGTACGCTTGTATGTCGGTGTGGTTTCTACCATACTGATGATATCGTCATTGTCCAGGTCTTCCTGTGTGAAGACATACAGATTGTGACGGCGTTTCCGGTTGCTGTTCTTCAGAATGCTCTTTCCGTAATAGTCACCGCGGCGTTCTTCTTTTTTCTGTTCTTCTTCTTCCAGCTCTTCCAGGCGTTTCTGTTCTTCCTGAGAGTGCTTTTCCAATACGCTGTCCATTCCCGGTACGTCTTTGATGCCGAAACCGGTGGCCAGAATCGTGAACTTCACTTTGTCGTTCAGCGTGTCGTCAATGTAAAGACCCCATTTGGTTTCCACGTCTTTACCGAAGCGGCTCATGAATTCGTGGATTTCATCCATTTCACCCATCATCAGTTCGCTGCTGGGGCTATAGGTGATGACGAACAGCACTTTCTTCGAATTGAAAATATCGTTGTTGTTCAGCAGCGGAGAGTGAAGAGCATCTGTGATGGCCTGTGTTACACGGCCTTCTCCTTCTCCGAAGCCTGTACTCATAATGGCGACGCCTCCGTCTTTCAGAACGGTCTTGACGTCGTTGAAGTCAAGGTTGATCGTACCGCGCAAGGTAATGATTTCAGCAATGCTCTTGGCTGCGATGGAGAGTGTGTCATCGGCTTTACCGAATGCATTCATTACGCTGATATCGGAATAAACGTCGCGCAGGCGTTCGTTGTTGATCACCAGCAAGGCATCAACATGTTTGCTCATCTCTTCCACGCCGTCCAGAGCCTGGTCGATCTTTTTGTTGCCTTCGAATACGAAGGGGATTGTAACAATACCTACTGTCAGGATGTTCATTTCCTTGGCAGTCTTGGCAATAATCGGTGCAGCACCGGTTCCGGTACCTCCACCCATTCCGGCTGTGATAAAGGCCATCCGGCAGCCGTCGTTCAGCATTTCCTTTACATCTTCCAGGCTCTCTTCGGCAGCAGCACGCGCACGTTCCGGACGGTTACCGGCACCGAGGCCTTCGCTTCCGAGCTGGATTTTCTGGGGGACAGGCGACTCTTCAAGCGCCTGATTGTCTGTATTGCAGACCACGAACGTAACGTCGTGGATACCTTCTCTATACATGTGGTTGACAGCATTACCGCCGCCACCGCCTACACCGATCACTTTAATGATGCTCGATGTGCCACTTTCCGGGAAAGTGAAGGGCATAAGTTCATCAGACATAATTCTTCCTCTTTATTTATACGGTGAATACTCTGTTTTCTTTTCTCAATCTTTCATGATGTCGTCTGACATCTTAGTTATTTTTTCAGTCAGGTTGCTAAACCAGCTGTTCTTTTTCTTTTGTGCCTTGATTTCGTTTTCCAGCACATTGATTTCCTCAGCCTTTTCAGGGAGATTCATGGCTCTTGCATGTTCAATTTCCTGAAGAGCTGCCTTATAGTTCTTTTTTCCCAGCAGGCTTTGGGCCCGTTCCATATAGGATTCATATTCCTTCTGACGCTTCATGGCCCGTTCTTCTTCCTGACGTTTCTTTTCTTCTTCAATACGGTGTCTGCGTTCAGCTTCTTCCGCCTGACGTCTTTCTTCTTCTTCCTTGAGCTTGCGTTCTTCTTCTTTCCGCTTGGCTTCTGCTTCCTTTTGCTGGAGATCTTCGGTGAAGCTCAGCTGAACACCCTTTCTCGGATCAATGCGGCAGCAGTTTTCTTTTCCAGATGCCAGGATTCCGATCAGTGTGTTCTGAGTACCATCCTGTGGCAGTTCGATATCTCCTTCGAGGCTGATTTCGGAAGATTTTGCAATACGGATCTTTTCGATCTTTGTGATGTGAGTGAAAGCCTTGTCCAGATTCGGCAGGTTAGTCATACCTCCGGTGAAGACAACTCCGCCCAACAGTTTGTCTCCATAACCGGAAACCATGATCTGATTCCATACGTTGGTGATAATTTCATTAACGCGGGCTTCCACGATATCTTCCAGCTGGCGTGCCGGGATAGTACAACGACCGTCCAGGTTATAACTGCGGTTTGTTTCCTCGTCGTTGTCGGAAAGTTCTGTGTAAGCACTTCCGAAGCGCAGTTTCAGCTGTTCGCCTTCTTCTTCTTCGAAATGCATGCTACAGATGTCCTGAGTGATATTTTCGCTACCCAACGGGATTACCGCCAGATGACGCAGTATGTTGTTCTTATAAACAGAAACCGTTGTTGTATTGGCTCCGAAGTCAATGAGTGCACATCCGGAACGGCGTTCACTGTCGCTTAGAACCACATTGGCTGTAACCAAAGGAGAAAGGAAGTAATCGGCGACTTCATAACCGGTCTGTTTGAAGCATTGCTTGATATTGCTTTTGAGGGAATGGCGGGCAATGATGTTCAGGAAATGTCCTTCGATATAATCAGCGGGAACACCTACCGGTTCGGTGAGCAAATTGTTTCCTACTTTATATTCCTGTGGCTCTACGGCCAGAATTTCCCGGTCGATCAAAGGGATTTCCCGGTTGCTTTGCATGATGGAATCAATCAGTGCCTGTGAGATTTTCGTGTCTTCTCCCAGTTGCTTGGATTCTGTATTGCGTATGCTTCTGACAGACAACCCTCCGATACCTACGTATACTTTCCGGATGGGGGCATGCAGCGTCTCCTCCAGTTCCTTGATGACTGAAGTCAAGCATTGTGTTGTTTTATCCAAATTGTAGATTGCGCCTTTCTTGATGCAATCTGATGAACGTTCGGAGGCGTATGCCAGGATTCGGATACTTCCGTCCGCGTTCTTCTTGCCTGCAATGCCTGTTATCTCTGTAGATCCCAGTTCGATTGCTACTATAAAATCCGTTGCTGCCATATCTTACTTCTCTTTTTTGGTACAAATAATCTGATTATTAAATTCTATGCTGATTCGCTTGTACTTGTTCCATCCTACATGGCTCAGCGCCTCTTCGTAGAATGTACGCAGTTTTCTAAACTTCTCATCATAGTTTCCTGCTTTTCCTAAAAACAGTATATGGTCTCCCACACGGGGAACAAGTTCTAGTTCCAGTTTGGGAGTGACATGAATCTGTTCAATCTGTGCACTCCAGAAGGGATCAGCCTGAAGGTAGTTTCCCAGCTTGTGAAGCTCTTCCTGAGCGAACTTGCGGTCTATGTATCCTGTAGCTACAGCGACATGAACCGGTTTCCCGGGGGCTGACATAATATTACCTTCCTGATCGATGTAATAGTTGTCGCCATTGTCACTCATGATTCTCATCAGAGGAATGCGCTGATAGATTTCAATGCCGACTTTACCTCCGGAGGTCAGGTAACACTCTGCATCGCTGATAAACGGATGCTTGTCAAGTGTTTCTTCCAGTCTGCGAACATTGATGCTGTTCAAAGGTTTTCCTTCCGGAGACAGCTTCTTGGCTTTTAACAGAGCTTTTACTTCAGCTGGAGTTACAAATCCGAAATTGACACTGTCTTTGACAACCAATTCCATACCCTTGCAAATCCGGTTGTCGGGTTTGCCATTAAAAGCGGTAACGGCCAACACGAGGTAAGCCGAAATCAGCAGCAGTGTACAGAGTATGAGAATTCGTTTGATCATCGGTCTTTCAGCATTTCATAAATTTGTGGTACAAAATTGTCAATATCTCCGGCTCCCAGGGTAACCAGTACTTCAAGATGTTTCTTTTTCAACAGATCAAGAAGCTCTTCTTTGGTACATAATGTTTTTTTCATGTCGGAACGAAGATTGTCATATATTAACCGGCTGGTAACTCCCGGTATGGGAAGTTCTCGTGCCGGATAGATGTCCAGCAGGATCACTTCATCGAGCAGGGACAGACTTTCGGCGAACTCTTTGTAAAAGTCGCGTGTTCGTGTATACAGATGAGGCTGGAAGACTGCTGTGATTTTCCGGTCCGGATAAAGTGCTTTGAGGGAAGTAATGCTTTTCCGGATTTCTTCCGGATGATGAGCGTAATCACTCAGGAAAGCCAGATGATCGTTCTTGATCTTGAAATCAAAACGACGGTCTACTCCTCCAAAACTTGCCATGGCAGTCTTTATCTCTTCAGCGGTTGCTCCGGCTATTTGTGCCAAAGCCATAGCGGCGATTCCATTCTCAATATTGACATACACAGGAACTCCCAACCGTATATCGCAGATGTTTCCCAGCGGAGAAATGTAATCAAACTGGATTTCACCTCCTCCGATACGGATGTTAGTTGCATGGAAATCCCCTTCTTCTATGGAGTATGTGTAAGTTGTTACTCCGGGCTGTACGTCAGGTTGCATTGCTAATCCTTTATGTATGATCAGGAAACCGTCCGGACGTATCAGAGACGTATATTTGCGGAAACTTTCCAGATAGGCTTCTTCAGTACCGTAAATATCCAGATGATCGGGGTCTGTTGCAGTAATTACTGTTGCATATGGAGTGAGCCAATGGAAGGAACGGTCGAACTCATCAGCTTCGATGACAACAAAGTCACTTTTGTCTGAAAGGAGCAGATTCGTTCCATAATTTTTGGAAATACCTCCTAAGAAAGCATTACATCCAATGTGAGACTGATGCAGCAGGTGAGCAGCCATGGTAGAAGTTGTGGTCTTGCCATGTGTACCGGCAACGCATAATCCTCTTTCTGTACGGGTCAACATTCCGAGAACTTGTGCCCGCTTTTGTATATTGAAACCTTTTTCCTGAAAATAAACAAATTCTTTATGTGTAGCAGGAATAGCAGGTGTATAAACGATCAAGGTTGTTTCCGGATCCAGAAAGTCTTCTGGAATGGCAGATACATTTTCCTCATAATGAATGGCAGCTCCTTCAGCAATCAGTTTTTCGGTCAGTTCGCTTGGCGTACGGTCGTAACCGCCTACTTTCTTGCCTTTAGACAAGAAATAGCGAACCAATGCACTCATGCCGATACCTCCGGCACCGATGAAGTATACTGCTTTCAATATATTAATGTTCATGATTTTCTCTATATTTAAGTGCCAGTTTCCATACCTCCTCAGCAATGGTATTTGCTGAGTCTTTGAAAGCCAGCTTAGCTATATTTGTACTTAATTTCTTTAAAGTTTCCGGTTGCTGCACCGTTTCAATGGCTGTTTTCAGCAGTTTCTCCGATGCTTCAGCATCTTTGATATATAATGCTGCATCTTTAGCGACCAGTGCCAATGCATTCTTTGTCTGATGATCTTCTGCAACATTGGGCGATGGAACTAAGATAACAGGCTTTCCCAACAGACAGAATTCGGAAATAGATCCGGCACCGGCCCGGCTGATGACCAAATCTGCGGCGCTGTATGCGGCAGCCATGTCTGTAATGAAGTCTGTTGTGTGCAGCATCGGATAGTTCTCTGCCTGGCCTACTTTTTCCTTGGCCTCATTGATATAGAACTTTCCTGTTTGCCAAATGAACTGTACACCAGACTGCCTGATCTGATCCAATCCGTTTAGTACGCAATTGTTGATGGTGCGTGCTCCTAAACTTCCTCCTACAATCAAGACTGTTTTCTTTGTCGGGTCGAGGTTAAAAGAACGGATGGCCTCTTCCCGTGACATTTGTTGGTTAAGCAAGTTTTGTCGTACAGGATTGCCGGTCAGAATAATTTTTTCCTTGTCAAAGAAACGTTCCATGCCTTCGTAAGCAACACAGATCTTGCATGCTTTTTTGGCCAATAGTTTATTGGTAACTCCTGCATAGGAATTCTGTTCCTGAATCAAGGTTGGAATACCCATGCTTCCTGCAACTTTTAGTGTCGGTCCGCTGGCATATCCGCCTACACCGACTGCAGCATCCGGCTTAAACTCTTTGATGATTCGTCTGGCCTTTATCTGGCTTTTCATGAGTTTAATGAGTACACTGATATTTTTGAGCAGGTGTTTCCGGTCGAAACCAGCTACAGGTAATCCGATGATCTGATAACCGGCAGCCGGTACGCGTTGCATCTCCATACGGCCTTCTGCGCCCACGAAAAGGATTTCTGCTTCGGGATGCTGTTCTTTAATGGCGTTGGCTATGGAGACTGCCGGGAATATATGACCTCCGGTTCCGCCTCCACTGATGATTATGCGTATATTTTTTTTCATAAATAAACTATTTCCTGCAAAGTTAGGAATAAACTTGAAAAATAGGAATTAGAGTTCATTTAAATTTCAAGCCTATTGTCATTCTTTATTTCTCGTTCACTGATTTTTTCTTCAGAAACTTCGCCGTCTGACTCTTTTAGATTCTGCTTTGCCAGAGAGGTTGCACTTTGTAGCAGAGAAAGAGCTGCTTGTTGAACTTCTTCTTGCTTTTGGGCCTCCTCTTCTTCTTTTTGTTTCTTGAGGTCATAGACATGGCGGCTGATGCTTAAAATCATGCCGATGTAAACACATGTGACCAAAGTGGAGGATCCTCCTTTACTGATCAGAGGAAGAGGCTGTCCGGTTACCGGCATCAGACCTACCGCTACCATCATATTGAACATTGCCTGCAGGGCAATGATAATGCCGAAGCCCATGACGAGGTAAGCATAATAGGGCTTGTCACAGTTCCTTGCAATTTTACCTATTCGCATCAGCAGAACGATGTAGAGCAGGGCCGTAAAAGCTCCTCCTACAAGTCCGAGTTCTTCAATAATGATTGCGTAGATGAAATCAGAGAAGGCCTGTGAGAGGAAGTCACGCTGCACACTGTTTCCCGGTCCTTTTCCAAGAATGTGACTGGTGGCGATGGCAATATTGGCATGAGCAACCTGAGCATCTCCGTCAATATCAAACTTGGCAGCAGGGATTTCAGCAGGATCAAAATGGTTGTTCAGTCGGCTTTGCCAGGTAACCATTCGGTGAAGTTTGATGGTGTCCCATGCAGAAGCCGGAACATATTTAATTGTACTGAAAGCCAAAAGAATTGCAGCCAGGCCACATCCGGTCAGCATTGCCATCTGTTTAAATGGAACCCGGGCTATGAACATCATCAGATAAACGCTTCCTGCCAGCAGTACTGCTGTTGAAAGGTTCTCGGTGACGATAAGCAGACACGTTGCGCCTGTAATTCCTAAAATCAGCTTAAAGGCTTTTTTGTTTATTCCGTTTTCCTCCTGGGTTTTGGACAATATGAAAGCAACGGAAATGATTGTTGCCATCTTTGCAACTTCAGAAGGCTGAAACTGGAAAAAGCCCAGGTCGATCCATCGTCTGGCTCCATTGGTCAAAGCTCCTAGCAATAAAACCCCCAGGAGAAGTAACCATGAAAGCGGAAGTGCAACAATGAATGTCTTGAACCAGCGGCAAGGGATATTATGAATAATCCAAACACCGATTGCCCCAATAAAGAGCAGAATCATATGGGAACGTATAGGCCCCCAATGATCACCACTCTTGTAGGTCAGTGTACTTGATGCACTGAATACTTCTACAATGGATATCAGGCAGAGAAAAAGGAATATGATCCAAATAACCTTATCTCCCTTGAATAAATTCTTTAACAGGTCCATCTCTGGTTTATTAGAGTTCTCTTACGTATTTTTTAAACTGGTCGCCTCTGTCCTCGTAACTTTTGAACAGGTCGAAACTTGCGCAGCAGGGGCTAAGCAGGACGGTTTCACCTTTCTTAGCCATCTGGTAGGCTGCATCGACTGCATCTTTCATGCTTTGTACGTCAACAATCGGCAATCCGAAACCGTCGAAGAAGTCGTGCAGTTTCTCATTATGCAGTCCCATGAAGATCAGACCGGAACATTTTTCCCGAACCAGATCAGCTATTTCATTATAGTCGTTACCCTTGTCCTTTCCTCCCAGAATGAGAACCGTTTTAGTCTTCATGCTTTGCAGGGCATACCAGCAAGAGTTGACATTTGTTGCTTTGGAGTCGTTGATGTATTCTACTCCTCGTACGCGGCAAACTTTTTCCAGGCGGTGTTCCACTCCCTTGAAGTCGTTCAACGCTTCACGGATACATTCTTTCCGTATGCCTGCGATATTGGCAGAGATTCCAGCAGCCATGGAATTGAACAGATTATGTGTACCTGTAAGAGCCAATTCTTCCTGTTCCATATTGAAAGCTATCGGTTCCGTGAAATAGACTTTGTTTTCTTCCACGAAAGCAGCCAGTCCTTCTTCTCTCTTTTCAGCGAATGGATAATAATGGCCGTGGATGCCGTATTTGTGCAATTCCCGTTGGATAACCGGGTCGTCATTCCAGAAGATAAATGCATCAGCATCGGTCTGGTTCTGGATAATGCGGAACTTGGCATCTACATAGTTTTGCATCTGATATCCGTAACGGTCCAGATGATCGGGCGTAATGTTCATCAGCACGGCGATATTAGCATGGAATTTGTACATGTTATCCAGTTGGAAACTGCTTAATTCAATGACATAATAGTCATAATTGCATTCTGCCACCTGAAAAGCAAGGCTCTGTCCGATATTGCCGGCCAGTCCGACGTTCAGTCCTGCTTTTTTAAAGATGTGATAAATCAGTGAGGTTGTCGTCGTCTTGCCATTACTGCCTGTGATACAAATCATCTTTGCCTGCGTATATCGGCCGGCAAATTCAATTTCTGAGATAATGGGTGTACCTTGTTCTTTCAGTTTCAGAATCAGAGGTGCATCATTGGGAATGCCGGGACTTTTGATAACTTCATCGGCATTCAGGATAAGACTTTCCGTGTGATGGCCTTCTTCCCATGGAATGTCTCTTTCATCCAACATCTTCTTATACTTGTCCTTGATTTGGGACATGTCTGATACAAAGGTATCGAAGCCTTGTTTCTTTGCCAGTACGGCAGCTCCCGCGCCGCTTTCACCAGCTCCTAATATGACAATTCTCTTTGCCATGATCTTATCTTATCTTTAAAGTTATAATCGTAATAGCTGCTAACACAATACTTACAATCCAAAAGCGGACCGTAATTTTTGACTCATGGAATACACTTGCCGGATTCTTGATCAGGTAAGTGCAGTTTGGATCCAACTGGGCCAGAGTCGTACGGAAATGGTCGTGAATCGGAGCACGTTTGAATACGCGTTGCTTACGTCCTTTCCGCTTTCCCCGCTGGAAATATTTAACCTGCAGGATGACGGACAGGTTTTCCACCAGAAATATGCCACATAAAATAGGAATCAGGAGTTCCTTGTGGATGATAATGGCGAATACAGCGATAATACCGCCGATAGTCAGACTTCCGGTGTCACCCATAAATACTTGAGCCGGGAAAGCATTGTACCACAGGAAACCGATCAGGGCTCCGATGAAAGCACAGATGAAGATTACCAGTTCTTCACTTCCCGGGATATACATGATATTCAGATAACCTGCATATTCAATGTGACTCGAGACATATGCCAGGATACCGAGCGTTACTCCTATAATTGCTGAATTACCAGCTGCCATGCCGTCCATACCATCGTTCAGGTTGGCGCCGTTCGAAACAGCTGTTACCACAAAGATCGTAATCAGTACAAAGACAATCCACCCGGCTGTCTGTGCATGTTCTCCCATGAATCCGACAAAATCTGCATAGTCCAGATTGTTGTTTTTAAAGAACGGAATCGTAGTCTTGGTAGATTTCTCATCGTGTGATTTATGGATCACATCCACCACATGTCCGTCTCGCTGGATTTCCACATTTTCCCGAATCACTACATCCGGGCTGAGGTAAAGCGTTAGGCCGACAATCAGTCCCAGTCCGACCTGACCAATGATTTTGAACTTGCCGTGAAGCCCTTCCTTGTCTTTCTTGAATACCTTGATATAATCATCCAGGAAGCCAAGCGTACCCAGCCAGACAGTGGTGATTAGCATCAGCAGCATATAAATGTTGTGAAGTCTTCCCAAAAGAAGGCAGGGAATCAGGATCGCAACAATGATAATGATTCCTCCCATGGTCGGAACCCCGATCTTGTTCGTATTAAACGGATCGATAGAAGCATCCCGTTGTGTTTCCGTAATCTGTTTCCGCTTCAGCAGTTTGATGAAATATTCACCAAAGATTGCAGAAATCAGCAGAGAAAGAATGACTGCCATTAATGAGCGGAAAGACACGTAGCCAAACATACGTGCTCCCGGGAAGTCATATTGTTCAAGGTATCTGAATAAATAGTATAGCATCTTGGTCTGATTTATTCTTGATTGTTTTCATTCTTAAAAATTTCACTCAAAACTTCCTTGTCATCAAAATGATGTTTTACACCTTTGATGTCCTGATAGTTTTCGTGTCCTTTTCCTGCAACCAGGATCACGTCTCCGGCTTGAGCCAGCATGCAGGCTGTGCGGATAGCCTCTTTGCGGTCTGTAATGGAAAGCACCTTGTTCATATCATTGCTCTTGAGGTCGGCCAGCATGTCATTAATGATATCCTGCGGCTCTTCAAAGCGCGGATTGTCGGAGGTAATGATGACTCTGTCGCTGAGGCGAACAGCTTCCTGAGCCATAATCGGGCGTTTGCCCTTGTCGCGGTTTCCTCCGGCTCCTACGACGGTGATGACTTTTCCTCTGCCGTTCAGAACTTCATGAATTGTATTCAGAACATTCGTCAAGGCATCGGGAGTGTGTGCATAATCTACGATTGCAGTATAACCCTTCGTTGAACGGAGTGAGTCAAAACGTCCGGAAACAGGACGCAGTGTGCTCAGCAAGAGCAGAACATCTTCCGGTTGTTTTCCCAGCAGACATGCAGCACCATATACAGCCAGCAGGTTAGAAGCATTAAAGCGTCCGATGAACTGGACGTTTACTTCCCGGTTGTTGATATCCAGCAACATTCCTTCGAAACCATCTTCCAGCACCTTACCCTTGAAATCTGCCAGTGAGCGGAGCGAATAGGTTGCCACTTTAGCTTTTGTATTCTGCGTCATGACCAGTCCGTTGCGGTCGTCGGCATTTGTCAGGGCAAAAGCTGTTTTGGGAAGACCGTCAAAGAATGCCTTCTTTGCTTTCAGATAATTCTCAAAAGTCTTGTGATAGTCCAGATGGTCGCGTGTCAGGTTGGTGAAGATTCCTCCTGTAAATTTCAGGCCTCCGATCCGCTTTTGGGCAACAGCATGAGAGCTTACCTCCATAAATGCATACTTGCAACCTTCATCTGCCATCCGTCCCAGCAGCTGATTCAGTGTGATGGGGTCGGGGGTAGTGTGATCTGTAGGGATTGCTTCGCCGTCAATGTAATTGCAAACCGTGGAAATCAGTCCGGCTTTGTAGCCGAATTTGCGGAACATATTATATAATAAGGTGGCGATTGTCGTTTTTCCGTTTGTTCCGGTTACTCCGATCAGATCCAGCTTCGAGGTCGGATCTCCATAAAAAGTTGTAGCCAGACGGCCAACCGCATCTTCCGAGTCGTTAACCTGTATATAGGTTACAGTCTCCGACAAGGTTTCGGGCAGCGTTTCACATACTACGGCTGTCGCACCCTTTTCGATTGCTTTTCCGATGTAAGCATGTCCGTCAGTCTGTGTACCCTTGACGGCGACAAAAAGGTCACCTTCTTTAATTTGACGGGAGTCCATCTGGATTCCGCTTATTTCTTTATCCAAATTGCCTTTGACCATTCCTGTAGTAATGGCCTGCAGTATATTTCCCAGTTTCATTGTATTCTCAGTTTGTTAGTGTTAATGATATGGTTTGTCCTTTATGTATGTAACTTCCCGGCTGGATGCTTTGTGCACTGACTTTTCCCAGACCTGAAAGTTTTACTCTCAGCCCGTAACTCTCCAATAAGTATACGGCATCTTTAGCTCCCATGCCTTTTACGTTGGGGACAAGCTTTTTGTTTGTTGTCATCTTCTTCAGTTCTGCCTCGTTCGCAGTATGTGTTGCCTTTCCCCAAACCGGATTCTTCCCTTGCGGAATACTGCTTCCGTTGCTGGCGATATTCAGTTGCTGCAGGATAAAGGCAGCCTCTTTCAGATCACCGTTTTTCACGTCGGGGATGAATATGGCAGTAGAATCCTTGGCTTCGGCCAGATCCTTGTACAGATGCTTTGCATAGATCCGTTCGGCAATGCGGCTGAACACGCTTCCGGCCTGTACACCTCCGGACGGATATCCGTTAGGACCTTCGATGGAAACGATGCAACTGTATTTCGGATTTTCGGATGGGAAATAACCGCAGAAGCTGACCAGATATTTGGTCTTACCGCTTTTATATCCCGCCTTACCTTGGGAAATCTGTGCCGTTCCGGTTTTTCCTGAAACGGAGAACTGCTTGCTTCCGGCCTGTTTGGCCAGACCTTCAGAAACCACTTTCTTCAGAATTTCCCGGATATACATCAGGGTCGTGTCCGAACAAATCTTGGGATTGACCACTTCTGTTTCGAACTCTTCGACAATGTCTCCGTCGCGTGCAATGGCTTTCACGAACTTAGGCTTTACCATGACACCATTATTGGCAATGGCATTATAGAAGTTCAGGATGTAGATCGGCGGGAACATCGTTTCATATCCGATACTCATCCAGGGTAAAGTGGTCCGGGCAAAGTAAGAACGTTCCTTGGGACCCAGAATACGCGGGCTGGCTTCACCGGCAATGCCTAAGTGGAGCGGAGTGTCAATGTCCATTCTTCTCAAGCCGTCAATAAACTTCTGGGGATCTTTCCCGTAAAATTTATCGATGATCGTTGAAACACCCACGTTGGAAGAATATTCCAGAATGTGAGTTACATCAAGCGGACCGTAACCTCCATGATGCCAGTTCCAGTCTTTCATGTTGCTGCCATGCATGTTGACAATACCATTCCCGGTATCGACTACATAATCAGGAGTGATGTATTTATCCTCCATGGCTACCATGATGGATGCCGTCTTGAAGGTTGAACCGGGTTCCATCAGGTTGCTGATGGCGAGGTTTCTCATTTCGTAATAATTCCCGTCGCTGGCCCGGGTCATGTTCACGTTGGCTTTCACTTCTCCGGTTGCCACTTCCATGACGACTGCCACACCGGATTGTGCTTCAAGGTTCTTCAGCTGATCCACCAAAGCCTTTTCTGCAATATCCTGCATATTGACATCGATTGTCGTAATGATGTCATAGCCATCCACTGCCGGCTTGTCGACGATATTCAGGTATTTGTTCATCACCTTCTGGCGATGCGTGATTCCGTTTTCTCCTTTTAACAGAGAGTCATACGCCAGCTCCAGACCATTCTTGGCTCCTTGTGCCATGTCCGGATACATGTCTCCCAGTGTACGCATGGCCAGCGAACCGAAAGGTTTCTTCCGCTGGTTGAAGCTGAGTTCATGGAAGCCGCTCTGATACTTGCCGAGGCAGAATACCGGAAGTTTCTTTACTTCCTTGTATTCGATGTAAGAGATGCGTTTGGGATACAGCAGATAGTTGCGGCTCTTTTGTTTTCTTCCCTTGAGGATGTGCCGTCTGAACTCCTGGGCGCTTTTATCCGGGAATATCTGGTGAAGCCCTTCGCAGATTTCCTGCAGGTGGTTCATCAGCATGGTATCCTTCTTATAGCCTCCGGCCTTGAAGTCCATGTAGATTTTATATTCGGGCAGGCTGCTGGCCATCAGTTTGCCATCGGCAGAGATGATGTTTCCCCGGGTAGGCGGGATGGCCACATTTTCCTTGACGAAGCGGTCGGCTACATCTTTCCAGTATTGTCTTTCGGCAAACATGATGAGTCCCGCTTTCACAATAATGCATACGGACATCAGTGCAAAGAACAGCACGAGAGTCGTATAGCGCAACATAACTTTTTTCTGTTCAGGTATCATGCTTACTTTTCTTTAATCAGATAGGGGGGAGTGGCTGCGGTTTCCAGCGGAGTACCCTCCTTGGATATAAATTCTTCAATGCGCGACTGTCTGCTCTTCTCTGTCAGTTCAGAAGAAATGGTCAGGGCATCATATTTGATGTCGGTCAGTTCTTTCTTCAGCTTGTCGATCTCAATCAGCTCCTGCTGGCAGGCATAACGGTTGTCGATATACAGGAACGTCAGGATGACGATGAGCACAAGCAGTTTGGCTTGTCTCTTCAGCCAGTCGTGAGCCAGGATGTCTCCACCCAATATACTTCGCAGGGTGATATGTGAAGTTTCTTGTCGTTTCTCGTCTTGTTGTTCCATAATCATCGGTCTTTATTTCTTTTCAGCGATTCTTAGTTTGGCACTGCGTGAACGCGGGTTGCGTATGATTTCTTCCTCAGTCGGAACGATCACCTTGTTGTTTACCAGTCTGAAAGGAGACTGCACGTTGCCGTAGAAGTCCTGAACGGATTTGCCCTCGGCGTTGCCGGTTTTCATGACATTCTTCACGATGCGGTCCTCCAGTGAATGATAAGTGATGACCGACAGGCGGCCGCCCGGTTTCAGAGCCTCGGTTGCCGCATAAAGCATTTCTTTCAAGGCTTCCATTTCCTGGTTCACTTCGATGCGCAGTGCCTGAAAGACCTTTGCCAGTTCCTTCTTTTCTCTTTCGCGTCCGTAGAGCGGTTTGACAATATCCAGAAAGTCTCCGATGGTAACGATCTTCTTGCTGCTGCGTGCTTTTACGAGGGTTGCAGCCAGCTTCCGGCTGTTCTTCAGTTCGCCGTACAAGTAGAATAAGTCGGCCAGCCGCTCTTCTTCGTACGTGTTCACGATGTCTGCGGCAGTGATGCCTGCCCGTTTGTTCATGCGCATGTCCAGATTGCCGTCGAACCGGAACGAGAATCCCCGTTCCGAATCGTCAAAGTGATGCGATGAAACGCCCAGGTCGGCCAGGATGGCATCCACCTTTTCCACACCATAATAGCGCAGGAAGTTGTGGAGATATCGGAAGTTGCTTCGTACGAATGTGAAGCGTTCGTCATTCACAATATTGCGTTCGGCGTCTTCGTCCTGGTCAAAGCTGAACAGCCGGCTGTCCTTGTCCATGCGCCGCAGGATTTCTTTAGAGTGTCCTCCTCCGCCGAATGTCATGTCTACATAGATACCACCCGGCTGGATGTTCATTCCGTCAATGCTTTCTTCCAGTAATACAGGAATGTGATATGTTTGTTCAGTCTCGTTCATCAGTCCGTTTTTTGCTAGGAATACCTTATTATATTAATCAAGGCGTAAAATTAGATATTTCCCGACAAATACTAACTATAAATAAATAAAAAACTTTCAAGAAGTTATCAACAGGTCGTTAAAGCGATAAATGACCTGTTTACGGCTGTTTCTACCGTGTTACATAAGTGTATTATTTCTCATCCGGAAGGAAAGCTTTGTATCTTTTTTAAGGTGAATTGTAACATTTTTCTAGAATAAATGAGTGACTTTTCAAAAGATACGTTACTTTTGCACAGTAAAAATGTGCGAAGATGGCTGAAAATTCTATTTTTTTAATTGACATAGATAAGGTCCTGAAGGATAAGGCAGGGGAAAAGGCCAAAAAGATTCCCCGTTTTGTCGTGTCCTTTCTCAAGCGCATTGTCCATCAGGATGAGGTAAATGCCTTTCTGACCCGTACGGCTGACAAGTCGGGGGTAGACTTTCTGGAAGCTTGCATGGAATATCTGGACATCAAGCTGGAAGTGGAAGGCATTGAAAACCTGCCGTCTGAAGGCTTGTGTACATTCGTTTCCAATCATCCGCTGGGAGGTCAGGACGGAGTCGCGCTAGGCTATGTGTTGGGGAAACACTATGGAGGCCGCATCAAGTATCTGGTCAACGATCTGTTGATGAACTTGCATGGGCTTGCGCCTCTTTGCATTCCGATCAACAAGACGGGTTCCCAGTCGCGGGATTTCCCCAGAATGGTGGAAGCCGGTTTCCGTTCGGATGATCATATCATTATGTTTCCGGCCGGTTTGTGTTCGCGCCGTCAGCATGGAGTTATCAAAGATTTGCCCTGGAAGAAGACATTTATCGTAAAGAGCCTAGAGACCGAGCGAATGGTAGTTCCTATTCATTTCGAAGGAAGAAACTCTAATTTCTTCTACAATCTGGCGAACCTCTGCAAGTTTTTGGGAGTGAAATTCAATGTAGCAATGTTGTTTCTGGTCGATGAGATGTACAAGAACCGTCACAAGACCTTTAAGGTGACTTTCGGGAAGCCTATTCCCTGGCAAACCTTCAATAAGTCAAGGAATGCTGCCGAATGGGCCGACTATGTGCGCGAACTGGTATATAAACTTTGAGAAAAAGCTATTAACAGAAATATATGGAAGATATTATTGCACCGATTAACAAGGAAGTGTTGAAGTCGGAACTTACGGAAGACAAACGCCTGCGGTTCACGAACAAGAGCCATAACGAGATCTATATCGTTACGTGGAAAAATGCTCCGAATGTATTGAAGGAGATCGGACGTTTGCGTGAGATTGCATTCCGTGCAGCCGGTGGCGGTACGGGAAAAGCACTGGACTTGGATGAATATGATTTGATGGAAAATCCATATCATCAGCTGATTGTCTGGAATCCGGATGCGGAAGAAATTTTAGGGGGATATCGGTATATACTGGGAGATGAAGTTGAATTTGATGCACAGGGTAAGCCTGTACTGGCTACGGCACACATGTTTAATTTCTCAGAAAAGTTTCTGAAAGAGTATCTTCCTACGACGATTGAGCTCGGACGCTCTTTTGTGACACTGGAATATCAGTCCACTCGTGCCGGTTCAAAAGGTTTGTTTGCACTCGACAACTTGTGGGATGGACTGGGAGCCCTGACGGTCATTAAGCCGAACGTGAAGTATTTCTATGGAAAGATGACCATGTATCCCAGCTACAGTCACCGCGGACGCGACATGATCCTGTATTTCCTCAAGAAGCATTTCTCGGACAAAGACAACCTGATAACTCCGATGGAACCTCTTCAGATAGAAACGGAAACTTCAGAACTGGAAAAGCTTTTCTGTTATGATACGTTCAAGGAAGACTACAAGGTGCTGAATACGGAAGTCCGCAAACTGGGCTACAACATTCCGCCGCTGGTAAATGCCTATATGAGCCTGTCGCCGACGATGCGTATGTTTGGTACGGCTATCAATGACGGCTTCGGAGATGTGGAAGAAACCGGTATTCTGATTGCGGTTGATGAAATTCTGGAAGAAAAGCGTGTCCGTCACATTGAGTCCTATATCAAGGAACATCCGGAAGCTTTGCAAATTACTTCCGGAGCCTGCTCGGTTGTGTCAAAAAAATAAAGACATCTGGATTTACTTGTAATAAGTCTGCCCTGTAACAGCCTGAAAAGAAAGGTTGGTGCAGGGCAGTTTTCGTTTGAAAAAACGCCGAAACGTTTTAAGTAGAACGCCGAAGCGTTTTGTCTGAAACATCGAAACGTTTTTTTAAAAGCCCGAAGGCTTTCTGAAGACCCTCTGAAGGTGTCTGGAAGATGGGCCGGAATCGTGCGGTCGTTGAGGCCGAATCGACCGCACGTTTCCGTCTCATCGAGTAGTACGTTGAGGCCGAATCGTACTACTCGATTTGGCGGATTGTACTACTCGATGTCGGAGTGTCGAGCGGTCAGTATTTTCACTCCCAGGTTTCTTGCTTCACGAAAGGAAAGTACATTCTTTATGTTCGTATATACATGAGGCGTCACAGCTTTTCTGTAAATAAATATTTTGCGGATAGTTAACCGCAGAATTTGCGGCTTATTATTCGTATGGGACTACATGCATTGTCCGTATTTTGGATGTGGCTGGTGATTGCCGCCATTCCTGCTTTTGCTCCACCTCGAACGGTGATACGTTTGTTTTTTACATGCTGCTGGAAAACAAAAAATCCCGATTTCGCTTGGAAATCAGGATATCATTGTCTTTTATTCTTTTCAAAGTGGTGCCACCAGGAATCGAACCGGGGACACAAGGATTTTCAGTCCTTTGCTCTACCAACTGAGCTATGGCACCAATCTCTTTTGGTTTGCGGTTGCAAAGGTATGCAATATTTTTGATTGTGCAAACTTTTGAGAGGAAAAAACGCAGTTTAAGATGCTGAAAGTTGGTTTTTGGATATTTAATGTAAATGGGAGAGTGGAATATGCGATGAAAGATGAACAGAAAAAAGGTGAACGATGAAAAATAAGATTCCAATCGTTCACCTTTTTGACAGCTGTTATTGTTTAAGCGGGTTCCAGCCTTGCGCTTTGAGTTCCAGTTCGTTTCCGTCACGGGTAACTAATGCGCAGCCTAGTTCTGCTTTGGTGATGTGTCCGATGACTTTGACATCCTTGATTTGTGAAACAGCTTCGTGAGCCGTCAGTGGAACTGTGAACAGAAGTTCATAGTCTTCTCCACCATTCAATGCGCACGTGGTCAGATTCATGTTGAATTCTTCAGCCATGACTGCGGTTTGATAATCAATCGGGATTCTTTCTTCATAAACCCGGCAACCGGTTCCGCTCTGTGAACAGATGTGCATAAGTTCAGACGAAAGCCCGTCGGAAATGTCCATCATGGCTGTTGGCTTAATACCTGCCTTGGCCAGTGCCTCGATGATGTCCTTGCGCGCTTCCGGTTTTAGAATGCGTTCCAGCAGATATTCTTTTCCGGCAAAGTCCGGCTGAACATCTTTTTCTCCCTGGAAAACGGCTTTTTCGCGTTCCATGAGCTGGAGTCCCATGTAAGCAGCACCCAGATCTCCTGAAACACAGATCAAGTCTGTATCCTTGGCTCCGTTCCGATAGACCACCTGATCCTTGGGTGCTTCGCCGATGCAAGTGATTGAGATGGCGAGACCTGTAACAGATGAGGTGGTGTCACCTCCTACGATATCTACATGATGAAGCTGGCAGGCAAGTTTCAGTCCTTCGTAAAAGTCTTCCAGATCTTCGATGCAGAAACGTTTGGAAACGGCTAGAGAAACCGTGATCTGTTTCGGCGTTCCGTTCATGGCATAGATATCCGAAAAGTTGACCATGGCTGATTTGTATCCCAAATGTTTCAGCGGAGTGTAGACCAGATCGAAGTGCACTCCTTCCATAAGCAGGTCGGTCGTTACCAGCACTTGCTTTTCCGGAAATTCCAATACGGCCGCATCGTCGCCGATGCCATATTTACTTTCCGGGTTTTCCAGTTTGATGTCTTGGGTGAGGTGTTTGATCAGTCCGAATTCGCCCAAGGTTGCAATTTCAGTTCGATTATTTTCGTGCATAGTTTTTGTTATGATCTGTTGATTAGTTCTTTCATGATGGTAGTCATGCGCGGCTGAGCTTCATCGGCAGCCTTTTGTACCTCTTCGTGGGATACTTCAACGATTTTTCCTTCTACGCCCAGGTCGGTAATGACTGACATGCCGAATACCTTGATGCCACAGTGATTGGCAACAATGACTTCGGGCACGGTAGACATGCCCACGGCATCAGCTCCCAGAATCCGGAACATTTTGTATTCAGAAGGTGTTTCAAATGTCGGTCCTTGAGTACCAATGTAAACCCCTTTCTGTACCTTAATTCCTTTTTCCTTTGCTATTTCGGTAGCTTTGTCAATGAGTTCCTTGGAATAAGCCTCGCTCATGTCCGGGAAGCGCGGTCCGTAATCAATGTTCTTGCCGCGTAACGGATGTTCGGGGAAGAAGTTGATATGGTCGGTTATGATCATCAGATCTCCAATTTCAAAGTCAGGATTGGTTCCTCCTGAAGCATTGGATACGAACAAAGTCTTAATGCCGAGTTCTCGCATGACACGTACCGGGAAGGTAACTTCTTTCATGGAATAGCCTTCATAGAAGTGGAAACGTCCCTGCATGGCCATAATGTCTTTGTTTCCCAGTTTGCCGAAAATAAGTTTTCCGCTATGGCCTTCTACGGTTGAAACGGGAAAGTTGGGGATCTCGGCATAGTTTATTTCGTATTTCTCGGTAATCTCATGTACCAGACTTCCAAGTCCGGTTCCTAAAATAATGGCTGTTTCCGGATGGGTGTGCATTCTGGCCTTAAGAAAGGCTGCTGTTTCTTGAATCTTTTCTAACATATTCCTTGATTTTGAGGTTGAATAATTCTTCTTTTCCTAAAAACTTTACTTCAATGGGAAGTACTTCTATATAGGGTTTCAAAGCATCTTCCAGTAAAGGGTGACAGATCAGGCGTGCAGCATCTTTTTCTGTTGTAATAATACTTCGTTTCCCGGAAGGCAGTTCTCGGAAAGCATTATTTATTCGTGTCAGATCTGCGGCACTGAACTGGTGATGGTCTCCGAAGCAGAGCGGGTGAACATATTGGGTATGTTTTAAAAGCTCATGATGCAAAGGACCGGGGGAGGCGATACCTGTCACCAATAACAAATGCTCATCTGCCTGTATATCGTTAAGTTCCCGTTCAGGGCGACAGGCAAAAAGCGGTTGAAGCTTTCCGTATGCCATACGGGTGAAAAAGACTTCTTGTCCGGCTTGTGGATGTAGTTGTTCGCATATATGCTTTTCTTCTTCACTGTTAAGCTGCTCGGGACATTTGGTGATGATGAACATGTCTGCCCGTTGTTTGCCGCAAAGAGGTTCTCTCAAACGCCCGGCCGGGAGCAGAAGGTCATTCCAGACGGGTCGGTTGTAGTCGATCAGAAGGATGTTTAGTCCTGGTTTCACATACCGGTGCTGAAAGGCATCGTCCAGAATGATTGCTTCGGTAGGGGGAAGCACATGGTTGCTCATCAGTTGTTGAATACCGTGGCAGCGGTCTCGGTCTACTGCCACTCGGATCTCCGGATACTTGTGAGCCATCTGATAAGGCTCATCTCCAATCTCGTTTGCCGACGATTGGGGAGTTGCCAGCACAAAACCTTTTGATTGCCGTTTATATCCCCGGCTCAGAACGGCTATGTTATAGTCTTGTTGCAATAGCCGGATCATATATTCTGTGTGAGGGGTCTTCCCGGTTCCTCCGACTGTAATGTTGCCTATATTGATGACGGGCAGGGGGAAATGCTGGGATTTCAGTATGCCGGCATCAAATAGAAAATTACGTAGCCGGACCCCGATCCCATATAAGAAGGAAAGGGGCCTCAGACTCTGATAGATTTTGACAGCTGACGGTTTTCTCATAATTACTGGATACTGAGCTCAAAGGGGATTCGTGCTTGCAGACGATCTGCCTTATTCAGATTTTTCAATAAGGTGAAACCCTTGCTGAAATCACCGAATGTTGCTTCAACCTGACTTTGGATATAACTGTCCTTGCGGGTTTTCATTAGAGTGGTCAAGAAGTCTTCCGGTTTAGGATAAGCTACAACATTATAATTCTCTATTTTGGCATGTTGGCTGGCTGCCTTCAGTGCTGTCTGGAGATTGCCCAGCTCGTCGACAAGTTTCAGTTCTTTCGCCATTGCTCCTGTCCAGACTCTTCCCTCTGCGATCTTTTTCAGATCTTCAATAGGCATATTGCGTCCTTCTGCGCATCGTCTGGTGAAAAGTTCGTAGCCGTTGTTGACTGATTGTTGTATTAAGGCTTTTTCTTCAGCATTGAGCGGGCGTGCAATATTGCCCAGATCAGCCAGTTTGTTTGTTTTTACTCCGTCAATGTGCAAATCCAGTTTTTGGGTGACGAGTTCTGAGAAATCAGGAACCATACCGAATATGCCGATTGAGCCGGTTAAGGTTGTTGGCTCTGCTACAATCCAGTCAGCGGCACACGAGATATAATAACCTCCGGATGCTGCATAGTCTCCCATGGATACGATGACAGGCTTTTCTTCCTTAAGTAACTTGACTTCTCTCCAGATCTGTTCAGAACCGTATGCGCTTCCTCCCGGAGAATTGACACGTAACACTACTGCTTTGATGTTTTTGTCTTCCCGTAATTTGCGGAGGTCTGTGATGACTTTTTCAGAGTTAATGCCTTCTTCGTTATAATTGTAGGATGAAGAATTGTCGATTTCTCCGTATGCATAATAAACAGCAATAATGTTGCCGCTCTTATCTCGCGGTGTATTGCGTTTGACATTGATCATATCAGATAATGTCAATGTATGGAGCTTGTCTTTTTCTTTAAGTCCGATTTGTGATTTTAAGTAGGCGAGTACCTCGTCTTTATACATTAAAGTATCTGCCAGCCCATTGGCTATACATGAATCTGCCGGTTGGAAATCCATATATTGATCTGCCAGGATATTTAATTGTTCTTGAGTAAGCTGGCGTGACTGGGCGATGTCATCAGTCATTTGATTCCAGATGGACTGTACAAACGCCTGTGTCTGTTCTTTGTTGGCCGGACTCATTTCTGTTCCGATCAGTGGCTCAACGGCGGATTTATAAGTTCCAACTCTGAATATTTGTACGTTAATCCCAACCTTTTTCAACAAATCTTTTACGAATAAAGTTTGTGCACTAAGGCCATGCCATGAAATGCTTCCTGATGGGTTGAGGATTATTTTGTCAGCTATACTAGCCAGATAGTATCCGCTTTGAGAATATCCTCCTCCATAAGCGATAATAAATTTGCCGCTTTCTTTAAAATCAGCAAGTGCTTGTCGTATTTCCTGCAAAGAAGCAGATCCGCAGCTGAAATTTCCAACGTTAAGATAGATACCTTTTATTTGATCATTTTCTTTTGCCTTTGCAATAGAGGCAGAGATGTCGTTAAGTCCATAAACAGATTGCTCCTCATCTAATAGTTGATCGATAGGAGTTGGCTGATAACGTTCTGCAATGCTTCCCTGCAGATCTAGAACGAATACTGAATTGTTGTGCACAGTAGTTTCTGTTTCTGAGGAGGCTAGGAGGCCTGCGACACTGGCAATACCTATTATCATAAAGATAAATCCTGTAACTAATAAGCCCAGAATAGTAGCCAGGGTAAATTTGAAGAATTCTTTCATCGTTTTATCGTTTTGTAATTGTTTATAAACAACAAAGTTAGTTCTTTTATTGGAAAAAGCAAATGGCTTATGGGGAAACAAATCAATAGATGCCTGATGTTGACAAGTATTTAGAATTTGTTTCTGCCCATTCTCATTATTCCTTGTTGAGGGGACTCTGCAGGCGGATCAGCCAAACAAGGACGGAGCTGTAAGTTTCAAGCCATCCTCTCCCTGCACTGTAAAATTTTAAATGTAGAAAAAATAATGTAGTGCAAAGCTTTCCGGCTTACATGAGATCTTTTGCACTATAATGTTTGCTGGCTTTATGAGATTTCCAGTAAATATTAAGGTTGTCTGGGATTTTAATTTGTATCAAGTTGCTCTGTTTGTATAGTCTTTTAGTAGGTATAAAGTATTCCTAGTTATATGGAATTGCTCGAATGAAATCCCTTGGCAGATGTAAAAATCAGTATGTGATTTCTCAATTAATATAGGGCTTACTACTTTGTCTGGGGCTTTCTGCCGGTATAAAACAGTTTTAAAAGGAATTTTTCAGTGTAAATCAGGTTTTCGTCTTTATATAATATATAATAAGGTGTAGTATAAAGATGTATTCGACGAAGCATTGAAAAATATGCTTTAAAACACAATTGATTTACAGTTATTTACAAAAATAATTAAAAATTGTTTGAAAAAAGTGTTTCATAGAATTTGCAGGAAAGAGAAAAGGCTATA
>ERZ827150.799-NODE-799-length-43731-cov-4.119516_pt1 | contig 43731 bp, 41 predicted proteins | sample MGYA00519779_ERZ827150 | MGnify/ENA primary metagenome ERZ827150 (study PRJEB31778, sample SAMEA3449267) | human gut metagenome | biome: human gut; feature: human-associated habitat; material: faeces | place: United Kingdom | collected 2010/2012 ...
AAAATTGCGCTTGCAGCCAGTATTCCTGTTTTGCAGATGATCAGCGTGGTGAAAAAATATCCGGTAATTTTGGCAATTGTTTCTGCTGCCATTGTGGTTATAGAATCCTTTCTTGTTATGACGCGTAGTGTGGAAAAATGGTCATTATTCCGAAATAACTGTAATCGCTTGTTACAGATTCAAAGGGTAAATGCAATAAAATGCGCAGATTCTCAGTCGTTAACCAATGAAAAGAGAGTTTATATTCAGGAAGTGGAGAGTGTGCTTGATGATGAAGCAAGGCGGTGGTATCAACTTACGCATCAGCAAAGGAAAACATAGGAGAAGCTATTGTATTCCACGATGGAAAGAACGAAAGAGATGAGACTGTTTTAAGTTTTGTGTAAACGTTAAAAACTGATATAAGATTTGTGAATAGTTACAAATGGGCAGAGCTGTTTTTTCAGGTTCTGCCCTTATCTGCATTATACAGTAGTTTTTAGGCATGTCAATAAAACCTGCCTAAAATTGACTGCTTTACAGGTTCCGTCCTGCCAGACGTTCTTCAAAATAAATTTCAAGCTGGGAATGGATCTGTCCCCAGTCCTGCCTGTGACCGGTCCATTTTTTCGTGATATCCATGGTTGCCAGATACAGCATTTTCAAAAGGCTGTCATCCGACGGAAAAACCGTCTTGCTTTTGGTCACTTTCCGGAGCTGGCGGTTGAATCCTTCAATGGCATTTGTGGTATAAAGCGAGAAACGAGAAACATTACATATTCTCAATAAACGTCACCAGATCAAATTCTTCACTCTTATGTGCCTTAAATAACGTACCGTATTCTCTGCCGTCCATGATGCGGTGGATGATCCGGACATCTGCCGCATTGGCAATGATCATGTCTGCACCGGAGCTGGTTGCGATTCTGGCAGCGGAAAGCTTTGTGCCCATACCGCCGGTTCCTACACTTGAGCTTGTTCCTTTTCCCATTCCCATAATAGAATCGTCCAGATGATCCACAACACTGATAAATTCCGCATCCGGATTTTTATTCGGATCATCTGTGTATAAGCCATCGATATCGGAAAGCAGGATCAGAAGGTCTGCATCGATCAGTGCTGCTACGATAGCTGACAGCGTATCATTATCACCGAACTCGATCTCAAAAGTGGAAACCGTATCGTTTTCATTAACGATCGGTATTGCGCCAAGCTTTAAGAGCTCTGAAAATGTATTTTTGGCATTGAAGCGGTTCAGCGGCTCTGCAATCGTATTTTTCGTCATCAGAACCTGTGCAGCCACATGGTTGTATTCTGCAAAAAGCTTCTGATAGGTCATCATAAGACGTGCCTGTCCGATGGCAGCACACGCCTGCTTCACAGCGATCGGATTGTCTTCTTTGCCGATATGTACTGCCCTTTTGCCGACTGCAATGGCACCACTGGAAACAAGTACCACTTCCTTACCCTGATTGGCAATATTGCAAAGCTCCCGCACCAGAACATCCAGTTTTGTATAATCCAGTCCGCCCGTCTCCTTATGCTGCAGAGAAGAGGAACCGATCTTGATAACGATTCTCTTTTTATCCTTGATTTCTTCCCGTAAAGTTCCCATTGTATTTATTTCTGCTCCTTTTTCTGACTATTTCATTTCCCGACTACTATATCATATCTGCCGGATCCGGCTGGCTAAGATTCTGCAATCAGGTCATACTGACTGCAATTCGCTCCGCCGCCAGAAGTCCGTCCATGGCAGCACTTGTAATGCCGCCTGCGTAACCTGCGCCTTCGCCGCAAGGATAGAGCCCTTTCAGTGAAGATACGCCTTCTTCATCCCGGACGATCCGCACAGGAGACGAAGTTCTGCTTTCAATCCCTGCAATCATCGTATCATCTGCGTCAAATCCTTTGATCTTTCTGCCAAACTGCTCCATGCCTTCCAGAAATGCTTCGTTGAGCTTTTCCGGTAAAATACTCCTCGTATTGGCAAATGTCCACTGTCCTTTGATGCGGACAGGGAACTCTCTTACATCTATATTTTGTTCTATATTCCCGCAGTCTGATCCGTTTTTTATAAGAACCGCATTATGCTCTGTCAAACGTTCCTCATGTCTTTTAAAATCTCCAAGACTCTGCACCGGGATTTTCCCGTCTGCAAGCTGAAAGGCTCTTTCCTCCAGCTCTCTCTGGAATGCTACACCGCCCAGCGGGCTCTGATCCGGAAAATCTTCTTTTGTGACCGTCATGATGATCGCTGCATTGGCGACACCGCTTCCTCTGTCATGATAGCTCATGCCATTGACCGCCAGACGTCCCTTTTCACTGGAAGCATTGACCACATAGCCGCCCGGGCACATACAGAAGGAATAAACGCCTCTTCCGTCTTTCGTCTGCGCTGTCAGCTTATAGCTGGCTGCCCCAAGAGCCTCTCTGCACGTTTTATCCTGTTTTCCGTACTGGCTTTCATCGATCTGCTCCTGAAAATGCTGCACACGGTAACCAACCGCAAAATCCTTTGGCTGCATTGTAAGCGGGGTCTTTGCCAGCATCTCAAATGTATCCCTTGCGCTGTGTCCGATCGCCAGTACAATATGATCTGACATTATTTTTTCCGCATCATTCACGATCACGCCTTTTACAGCCTGCGTGCCCTCTCTGATCCCGGCCTTTTCCGGCTGCTTGCATAATATCAGTCCTGTGACCTGACTTTCAAACCGTACCTCACCGCCCAGCTCTATGATCGCCAGCCGCAGGTTCTTCACCATGTCCATCAGAAGATCTGTTCCGACATGGGGTTTCTGCTTATATAAAATATCCGCCGGTGCTCCCATTTTTACAAATAGGGAAAGTACTTCTCTGCATCGTCCGTATTTGTCCTTGATCAGCGTATTCAGCTTTCCGTCCGAGAACGTACCTGCACCGCCTTCTCCAAACTGTACATTGGATGTGGTATCCAAAACACCCGTTTCCCAGAACCTGTCAATATCTGCTTTTCTCTGCTCTACGCTTCTGCCACGCTCTAAGACGATAGGGCGAAGACCTGCTTTTGCCAGATAGTAGGCGCACACCAGACCTGCAGGCCCTGCGCCGATAATGACCGGTCTGTCCGAACAGATATGTCCTGCAGTTACCGGAAACCGATATTTCTTCTCCGGCGCAGGCTGCACATCCTTACTTTTCGTGTTTCGAAGCAGCTTTTCTTCCGCTCTGCAAGCCACATCTAAAACCAATGAATAAAAAAGCGCGGGCTTTTTTCTGGCATCCAGAGATTCCTTCACAATATGTATTTTTTGAATGTCCTCACTCTTGCAATGCAGGATCTGGCTTACTTTCTTTTCTACATCCTGCATGGTATAAGGGACACTTACCTTGCACTGGTTGATCCTGATCATCTAACGACTTTCCCTTTCTGTCTCCCTGTTTTCTGATACATTTTCCTGATCACAGCAATGCAGCCCTGCAATATAACCGCTCGTCCATGCCCACTGCAGGTTATAACCGCCGCATCTGCCATCCACGTCTATGATCTCTCCCGCAAAATAAAGATTCCTGACTTTTCCGGACTGCATCGTGTCATCGATTTCCGAAACCGGGACACCGCCCATTGTTACCTGTGCCTTATCAAATCCCGGATAGCCACTCATTTCAAACACAAAGTGCCTGCATAGCTTTGCCAGCTTTATGAGTTGCTTATCGCTAACCGTTTGCATTTCCTGCTGAAAAGGTAACGAAAGTCTGTGCAGCAGCGCACCACAGATCTTCTTGTTTAGAAAAAGTGCAAGCACTTCTTCGACCGGCTGCTTTCCATACTGCTTTTGCAGCTCTGTCAGCATATGTAACAGTTCTTCTTCTCCAAGCTGCGGCAGAAAATCCACAGAAATTGTTGTCTTTTTTTTCGCCGCCAGTGCCTGTACTGCCCTGTGGCTTAACTGAAATACAGGAATCCCGGAAAGAGAATCTTTATTAAGCTGCAGTTCTCCTTCTTCCATCTGCACCTTTTCTCCGTCCACATACAGTGTCAGCAGAGCATTTGCCCTGACACCCGCCAGCTCCTTACACGCCGGATCCTTTGTCAGCAAATAGGTCAGAGCCGGATACGGTCTGCGCAGTGTATGTCCAAGGCTTTTGGCAAGTGCATAGCCGCTTCCGTCCGATCCTGTCTGCGGTGCTGCATTTCCGCCGCAGGCAAGGATCAGCTTATCAAACCGGTATCGATCCGTCCTCGTTTTTACAATAAACCCATCTTTTCCGGCTGTGACACCTTCTATTTTCTGTTCTGTCTTAACGGTCACGCCCTTTTCTTCCAACAGCATCCGCAGCACATTCAAAACGGTGGCGGCCTGTCCGGTATAAGGATAGCAATACCCGTCCCTTTTTTCACTTGTGAGCATCCCATGCGCTGCAAAAAAAGCGCTCGCAGCCTGATCGTCAAACTGTGAGAGGGCATGCGCCACAAAAGAAGGATGATCGCAGTAATAATCATCCTTCGACAGTGTTCTGTTTGTATAATTGCACTTACCGTTTCCGGTAGACAATATTTTCTTACCGATCCGCGCGGTATGTTCCAATATAGTCACATCTGCAGCTCCGGCCGCTGTAACCGCTGCCATCATGCCCGATGCACCGCCGCCGATAATTCCAACCTTTTTTCTCATATATCAGCCTGTTCCCCAAATTCTGTTTTTATCCTGTCTGCTATTCATTTCTGACCCATCCGTTTTACCGGATTCCGACACAGGTTCCTGCTTATTTTCTTATGAAACCACATTAACTGGAATACGATTCCAGCAGATTGTAGAGCTCTTCCTCTGTCTGAATGTATTTTCCGTCCATGACTTCTTCCTGCATAGCCTGCGGCAGAGAAAATACCGGGATATCCGTATACAGGATCACCTGTTTCCGATTGCCGTCATACACAGTCAGATAGCCATCCTCCGCTACAATACACGCATAATATAGCGAAGTTGCAATGACCTTTCTGACACTGATCTTTTCCGTTGAAAAAGACTCCAGCGACATGGACACAAAGCCTTCCTCCTGATCCTTCAGAGAAGGGCTCTTCTCATAATCCTCGATCAGCTTTTCGACCTGCCTGCGGTCTTTTCCGATAAAAGAAGCCGGTAATGTTTCCATCCTGCTATTTTCTGTCTGCAGTGTTTCATCATAAACGGTCACTTCATATTCTGTATCACAGGTCAGCGTCTGCATACTTGCCGCAGCCTGCGCTGTTTTTTCATTCACATCCGGTGCTGTGCCTTCCTGCACCGCGCCATCCGGAGGAACACTGTTTTCATCCACGCTGCCTGTTCCTTCTCCAAACAGCGTATCATCCAGTTTTTCCAGATCCGCCGACTGCTTTTTATAATAGCTTTGCTGCGCATTTCTGACATCCTTTGCCCCGATCAGGTCTTTTGTCAGAAGCTCACTTCCCTTTACCAGTATATAACAGGCAAAGACGATATTGATGAAAATACTGATTCGATAAAAAAGTTTCATAAGACTCTCCTTTTTTATCAGTATTTCCCAGTTTTTTCATCTTATACGTCAGGTATCAGCGTCCCAGCTTTCTTGCCAGAAGCTCCGGCAAACTGCCAAACGGGATCTGCCGCCATTCATGCTTCTGGAACACACCCAGAAAAATGATCAGCACCTGATACAGCAGGTAACAGATCACCATGGAAAGCAGCAATGTCATAATGCCACCAAGGCTCTTGAGCAGCAGCATCTGCATCAAAAAGGCAACTGCTCCCGTCAATACTGCGGAAATAAGCGGAAAGACGATCATCCGCAAAAGATCTGCCCGAAACCGCACTCTTTTGCTGATCATTGCAAATTCTGCCAGCGACAGGCATAAGGCGGTTAAAAAGACTGCCTGCAGAAATGCATTTCCCGCGTGCTGCCCCGAACCAAATAACAATGTAAAAAACCAATAACCTGCAAGCAGTGCGGCTATAGTCAGTCCATTACAGAAAAACTGCCGCTGCATAGCAGAAAGGAGCTTCCTTGCACAGATCGCAAGTACCAGAAAAACCGCTGCGATACAGCCTGTCTGCAAAAGCTGTGTCAGTTCTTTATTTTCATCAAAAAAGGCCGCGCTGACTACATTTGCCTGTGCCAGCAAAAAAGCACAGACAGGCAGGATCAGATAAAAAAGGATCTTTCCCATCACAGCCATACGCTCACGTGCATGCTGATAATCCTGTTTTTTCAGTATCACACGCAGTTGTCTTGCCAGATAACCGGAAAGCTGCTGTGCATACAATACAACAGGCATATAAAGCATAAATACCGGCAGGACAAGCGGCATTGTCACATCTCCTTTGTGAAATGCATATACCATACAGCCAAATGCCAGTGCGGAAAATAAAAGTTCATGAAGCATCTGCGGCAGATATAACAGGATATAATCTGACAGCAGATTCTTTCTGCTCTCCGGACTGCGTGTTTCATCTGCATTCAGCTCTGCGCGGATCGTTCTGCGGAGCAGCAGCATGACAAACAGCAGAAATAAAAATCCTAAAAATGCGCCGACTGCCAGTCCCCCGATTCCGCAGACTGCTGCATAGGCATAATAATAATCCTCCTGTCTGAAGACGGCGGCTGCTCTTGTTCCCGCACCGCTGCATACGTTCTTCAGGCAGATCGTCGCAAGCAGGCTGATCAGTGCTGTCACAATGCCTGACAGACTGCCCGGCAGCGGAATGCTGCTGCCTTCCAGATAACCCTTCATGCATTGCTGCAGCGTCAGGAAAAATACAGCGATCAGACCAACCTGCAGCGGAAATGCATACTGCACAGTTCCAAAGAGTGCTTTGGAAAACGGCTCAGCCAGCAAAAATCCCGGAACGCAAAAAAGCAGTAGAACAAGCAGTGTCAGGATCATAACTGTGTGATACAGTCTGTGTGCGTTTTTGCTGCAGTCCCTGCTCTTCTGAAAATAGACCATTCTGCCCAATACATCCGGAATGACTGCTGCAGTCAGCACATATATAAATAAAATTGTAAAAAGTGCTGCTGCATAAAAGGTAATTCCTTTCTGTCCGATCTGTGCATACAGATAGATCATCTTCACAAATGCGATCAGCCAGATCACCCAGGGTGCATACATTTTCAGGCCGCCCTGTTTCATATAATTTGCACGTCTTTTTCTTCCGTCCATAATCGTTCCTCTTTTATCTCGTTATTCCGAGCTCTTTCAGTATTTCTTCCTGTCTGGCAAACATCACTTTTTCTTCCTCAGGCTCCATATGATCGTACCCAAGAAGATGCAGCATGCTGTGTGTCACCAGAAATGCAAACTCCCGAAGCGGTGTATGTCCGTATTCTTCTGCCTGCGAGAAAACACGCGCAGCGCAGATCACAATATCTCCGAGCACCAGTTCCTCCGTATCCGGATTCAGATACATGCTCTCATCTTCCTGTACCAGCGAAAAATCTGACGGGCTTTCATAGTCCACACCCGGAAAGGAAAGGACATCTGTTTCCCTGTCGATTTCCCTGTACTCCCGGTTGTACGTCCTGATCCCTTCCGCATCCGTGATCAGCAGATTGACTTCTACTTCATACGGACACTTCTCCGCCTCCAGCACCTTACGGATCACCTGCTCTGCCACTGCTTCCATATCAAACGGAAAGTCTGCCTCTATTTCATTTTCAACGCAAAAAGTCATAATATAAGGTTTCCTCCACAAATATCTTATGTATCTCATTCAGCTGACTGATCGTCAGACTGCAATGATCCAGAATGCCGCTTTCTATCTGCTTTTTAAAAACCACGCCTGCGATCTGTTCATAATTCAGCTCCGCACGCGGATTCTTTTCAAATAAGAACATGACAGACGATACCATTGCATCCGCCAAAAGGACGATCGCTGCCTCCCTGGAAACAAGCGACGTATTTTTACCGCCATATTCCTTCAGAAGCTGTACAAGCTCCGGCGGAAAATGATATTCCCTTGCGATCGCCAGTGCATTTTTCAGATTCCCTTCTCCGCGCATCCGCCCGATCTTATGATAATAGCCGCCTGCTTTTGCAAGCATTTCATCCGCACCGATCTTTCTGGCGATCTTCTCGCAGAAATAAGCCGTATGCACCGCATGATAATATGCCTTCTTGGAATATTGCTTCAGATCTGTCAAAAGCACATATTCCGGATCGTTCATTTCCTGATATTTATCTCTGTTTTTATGCAATATATGCAGACTCAGATATTTCAGCACCAGTGTCAGGATGATAAAGCTGACAAACAGATTGATCGCCGTATACAGGACATTTTCAAAAGTGATCGTACCCTGCTGTGCAAAATCCATGCAAAGAAGTGCCAGACAGGTAAACAGAAGCGCTGTAAATAAGGGCACACCAAATAAAAAGGTCGTATCCAGATGACTGAATAAAACCATCCCCATCATACCGATCAGTGCAAAGCTGACAAATACAACCGGATCGGGCTGACTGATCAGCTCCTGCAGATATAACAGGATCAGATAAGCGCCTATCCCTGTCTGCGGCCCGGATGCAAGCATGAGCATCACGGCAAGCGGCAGAAACAGCCAGAGCTGGCACGGCAGAAACGAGTTGACTGCCACAAGCAGAAGCCCCAGCACATATACACCCAGAAGTCTTTCCGGATGTGCACCGTTATTGTATAAAAATGTTTTTTGATATAACCCCGTCAGAAACACAAAAACAAACACAAGCAGAAGCATTCCCAATGTGATAAATCCTGTCAGGAAGCTGCCCGTATCCGTGTCATTCATAAAATAAAACAGAAAAAGCTCTCCCGGTGGAAGAAGCAGCATGAGCAGAGAAAGCAGAATCGTCTTAACGTTTAGCGTTTCTGTCAAGCCTTCCTTTTTCACGGTATTTCTTTCCGGCTGTTTTGGTTGCTTTCTTTTCATAGTCCTCATAAGCCTTTACGATTTTTTGTACAAGCGGATGTCTGACAACATCCTTACTGGTCAGATTGCAGAATGCAATGTCTTCTACCTTCGATAAAACACGCACTGCAACCTCCAGACCGCTCCTTGTCGTAGCAGCCAGATCCTTCTGGGAGAGATCGCCCGTCACAACAACCCGGGAACCGAAACCGATTCTCGTCAGGAACATTTTCATCTGCGCTTCTGTCGTATTCTGTGCCTCATCTAAGATCACATAGGCATTATCCAGCGTACGTCCGCGCATATAAGCAAGCGGTGCTACCTCAATGGCACCTTTTTCCATATTTTTCTGAAAGCTCTCTGCTCCCATGATCTGATACAGGGCATCATAAAGCGGTCTTAAATACGGATCTACCTTACTCTGCAGATCGCCGGGTAAAAAGCCGAGCTTTTCGCCCGCTTCAATGGCAGGTCTTGTCAGGATAATCCGCTCTACTTCATTGTTTTTAAAAGCTGTGATCGCCATTGCCATGGCAAGATATGTCTTTCCCGTTCCTGCAGGACCGAGTCCGAATACGATCATATGATCCTTCATCGCCTGCACGTACTGCTGCTGACCGATCGTTTTCGGCTTTACAGGCTTGCCGGCCACTGTATGGCAGATGCACATGCTGTCCATATCCTGCAGGGATATCTTCTCTTCCTCCTGTGCAAGCTGCAGGACATAATCTACCCGCTGCTCCTCCAGATCCGTTCCTCTGTGGATTGACCGTGCCAGTTCCTCTATCAGCTCCGCCGCACGCTGCGCATTTCTTTCTTCTCCGATGATCTTTGCACTGCCGTCCCTGTTGACCACCGTCACATGAAGCTGCTTCTCGATCTTTGCGATATAGCTGTCATGCTGCCCGAAAATGCTCTGCAGACTGTCCATATCCAGATCAAGCTCTATGCTGAAATCACTCAATTTTTCTTTCCTCTCCGTCCATGATGCGGATCCTGATACTGCCCTCCGCCTTCATACCTTTTTGATACTTTTTTATTTTAACATCATTTTCTACAATTTGAATACCTTTTTGTTGTAAAGTTTGGCAAAATTTTTCAAATTGCAGTTGCAAAAGTGCCTTTGCCGTTGTTTCGTCATAAATTAAGTTTTCCAATGTATACGCATTACAGGTGATCGTACCGTAATACAGAGGCAGATAAAAATCACCGATCCCAGCCTGATTCAGATCCGTTACGATATCATATTTTTCATACGAAGGAAGCATCCCAAGCGAAAAACTCTTTGTATAAATCCTCGCATACCAGACTTTCTTCTGCTCCCCCGTATAGACCTTCTTTTCATATGCAAAAGGGAGATTTCTTTTGTAGAAAATGGACGCCCTGATACAGATATCCGCATCCGCATGGACATACATGGTCTCCTTCAGCGTTTCATCGTCATTATAAACAGGTATTTCTCCCTGTACCAGACAGTCACCTTTTTTGACCGTGTCTCCTGCTTTGACAAGTGGATTCCCCGCCCTTGTCACAATCGATTCTACCTCGCCGTCCATTGTTGCGATCAGATCGCATGGTCTCTGTTCCGTTTCCTCCTGTAGCAGAAGCTGGTCATTTTCCCTGACACTGACATACAGCCGCGTTCCCTGCACACGCAAAGAAACCCACGTCAGGAACGGATACGTATCCCGCAGCTTTTTCTCAACCGCATCGATATCCACCTGCCCGGTATAAGTACCATAATACACATTTTCCTCCTGCAGAAACTGCAGCAGCATTTCTTTTGTCAGTCTGTTTCCGCCTGTGAGCTCAATGTCCCATAAAAACTGCGAAACAAGATACAGACTGAGCAGACAGCACAGACAGCACAGCAGGAAAATCCTTCTTTTTTTCCACCTGCGGGCAAAAAAAGGCAGTCCGCTTTTGGAAAGCAGGACCACCTTTGTTCTCGTTTTATGTACAATGGGTTTCAATTTGAAATAATCCGAAACATACAGATTCATTTCATATCTGTTTTCCGATACCGAGATATCCCAAAGCTCGATATCATGCACACTACACAGATTGAGAAAGCGTTCCGGGGCAAAGCCTGTCACGCGGATCCGCACAAAGCCGCGCAGAAAACGAATGATATTCAGCATACTGACCTCTCTATAAAAACAGGATTTTTTGTATCATACCTTCTATCTTCATTTCCTCATTTGTATAATATTCCACATGGAGATGCTTTCCCTGAAACCGGATCCTGCATCTGCCCGTGGCAATGACCACGGATTCATCCGTACACTCCAGAATCCCTTTATAATTTTCTATAAACGCTTCTTCCTGTCCTGTGATGCTGACAAGTGCCTCTCCCTTTGCCAGATCCTTTGGCAGGCGCAGCGTATCGGAAATCTGTTCTTTTGTCTGCTTGAGTAATTTTGATCTTTTCATACTGCATTATATGCGGTATTTCTGCAGAAAGAACCTATGAGATCACCTGTTTGATCAACATACTTTCCGCAGGCTTTTCTTCACCGATCGTGATCGCCTGTAAAAACCGCTCCTTTGCCTGCAAAAGCTTTTCCGGATCATTGGCATAAATCGTGGCAAGACTTTCTCCCGCCTGCACTTTATCCCCCTTCTTTTTATGCAGGACAAGACCGACAGCCGGATCGATCGTATCTTCCTTCTTTTCTCTGCCGCCGCCTAAGAGCAGGGAGCAGATCCCGACCTCGTCACATACGATCTTCTGTAAAAATCCGGACTCTTTGGCACAGATCTCTTCCCGGATTTCTGCCAGCTGAAACAGGGACGGATCATAAATATACGCCGGATCTCCGCCCTGTGCTTTGATAAATTCCGCCAGCTTTGCAAGTGCGCTGCCATCTGTGATCGTCTGCTGCAGCATTTCTTCTGCCTGCTCTTTCGTCTCTGCGATACCGCCCGCGACCAGCATATAACCGCCCAGTGTCAGACACAGCTTTGTAAAATCCGCAGGTCCTTCCCCTTTCAGTGTCTGTATTGCCTCTATCACTTCCAGTGCATTTCCGACTGCATATCCAAGCGGCTGATCCATATCGGTAATGACCGCGATCGTCTTTCTGCCCGCTCCGTTTCCGATCTCTGTCATTTCTTCTGCCAGACTGACCGCATCCGCTTCCTGTTTCATGAAAGCACCGCTTCCGGTCTTGACATCCAGTACGATCGCATCTGCACCGCATGCCAGCTTTTTACTCATAATGGAACTGGCGATCAATGAAATCTGATCGACCGTTGCTGTCACATCTCTGAGCGCATACAGCTTTTTGTCCGCCGGTGCCAGATCCTTTGTCTGTCCCATGATCGCAATACCGATCTCATTGACGTTCTTCTCAAATGTTTCGATCGGGATATCCGTATGGAAACCCGGAATGCTTTCCAGCTTATCGATCGTTCCGCCCGTATGCCCCAGTCCTCTGCCACTCATCTTTGCAACTTTGCAGCCGCAGGCAGCTACCATCGGTGTCAGTGCCAGACTTGTTTTATCTCCGACACCGCCTGTGCTGTGTTTATCTACTTTTACGCCTGCAATACCGGACAGATCCAGCATATCACCGGAATGAGCCATGGAAAGAGTCAGCTGCAAGGTTTCTTCCTTTGTCATGCCCTGAAAATAAATTGCCATCATCATGGCAGACATCTGGTAATCCGGAATATCTCCCTTTGTATAGCCTTCTACCATATAAGCGATCTCTTCCGGTGAAAGCACACCGCCGTTTCTCTTTTTCGTGATCAGATCATACATTCTCATATGCGTTTCCTCCCTTTCCGTTTCATACCTTCCCACATTTGTTTCGTCTTTTAATCCAGCAGACTCATGACATACGTTCTTGCAGGCGTTTCACTCACCTCGATCATAAAAATCATCCAGCCTAACGGATTCAGCTCCTTCTGCAGGCTGTCCAGTAAAAATTCCGTCAGGTTTTCCAGTGTCGGATTGATGGTTGTAAACGGTTCAAAATCATTGATGATCCGGCTCTGATATCGGCGCAGGAATTCCTCTACCTTTTTCTCTACCTGATTAAACAAAACAAGCCCGCTGCTCATCTTTGCCACATGCAGCACGATCTCCCACGTATGCGGATGCACTTCTCCCCTTGTACCGTCAATATAGATCGCATGCGATGCATTCAGGTAAAAATTAAATTTATATTGGTTTTTCGGAATGCTTTCCAGATCCAGCACTTCCTTCTCTGTCCGCTGCGCCTGAAGCATTTTTGCTTCTCCTGCCTGGTTTTCCGCAAGCCTGTTCTTTTCCACTTCCTGTTCCAGAAGAAGCTGTTTTTGCTGCAGCTCTCCTGTCAGCCTGTTGATTTTTCTTCTGCCTTTTATCCGGACATACTGCAGGTAATAAACGATCATGACAAAGCACACCGCTGCAATGATACCGTACATCAGAATATGCATATACATCATATCATATCCCATGATTGTTTTCACATAATCTTCCCTGACGCAAACACCGACTGTGTATCCGTTTTCCGTCTGAAAAACAGATGTTCTGTAAGCGCCTCTGCTCTTTTCCATCCGTTTCATATATGAAGTCAGATCAAGCTGCTGTACTTCCACCGCATTCATTTCCGCGGTATTTTTGACAAACAGAAGCTGTCCGGCCTTTTCTATATATACAAACTGACTGGCAGAAGTCTCAAATCCTTCTTCTATATTTGCGATCAGTCTGTCCGGATAGGTATCTTCAGGCTCTGCTTCCGTCTGCAATACAATATTGCAGACAGCCTGCTGTTGCTGCTGCAAATAAGTATTTAATCCGGTTTCGATCTGTGTGTCCATTTCCAGCTTCATGATCCAGACAAAAAGAATACCCAGAAGCAGCGTCCCAAAAGTCAGTATAAAATTAAACGGACTGTCCGCCCTGCGCAGTTTCCTGTTTTTCTTCATGTTTTTCTTCCTTGTTTGTTAATTTTTTTACCCCCTTGTGCCACGAGATCAGCCATGCGAAATCATGACAGACAACGCACTTTACCTGCTCCCATTCTTCCTTCCACGTCTGCGTACGCCATGCACCGGTTGTTTTAATGCTGTTTAAAATACCCGCCATACGGAACCAGTAGATCACAAAATTATAAAAAGGCAGCAATAACAAAATCAGCACATTCCCCGCATAAAAGCGGCGCAGTTTTTTGTCATATCCCAGATAAGATAAAATGTTCAGATAATACAAAAATGCCGACAATACATATAAAATATAGATCAGCACAAGCGAGATCAGAATAAAGGAAAACGGATAATTCAAAAAGGTCAGGCAGATCAGTGCAAAATACCAGATCATACGAGGAAATGCAAAGGTATGGTCAAACATAATGACTCTTGTCATAAAATTGGTCAGAAATCCTTTTACCACGCTGCCTCTGTCCATAAACATATGGGCAACTTCCAGTTCTCCTCTCTGCCATCGTTGTCTTTGCAGACAGAGCTTTTGCAGATTTTCGATCGGATCCACAAAAAATACCGCGTTTTCACAGATTGCGATCTTCTGATGGAGAAGCTTCCGCACCTGAAAAGTAACATGGGTATCTTCACAGACAGTCTCTGTATTGTATAGCTGTGTTTTTAATATGGTTGATTTCCGGAACGCGGAAAACGCACCTGACATTGTAAAAATGCTGTTCAGCTCCGCTTCAAAATTACGGCCTGCCAGAAACGCCTGTGCATATTCATAAAATTCCGTCTTTTGGAATATACGACGGAACGGATTCTTCTCTGCCTTGATCATTTCGGGATTTGTCAGGATCGTTCCCGTCATACAATGCAGCTCATTATGGGCTTCAAACCGCTTTACCAGATTAGAAAGTGCCTCCGGATGCAGAATACCGTCCGAATCAATGTGGATGATGTATTTCCCTTCGGCATGAAACAGTGCCATATTCAAGGCTCTGGATTTTCCCTGCTCGGAATTCATCCATTTCAGGTTCATCTGCGGATGCTCCTTCTGATAGGCTGTATATATTTCAAAGGAATTGTCCTTACTGCCGTTGTTGACCAATAGGACATCCAGCTGCTCCGGCTGATAATCACTGTTCCTGATCGAATCCAGACAGGCATACAGAGTGTCTGCAGAATTATACACCGGAACGATCAATGTGACCGGCGGATAATAAATGAGCGGCGCATCTTTTTTATACAGGATACGTTTTTTGACAAGCAGAAAAAAGCCTGCTACTGCCGGTACAATCTCCATGATCAGCGGAATAATGATCCACGATACCCAGAAAACAATTTCATTAGACAGAAGTGTCAGTATTCTTTGCATAATGGAATCCTCCGATCTTCTGTTTTACAATCTGCGATTTTGTAAAAATATAATAATAAAGTATCACAGACAGGGCATAAAAAATAATCCTGCCAACAATCGTATGCGCAATGTAATACGCATCATTACCAAAATAGTAAATGGTTGTACCAATCACAAATAACCGGATGATATTGGCAAAAAAGATCATCATACAGCCAAGCACAGATAAAATAATGCGCTGCATCCAGTCATATACCCGGAAAAAGGCAAGCATGGACACATATGCCATCATCTCGATAATACCGGAGCATTCATAGTCGATACACAGAGAAATGGCTTCGCTTCCGTGCTGCACAAATAACATACTGTATTCACTGTAAGACTCATAAAAGCCTGTCATCCTGCCTGCAACACCTGCCGCAGAGCATACCAGATTAGTCAATGGCCGGATCGCCACGGGCTGGATCCACATCATCATAAACACAAAGAGTCCGACACTGCCCCAGATAAACTGATAAAAATATAGCTTTCCGCGTGTAAACACGGACAACAGGTATATCCAGACAAGAAAGCAGACAACTGTAAAGATCGTCATGATTTCTGTAATCCTTTCTTCTTACCCAGCAGCCCAAATAAAACAACCGCTCCTGCCATCAGCAGGATACTGTAAAATGCACCTGTTGAGGTGCCTACCATTGTGACTTTTCCGCCACCGACATTAGGCATGGTCACTTCCACTTTTACACCACTTGCGATTGTTCCCTGCTCAAGTCCCATCAGCTTCTCTACCTCTGAAATTTTCATTCTGACCTCAAACCGGTCATTCGGGTCTCCGCTCGATACTGTCACTGCAGCATCTCCCCAGCTGTAAGCCGGGTAATAGGTGAACGGACTGAGTCCTGTATAAATACCGTCTTTGCTTAAATTGACATTCTTTCCCCAGTCAATTCCGTTTCTGTCCGCTGTCGGATACCGCAGAAAGAACGGAAGCTGTTTTCCATTTACATGTAAATAATAAGCATCTATCGGAATAGAGGAGCTGTAAAGCGGATGCATTTCCACATACAGATACAAATATTCCCCATCCCTCACAAGTGCAGCATGATTATTACAGAGCTGGTTATTGCTGTAATAGGTGATCATTGTCTTTGGAATTCCTTCCCAGTCATCATAATAGCCGTCGATCGTGATCCCGCCTGCGGCTTTTGTCTCTATACAGTTTACCTGCAAAATTGCTATTATAACCAGGCAAAACAGAACCACACATGTTATCTTATGCTTCCAATTTTTGTTTTTCTTTTGCATGTTCTTCATTTTCATCATTCCTTTTCATATCGTATTTGCTGATTCCCCACAAAAATAATAAGATCAAAATGATGCCTACAAGGCTTACGATCATCCCCTGTTTCAAATAAGGATACTGCAGTCTGATCACTGTTGTTCCTTTTCCTACCGATACCAGATACCAGTCTACGGCAATCTCTCTGTCCGGCTGAAAAATATCATAATAGGCAAGCGCCGTATTCGTATTTTCATAATCTGTCCGTATCGTGATTGAATCACGATCCCGCGCAATTTCAAGTGGTACAATTTCCCGCTTCGGAATTGTCTCTCTGTCTGTTCCAAACACCTGCTCCAGAAGCGTATAAACCGTTTCATCTCCGGTAAGCTGCAGATGATATGGCAGATTCATCGCCAGAAATGTGATATTTTCATATGCAGATACACTTCCCACATAAGGAAGTATCCGTTCTCCTACTCTGACAGTCCCGTCCACCCGGTTCAGTCCGTTCAGATATACGGTATTCCAGTCTGCATTTTCTGATGAGAACTCCTGCGGCGTATAACTTTCATCCCGGTAAGTCAGCTGTCCATAAGCATTCTTCAATGTAATACTCTGGGCAGTCACACCTAAGAAAGTCGTAACGCCTTTTGAATCATTTGTCGAAATATGATTCATATCAATTATGATATGCACACCAGCATCGGAGAGTTTCTGCACAAGCGCTTCCGCTCTCTTTTTATCTTCATAATTGAAATCCGACAAATAAATCGTTTTATAAAGAGATAATTCTTCAAATGTATAATGATCGATGTAAGGATCCGAAAGCTCTTCAAACGCCGGAAACAATCTGGCAAGATCCGATCCGCCTCCTCCGATCGCGGCAGCCTCATAGGTCGTGACTGTTCCGAACCGATCCGGTGTATCCACTGTATATATCAGATAGTCCGCTCCCTGCTCCTGCAGGCTGTAGCCACTTTTTTCAGCCGCCTCCGATACTGCCGGAATGTCCTTTTCCTGCCGTGGCAGCAAAGCGATCCGAAGGAGCACCGTATCATTGCCCATCAAGAGACAGCGGTCAAACAGATAATAAAAGTTTCCCTCCGCATATGCACTGTTCAGCTGTACAATATTGACCGCCGTCGCAGCCCCCTGCCATGCCCAGCCAAACGTATAATCCTTTGATGGTTCCACCGCAGAGATCATATAGGCGGCAAATGCACCGTAGCTGCTCAGATCAAAAAGCGCCATTCTCTGCTTTGTCAGTTCCTTCGCCTGCAAAATACCGTAGTTTTCCGCACGCCGCATCTGTACAGCACTGACATTGGTTGCACGGTCTGCCTTTTCCGTATACAGGTAAAACCGCGCCGGGTATACATCGATCAGCAGGAGTATGCAGAGCACGATCAGAACGCTGCTCTTGGCATTTCTCCAGAGCAGAAGTGCCAGAAAAGTAAAGCCCAGTCCGACCGGAATAAAGCGGATCATCCAGAAAAACTGATGAAACGGCACTTTGGAATAAAACTCGTATAAAGAATTTGTCGTGGAAAAGAATAAAAACAGTCCCGTGATAAATCCTGCTGTGCTCTTTCTGCCCGCAAACAGCATACCAATGATCCCTACGATAAAAATACCGATCCCATAATAAAAGGTTTCCAATTCTCCGCTGTATCTGTCCGCAGGATTCAATGATGTAAATCCATCCGCAAAAAAATCACGCATAACCTGTGCGGTTCCTGCCTCACTCATTCCCATCAGCCCGCCGCGCAGTGCAGGTACAAGCCAGATGCCGATCAAAAGAAAAGAAAGCACCATTCCTGTCAGCAGATAAATCCCCCGCCGGATTCTTTTATTGCAGACCGCATCAAAGCAGACAAACAAAAAGGTGGTAATGCCGACCATTGCTGCGATCATCAGATGACACAGCGCTATGAGCGCCATCAGTAAAACAATCGCATACATGGCTTTTGTCCGTTTTTCCTCCAAAAACTGCCAGATGGCATAAAGCAGATACGGAAGCAGCGTTGCCACAACCGCACGCGGAATATTACCTTCCGCAAACAGGACACGCATATTATCAGGCAGTAAAAACCATGCCACACCCAGAAAAGCAGCCAGATATTGCTTCTGGTAACGAACACCGAACAAAAGCCACCCACAGGCGCCCAGCACAAATAAAGCGCCCAGAAATAAAATATAGCTGCTCATCAGGTTTCCGCCCGTCAGAAACAGACAGCCCGCCAGCATATACAACGGAACAGGTGCCCAGTAACGCATCAATTCGATGCCGTTGTACCAGCTTGTATCATACAGAATATACCAGTTTCCTTCTTTGATTCCTTCATAAACCAGTCTACCACGATACATATGATTCAGCGTATCCGATCCGCGCGGATAAATCCCTGACTCCGTAACGGTATACATCATAACCACAGCACTGACCAAAATAAAAAGAACGGCTAGCAGCGTCTTCTTCCATCCGTTTCCGGATATACGAACCCCACTATCTGTTCTTTCATGATCACCCATAGTTTTCTGCTCTGCAGTATTTCCGCTGCCTGCTGCAGCTTCTGCAACTATCGCCGCCTGCACCTTTTCATTTCTTTCCGCAGTTTCTTCCTTCTCTTTTACCCCATTTTCTGCAGACTTAATCGTTATAGAAATTTCCTGTACCTTATCCTGTAAATGAAGATCTGCAATTTCATGTACCCGGTTGATGCTTGCATCATATAATTCCTTTGTGACGGAATACGTACGCACCGGTGTTTCATAAATATCAAGCCGCAGCAGGGATAAATCATCCTGCAGCACCTTTGTCAGCTCTTCAAAAAAAACATTACCAATGTTCTCCAGCGTCGTATCACCATTCTCAAATCCGGGCATCTCATCCAGATTCCGGTTCTGAAACGGTGACAGCCAGCTTTCGATCTTCTGCTCGATCTCCTGATACAGCTCCATTTTCCGCTGTGCTTTCAAATAAAGCACAATGGAGAATGTATGCTGATGTCTGCCGGCTTTGTCACCAATCACATTGGAATGCTCCGCATGTAATTCAAACTTCAGCTTATAGATATTCTGTCCCATATGTTGTTAAAAAAATGTTCTTTCTACCTTCTTATTAATCATTTCAATGCCTGCTTTCAGATCGGGATGTGCTTCCAGAATTTCTTCCGCCTTATCCCGCTGCATTTCATTGATGCAGAGCGTGCATTTTGATTTTTCCCCTCCTGCGAAAACTCTCTTAAAAAATGAAACATCATCCCATTTTTCATAATAGGAGATCCGTTCATCTAAAAATAAACGTTCCAGCTGCTTCTTGACGTTCAGATCCGTAATTGTACAAAATTCCACTTCATTATGTACCTTCACATCAGCAAATGATATATCTGCCATTTCTTTCACCCGTCTTTTCTTTTAATGTCAAAAATAGAATCCTCTCTTACGCACTTTTCTTAGCATATCATAATTTCCCCTGTTTGAAAAGCCCACAAAGTCTTATTCTGTATCTTTCTGATCGCCTGCATAAAAATCCTCAAACAATTTGTTGACTGCAGAACGGGTATCCTGTGAGATCTGTGGCAGTTCTTTTCCCCAGGTCTTCGTTGCCTGCTTGAATCCTTTTTCAAATGCTGCCTGCATCTCTTTCATCTTATCCATATCACCGCCGGAAAGTGCTTTTGCGAAATCAAAAATACGTTCTGAAGTCTGTTTCACACCCCAGTAACCGTCTTCTGCGATATCTGCCTGTGCCTGTGCTTTTGTCCGGGCATCAACCGTGAAGTTTCCGCTTGCTAAAAACTTCCACATATCATTTGCCTGTCCATACGCATTTCCCTGCTTGGAGATCATCTGCTGTACAAGCTGCTGCAGCTGCTGTGTACGTGCCTCTGCATCTGCCTTGAGCCGGCTGATAATTGCTTCATTTTTTTGTTTTGCTGTAACAGTATCTGTCTTTTCAGTTTCTGCTGATGGCTCATATACTGCAGATACTTCTGTCTGCTTTCCTTCTGTTTCCGTTGCAGCTGCTTTCTGCTCTGTGCTCTTATAAGCAGCATAGGTACTTGTCTGATTTGAAATTCCGTTTATATTCATTCTAATATCCTCCTTGATCTGCTCAAACGACTACCTTGACACGATTCCTAGTTCTGTAAATGATATCGGCTATTTTACCCGTTTTGTTTAGTAATATCCTGCTTTTATTATTTTTCACTGTTTAAAAGAAAATACTCCATGGAATCGATCCGCTGAAATACAGCAGAGCTGACTGCCTCATACCGTCCTTCCGCGCCCTGAATCTCATGTATCTCTGTTCCAATATTTTCTCCGCACGCCCACAGTGAACCATCTGCCTTCTGTATCACAGTGTTGTTGTACTGCATGGGATAGAAGCCTTCATACTCCGCTATTGTTTCATAGGTTGGATCCAGTCCCAGATCTCCTGTCCAGACCATTACCGCATTTTCTGCAACGCAGACAGGATCTCCGATCACAGTCCGATCTACAATACCGCAATTTCCCGCACTGTTGTAGCCCCATGTCCAGACTGTTCCGTCCAAAAGCAGTGCTGCATGATGAAACCAGCCACCGGTAATAACCACTGCGTTTTTCAGAATCTGCTTTGGCTTTTCTATAAAATATACATCTGATGACTGATATCCGCCATTGATATAAACAGTTCCCCATGTCCAGACCGTTCCATCCTCTTTAAGCGCCACCACATCATCTCTTCCACAGACGGCATATGTTACATCTTCCATAAGCAGATATGGTGTACTGATCGCATAATGTTCTCCATTCAAATACATTTCCCAGTCAAAGCTGTCATACTGCTGCAATGCACCGCCTCCTGCATTTCCGACACCATACAGCTTATGATCCTCTGTCAGAAAGACCATAAATCCTTTCTGCGAAAAATCTACATGGATCACATGCTCCGCTATTTTTACCGGGTCATTATAAAACCCATAGTCCTGCGTATTTTGTGCTAACTGTCCGTAATTATTTCCGCCTTCTCCCCATAATGTGTTCGCCGCATCAATTTTATATAAATTGGATGCATCACCGGCGTTTCTGATATACGCTGCCCCTTTGCTTTCCGCTAAGATCGTCTGTGCGTCCAGTTCAGACTGCGCATCCGTTTCCGTTTTTTCTTCCGCATCCGGCTCTGTTTTTTCCTGTTTCTCCGAAACAACCGTTTCATTCACAGGATCCGGCTGTTTTTCCTCCGGATCTGTCAACAGACAGACTGCAAGAGAAGCACAGACAAGCAGCACCGCACCCATGAGCAGAAAAGACGGTTTTCGATACCGCATGATATTTTTGATCCTTTGTTTTGGATTTCCCTCGCCAAAGGATAATCCGCCGCCGACAATTATCTGCCTGCCTGTTGCCAGGTGTAACAAAGAAGCAGAATACTCTGACCGGATATCTCTGTCCATCTGTTTTAATACTGCCTCATCACAACTCATTTCCATGTCATTTCCCGCAAGTATATAGGCGATCCATACAAGCGGGTTAAACCAGTGCAGGCATAATGCCAGAAAAGCTGCCAGCTTTATGATATGATCCAGTCGTTTTATATGATGCTTCTCATGTAATATGATATATTCCCTTTCCTGTGGTGTAAGTGAGGATGGCAGATAAATCTGTGGTCTGAAAATGCCCAGGCAGAACGGAACCGCTATTTCATCACACAAAAAAACCCTATTCCGGATCTGCAAAGATGCCCTTGTCTTTTTGCGCAGTTGGATCATAGAAAACATATTGACGCACAATAGCAGTAAAACACCCATCCCCCATACAAGATACAACGCTCCGAGAATCCGATTTTCCTTCTTTGAAAGTTTCGTTTTCCAACTGTTTGCAGCATTTTGACCGGTTCTTGATTCCGTTACCTCTGGCATGGCTGTTTCCGTTTTCTGAGACACAGAACCTCTCTTCTGCACATCCATATCCGTTTCTGCCCCGTTCCGATCCAAAGTCGGTACGTCTGCTATTCCATCATATACCGCAAGCTGTACCTGCTCCGCTTTTTCCACCGGCTCCGATAACAGTCCAAACGCAGAAAATCCGGAGGAAATGGATATCGGGCAAAGTAGTCTGAACAACACAATTCCCCATAATGCATAAGAAAATATTTTAGGGGCTCTGCGCAGCAGGACTCTTACTGCGATCAACACAACAATGATCATACCCGCTGTAACGCTTCTGTTAAACAGCTTTACAAGAAATACATCTGAATAGAATGTTCCAAACCATTGCAGCATATGCGTCACCCCTTTTCCCCATTTATAATATTCATGATCTCTGCAATCTCTTTATCCGAAAGCTGCTTTCTGGAAGTGAATGCAGCTATAAAAGCCGGCAAGGAACCACGAAATGCTTCTTCTACAAACTCCTCTCCCTGCATTCCATAATATTCTTCTCTGCTTAACACAGATGAAACAACTCCCTTTACATTTTGAAAAATACCTTTCTCACACAGCTTCCGAAGTACGTTATAAGTCGTTGGACGTTTCCAGTTCAGTTCCCGGCTGCAGATTTCCGCAAGCTCTCTCGATCCGATCGGCTCATGCGCCCAGATGATCTCTGCAAAATGTGTTTCCACCACTCCAAGTTTTGCATCTCCCATATATTTCCCTCCTGTTTATTGCCAATAAACAATTTTAGTTTATTCTGAATAAACAGCTTTGTCAACTGTTTTCTTTCTGCGTTCTTTTTTGACTTTTTCCCCCTTGTATGCTACACTATCAGTCGTGTATACAATATACATCTGATGAAAAATCGTGGAACTTATGGCAGAAATTTATCATACAAAATCTTATTCCACAGAAGGGAGATTATAGAAAAATGAACGAACAAAATGTAACTGCCGGTTTTAACGCCCCGGCCTCGCTTGTGCAGGCGAAGATCTCGGAGGGAAAAGCCAAAACAGAAATGCCGGTCTGGAAAGTACTGCTTCTCGGTATTTTTGCCGGTATGTTTATTGCCTTCGGTGCATCCTCCAGCAGTCTTGCCATCCATGCCATTGAAAATCCGGGTGTGGCAAAACTGATCGCCGGTCTGATCTTCCCGGTCGGACTGATGATGATCGTATTCGTCGGCGGCGAGCTTTTTACCGGAGACTGCATGATGCTGATGGGCAATCTGCATAAGAAATACAATGCACTTTCCATGATCCGTGTGCTTGTGCTTGTGTATCTCAGCAATCTAGTCGGTTCCGTGATCATTGCAGCACTTGTTTACTTCAGTGGTCAGCTTGATATGTCCGCCGGACTTTTAGGTGCTTTCACGATCAAGGTTGCTTACGGAAAGGCTGCTCTTCCTTTCTCACGCGCTCTGTTCTCCGGTATCTTATGTAATATCTTAGTTTGTGTCGCAGTTCTGATGGCAGGTGCTGCAAAGGATATCGCCGGAAAAGTATTTGCGATCCTGTTCCCGATCATGGCATTTGTCATCGGCGGATACGAGCACTGCGTTGCCAATATGTACTACATTCCGGCAGGTCTTATGGCACTTTCCAATGATACTTACAAACAGGCAGCCATGAATGCATACGGCTATACAGAAGCGCAGCTTGCAGCACTCAGTCTGAAAGGCTTCTTTATCAACAATCTGATCCCTGTTACGATCGGTAACATCATCGGTGGTATGATCTTTGTCAGCATTCCGCTGTATCTGCTCCATAAAAAAGCCGTTCATAACTAATAGGATAAGGCGCCAAGGGATGTAACAGTATTTCGAAATACTATTACATCCCTTTTTTGTTATGGTGCTCTTCGGTCTGTTTTGCCGAATAAATCATTCCAAGTACGTCCTCAAATACTCCCGTAATTTCAACCTCACTTATACCTTATTCTCCTTACTTTACTTGCCATATCTTTACTCTTTTATTATATCATTTTATACAGTTGATCAACTTCTGCTTTATACACCGATTCGGTATGAGAATCAAATAGCACCCACTCCACCAAATCGAAGCTGTCCGGATTATCCTGCAAGAACCTGTTTACTGTATGTACTGCAATCTTTGCTGCCAACTCAACTGGAAAACTATATACTCCCGTTGATATGGAAGGAAATGCAATAGACCTGATTCCATTATCCATTGCAAGCTTCATAGAATTAAAATAGCTGTTAGTAAGAAGTTCCTCTTCTTTATTTCTGCCACCATTCCAAATCGGTCCGACAGTATGTATGACGTAATCACATGGCAGATTATAAGCTTTTGTTATCTTTGCTTCTCCTGTCTTACATCCATGAAGTGACCTGCACTCTGTCAGAAGTTCCGGTCCCGCTGCTCTGTGAATCGCACCATCTACACCGCCTCCGCCAAGAAGGGAATTGTTTGCTGCATTCACAATTGCCTGCACATCTGTTACTTTTGTTATGTCACCTTTTATCGTTTTAATCAAATACATTGTTTAATATTCCTTCTCTATCTTCCCTGTATGAATGTCCTTAAAGCCTGCAACCTGCTCGCCATTACATATGCTCGCCTTGATAACCGGTTTCTTATTTTCTTTATCATATGTCTTTGTAACTGTCTTTTTCTTAAATAGTCCCACTCTGCGCACCTTCTTTTGACTTTGCCATCAGTATTATTTTTTCAAAGGACTGCGCAAAGCGTACATCATCGTCTTCTGTACGCTTTCTCGGTCCTTTTATATGATTTTTATGAGAGCTGCGCCTTGCCTTCTTATTAAGATGTCGCTCCATAAGCATCTGATCTATGTTCTCATTCGTGTACCACTTGCCTGATTGGTGAATAGCATATGCACCTTTCCCAAGTGCCATAGCAGCGACACCATAATCCTGCGATACTACTACATCCCCTTTATGACAAATGCTGATCAGTTTATAATCTACTGCATCTGCTCCTGCCCCAACCACAATCACCTCGCTGTAATCAGAATACAAAATATGATTCGTGTCACACAGCAATGTGGTGGAAATATTGTATTTCTCTGCTATTGTCTCGACAATGCCCACTACCGGACATGCATCCGCATCTACAAATATATGCACTAACCTCTCTCCATTTCTCGTCCTCTTCCAAAAGTGATATATTTTTATTGAAAGCAAGTGAATTTTCATTTATCAACCATGATTCCGTATTGAAACTGAATGATATCCGAACAGTCAGTATCAACCGCATCCTTTATCAGCAAAATGGCATGATAGATCCCGTCTCTAATACATATAAACAAATCGAACAGCTCGTTTTACAAAAATATTTTCCAAGTTTTTACTATGACTACAATCACTTTCAACAAAAAGCAGTTTTGCTGGAAAAACAGCAAAAGGAAAATGATGCTGCCCTAAAAGAACTCACATCCAAGAACGAAGAATTAAAGGAACAAATTGCTGCATTGCAGGAACAGCTTGCCCAAAACAACGATAATCAATAATATTTAACAGCATTCCCATCAATCTTTCAGCCCGACATTATCAGCAAGTAATCCATCCAATTAAACTGTGTCACCAATGTTGTCACAATTTCATTATCGTATCATGAAAAATATAAATGCACAAAAACAGGAAACGACTATAATCGCAATCACGTTTGACTCCCCTGCGATTTATCTAGGTCACATTTTCCCCTTTGCGTAATGAAATGACACTCATACTACTTATTTCTGCTTGTGTCAAGTAAGAGCCAAAAAGCACTTTAACCATGATTGGTAAAAATATTTTCATTTTAGTGACACAAGTTTAAAATTTTTATTAATTTGTGGCACTAATCAAAGCCGATTTCGTCCTGCCACCAATTATTACTATTCAATTCTCACCTATCACAACTATGTCCTAATTAAATTACTACCCCACAGCAATGATCTATCTCATGCTGTATAATCTGTGCCGTCCACCCTGAATACTTTCCATGCTGTTTCTTAAAGTTTTGGTCAAGATAATCCACTTCTATTTCCTGATATCTCGTACATGGTCTTACACCTTTCAGAGAAAGACATCCTTCCTCAGTCTGATATGCTCCGGATTTCTTTGTTATTACCGGATTTATCATTGCAAACTGAAATGGTCCGGCTGCTACTACAATGATATTCTTTTTTACTCCAATCATATTGGCAGCCATACCAACACAGTGGTCTAAATTTGCCCTAAGTGTATCAAGCAAATCAGTCACAATCTGTTTATCTGCCTCTGTTGCATCCACAGATTTCTGTGCCAGAAACAGTGGATCATGCATTATCTTCTTTACCATTACTTCCATCCCTTCCATACATCAGGCTGATATCCAAGTGTAGATTGCTTTCCATTTCTTACTACCGGTGTTTTAATTATCTGCGGATTCTCAAGCACCTTTTCAAGCTTATCTTCATCTGTGATATACTTAATAAGAGCAAGTAAATCCTTGTCTTTTCCATCCCAGTTAATCATATTCTCTAATCCACCATTTGCCTGAGCTACCGAATTAAATTCTCCCTTGCTCATGCCTTTTTCTTTCATATCAATGAACTGATACTTTATGCCACGTTCCTTGAAAAAACGTTCTGCTTTCTTTGTATCGTTGCATTTCTTTGTTCCAAAGATCTGTATATTCATTTCAAATTTCCTCTCTATCTTACTATCCATTCCATATCATCATCCATTATCAAAACATTTTCATTTCTAATTCTTTTTGAATCCATATCATGCTTTTATACGATATCGCTTTTATATTTTAGATAATTCGTCTAATGTCGAAACTTTCCATAGCCATTCTAGTGGAATTGGTGGTGTCATAATATTTTCATCAGCTACTGTATCTAGTTGTATCCGCTTTTCTTTCTTTTCTGGCAATTTGCCATATTCATTACTTGAAAGAACACATCTATATTCATTTTGATAACTATATTTATCGAACTTACAAATCGGAGTGTATATGCCCGTATATGCATCACTTATATAGTTTATCCAATTTGAGCATACCGAAATATCATAATTCTTACTTTCCACTTCTTTCTCTACATAATTATTTAGGATCCGCACAAACCTTTTTCTATTTTTTACTATTGAAAAGTGAGTCCCCATATTTCTCATTCTAATATCAGGTTTTACAATTTTACCTGTGTCACTAATATGCAATGTGTAAAAACATAATAATCTATAGCAATTTTGATATCGCGACGAAACATATACCTTCCCATTTAACACTTTCTCCAAAATATAATCTTTTCCATCTGTGCAATGTATCAATGTTCCTTTGCTTAATCCCATATATTTTTTTAATTCATCTGAAGAAACCTCTAATATATTTTCAATTGCACATTCATTTATGTCACCTACAGCATCATTATCCTTAAACTCTTGATAATAACGTGGTGATTGAAACCAAAATTGCCCTGCATTCATTGATTTTAATGCAGCTTCATCACTTATTTTAATAAGTATCCCATTTTCTATTTTATTATAGCCAATCTTAGTCTGTCGTGAATTTAATGGTCTACCACAAACTTTGCAAAATTTATTTTGTGGCATTTCTTTGTATTGAGTACCGCAAAGCATACATCTATACACTTGAATTTCACTTTCCTCTTCAGATATATTATTCATTATATTGCAACTCCTTATCTCAAATCAGCGATGATACAGTATCTATATTTCAAATCTTCCATACATTGCCTATACGAAAAATAATTGTTTCCGCATTCAGGGCATTTTTTCCATGAATTTCTTTTTTCCCATTAGTATTTGCCTCATAATATAGAAGTACCAGTTTGCTTCCACACTTACATCTTTTAATTTTTTCGTCTGTTGCATATACCGGCAAAGGCTTATTTATTTCGTTTTCCTTCACTTCATACCGCAAAGGACTTTCCTTCTCAATATATCCAATGTGCTGCTTCATATATGTTCACCTTCACTTTACCGCCACATATTATATGGCACCAAAAATTTCTTGTTACTTACCTACTTTTGCAGAAGTATGTGCACATTTTTTCAACCCATATGGATAAAACGATTTTGTATAATATCCATTTTTCAATTCGATTTCTATCTCATCACCATCTGTTCTAATGTAATCCTCTAAAACACCTTCCGTATTATAAATATCTATTGATAAATACGACGAATATCCCTCCTTTAGATTAACTGCCTTATATATTCCTTCTGGAATATCTAGACCAACCCGATTTTTGCCGCTACTAATCCGAACAATTTCGTCATGCATTAATTTTTCCTCAATTAATGCAAGGGCATTGTATTTATGATCAATTCTCTGTTGCTCAAGTTTATTGAAATCAATACCATAAAGTTCTTCTAAATAGTTAAGTACCTCCACAATTCCGTCGCCAATATACAAGTGGTTTGAACCAAACGCATACTTCATTGTTTCAACACATTCTGGTTGAATAAATTCTATTTTTGACTTTGTCTTAGTAATTTTATGTTCCTCTAAATCAATTTTATTCTTGCAATAACTAACTGGATATTTAAATCCACATCCCTCCTCTCCAGTCCACCCATTATATGAATTGGGATTATATGTTTGATTTCCAATTTTGTATTCTAATGCACAAATTAATTCAGCAATATTCTCATCAACTATCATTTCAAATTCTCCACTGTGCGTATTCCAACTCCTAGTAAATAAAAATTATAAGTCATAATAATTCCTTCAACTTTACCATTTCATCCTCAGACAAAGTGACACCTTTTCCCATTTTCTCATGTTCCGGTGCCCAGTCTCTGATATCATATTTAGGTTCTCCACCATTCCATGAAATCTTGTTCAGCTCTTTTGTCCAGCCCTTGGCACTCTCTGAAAGAGTGCCAATATGCTCAACTATTTCATATTTAAAATCTGCCATAAAATCTCCTTTTTCAATTCATCAAATTGTTATTCACATACCTTTTTATCCAATGATGGATCATTCATAATATTTAATAAGCTCTGATAGCTGTCTACATCATGGTAAACCACATTATCAGTAGATATCTCATTAAACAGCTTTCTTGCACACATTATTTTTGCCTTCTCAATTGGTCTAAGCTGCATAGATTCCATGGTGCCTTTAGTCTCAGCCACAAAGAATATATGCTTAACCATTCCCTCATTAAACGCTATTGCCCAGTCAGGACTATAATTTCCGACGGGTGTTGGAATTGAGAATCCCTTTGGAAGCTTTGCGTATACACATACTTCTGCTGCTCCATCCAAATCCTCTGCAAATTTACGTTCTACACTCTTATCAGCATTTCCGTCAGTGAATACGTATGGTTGTATATGTTTCTCTGCTCTGAAGGCTTTATCTATTGTTGTATGCTTCTCAGCTGTAAATATCTCACTATCATACTTACCTTCAAGCTGGTCATAAGAAATATGATCAACTATCATAGTTGCCTTCTGTTCCTTAATCAGCCTTGTAACCTTAGAAATGAACTCTTCCGGATTATTTTTATACATGTCAAATTTATCCTTACGGATTCCTTTGAGGATAGCTGCTACCGTTCTTCGTGTAAGTACTGTTGCCTCTGCCACCTTGCCAATCAGATCATATTTTATCTGGCTGGTTTCAAAATGCTTAAGTGCTGTTGTATCAGACTTTGCACCTTTGAATGAGTCACCGGATTTAATTGCATCAGCCGATAATGTATCTTTCTGTTCTGAGATAGACGTTGTATATTGCAGCATTGACACATATAACTCTGCATCTATTGCATCTATCGCTTTCTTTATAAGCTCATTACTATCAAATGAAACTGTATAAGCATATTTATGATTGATGTATCCCCATAAAGTCTGAAATTCTTTCTTGTAGAAATTATCATTTAAATCGTTGCTCGGTACTTTTGTTTCATTACCATTATCAATCATGTCATCAAGTATCTTGTCATTAAATACACTCTGAATCAGTTTGTGAATACCTTCTGCATATGCAACTAAATGCTCAGGAAGTGGAGCCAACTGATTGTTTTCCAGATCCATATGATATTGTTCGGTAATATTGTCATTACCATCTATTGTCACATAATCATTTTTTATCAGATACTGATAAACCATTGTAGCCTGCTGTTTATTAAGCTTTTCTGCATTTCCATTGACCATTACAGTTTTACCTGTAAAATAGTCAACAGTTGCCTTTCTAGGTCGGTCATACAAATCTGTCTTTATCTGTTTCTGAAGATCCGTCACAAAATCCTTATAGCTTTCACTTGCAATGACAGTAAGTTTATTAATCTTATGTACCAATGACTTTCCGACACTCTGTTCATCCATACGGAAACCATCTTGATTTACACAAAGCCTTAATCCTCTACCAACTTCCTGTCGCTTTCCGGTTGTACTGTCACTATGCTTCAACGTACAAATCTGAAATACATTCGGATTATCCCATCCTTCTCTAAGTGCTGAATGTGAGAATATAAATCTTGTTGGCTCCGCAAAGCTAAGAAGTCTTTCTTTGTTTTTGAGGATAAGGTCATATGCAGATATATCATCTGAAAAGTCTGAACCTCGTTTCACCGTGCTATCGACAGCATGTCCTTTCTTATCTATAGAGAAATATCCCTTATGAGTGTCTTTTACATCGATACCTTTTAAGTACTTCTGGTATGGTGTATCAAAAACAGTAATATATTCGTTCACAATATCGTTATATTCCTGTTCAAATATCTGACCATATTCTCCGAGGATTTCTTCTCCATCTTCATCATACTGGCGATACTTTGCCACTTCATCAATGAAGAACAATGATAATGTTTTGATGCCTCTATTAAAAAGTTCCTCTTCCTTCTCCAGATGAGACTTTATTGTTTCCCTGATCTGTACTCGGCGCATATCCTTCTCAGACACATCACCTACCACATCACCTCTATGAATTACTTCTCCATTTGTGAATGTAACAGTTCCTGCAATTGGATTAATCTCAGATACACGGTATCCTTTATACTGCTCCATCTCATTTGATATTTCATACAAATTATCATCCACATCAAAAATCCGGGACTCATGGTTAATGCCTTTTGTCTTGTAGTCCTTTTCATACTCGATTCTGGCTCTCGGTGCATGTTTCGGAGATATAATGATATCCTCCAGATATAGATAATGATCCGTACCACGGAAGTTCTTTACCTGAAATCCCTTAACCTCAATTTTCTTAACCAGATGCTGATTATATGCGTCCACCGCATCTAGTGCATATACAAGATTATGATGTTTTGCATGTGTAGCCGAATAATTCAATGTAAACAATGGATTAAAGTTTTTAAGTGCTTTCTGCGTCGCATCTCCGCCCATCTTCTGAGGCTCATCTAATATAATAATCGGATTATTCGCTTTTATAACATCTATCGGGCGTCTGCTTCCAAACTCGTCTCGCTTATCATAAATAATACGGGCTTCTTTGCTTCTGCCGCCCTCTTTCATGGATGTATTAAATGCCTGCATATTGATAATCATGACATTTATTCCGGCATTACTTGAAAATGAATCAAGCTGATTCAGATTACTGCTGTTATATACAAAAAATCTGGCTTTTTTCCCATAATGCTCCATAAAATGATCCTGTGTTATTTCAAAAGATTTCTTAACACCTTCTCTTATTGCAATAGATGGAACCACTACAATAAACTTTGACCAACCATAACGCTTATTCAATTCAAACATTGTCTTTATATAAACATATGTCTTACCAGTACCGGTCTCCATCTCAACATCCAAAGAACATGCTCCCATACTGTCAACTAGAGAATCCGAAAGCATGACATTATTATTCTGCTGTACTTCTTTTATATTTGACAAAACCATATCAGACGAAATCATCAGATTCTCATTCTTAAATCCCGACTCATCGAAATCATCTGTAAAATCCAATGTTTCCTGCTCATAATTATTCACAAATGACATCTGCGAATAAGTCTGCATCTCTCTCTTATTTCCTATATCTCTGCGGTAAGATACATTGTCTATATATGGTTGTCCCTTAAAACAGTTTACTACGCTATCAACAGCATCTGTCTGGTACTGTTGTATTTTAAAATTAAATTTCATATTACAGCACCTTCCTTACTGTATCCGGACTTATTGATGCAAATATTTGGTCAAAGTTGGTTGCTACACTATCATTTGCCATTGAACTATCTCTGAATACTGCATAATAAGGCTTTTTCTCTGCAACAGCCTTCACAGTCTCTTCTGTTACGTTATTATCAAAACATGCAATTAAAAAACCATCTGCCACATTAAATACCTGTTTTCCTGCTATAGTTGTTTCTTCAATCTTGCTTGAAAGTAACACACCTAAATCAAGCATCACCTGGAATAATAAATCTTCTGGAGTTCGGTCTTCCTTGATGTTATCAGCATATGTATCAAATAAGGATTGCTGTGTTTCGGATGGATTGTAGTAAACATCTTTCATATTACTACTATCACATTTAAAGACACGAAATCCGTCATCATATACAGATTTAGGATATTCTTCTGAAATCTTCTTCGAAGCCCTTCTTATTCGCTCTTTGCCTATTTCACAAATGTTCTTAAATCCGCTTTTATACGCATCACTCTCATTATCTATTTCTTCTGGCAATTGAACCAAAATGTATTTTTTATTCCCATGATTTATAACATTATTAACCATTATTGCATGTGCACTCGTTGCCGAACCAGAAAAGAAATCTAACAAAATATCATTATCCTTTAATATCATATTTTGAAGATGCATCATTAAGCTTAATGGTTTTGGATAATCAAAATATTTTCCATTAAATAATTCCATAACCTCTCTAGTTCCTTTTGCAGAATTTGCGCCTTCAATATTTATCATATTCTGATAAGGTACTGTACGGACGATTGGCTTATCCTCATTATTGACTTTCTCATATTGTTTAAAATAAATAGCCCAACCTTCACCATTTTGTTTCATCACAATAAATCCATTTTTTATGCCCCAATCAACTTTCGATTTTGACCAACGCCAATTCCAGTGTTCCTGTTTATTTTCCATTCCACCTGGAAATACTATAGAACCATCAGGTGCAATTATTGAATAATTCAATGCCTCAGAATAATGATTTCCAGTCATACGTCGATCAAGTTTATTTAAAATATATCCACCTCGTTTTTCAAAATATTCATCTCTATTCGAGTACTTTTCATTATCATCTATCAACAATGTAGAAAATCTACATTCTTCTTTATTTTTGCAATATAATAATACATTTTCTGTAACTGTTTTAACATCTTCACCAGTATTTGACCCTGGGGTTGATTGCCATATCATATTTGTAACATAATTCTTATGTCCAAAAATCTCGTCCATAATTTTCTCTAGATTATATAATTCCTCATCTCCAATTGAAATAAAAATAGCTCCATCTTCAGTCAATAAATTCCTTGCTAACTTCAATCGACTATACATCATATTTAACCAATCAGTGTGAAATCTGCCATTACTTTCAATATTTTTTACAAGTCTATTGCCATTGTCATCAAATTGACCGCTATTCTCCACATATGCACTAGTATCCATTGCAAAGTTATCTTCATACACAAAATCATTTCCCGTATTATACGGAGGATCTATATAAATCATTTTTATTTGACCAAGATATGTTTCTTGAAGTAATTTCAATACTTCTAGATTATCCCCTTCAATATATATGTTTTCAGTACTATTAAAATTTATACTTTCTTCTCTACATGGTCGCAGTGTTTTATTAATAGGTTCATTTGCTAATAAAACAGCTTTTCTCTTATCCGGCCAAGTGAACTGATATCTTTCATCCTTTCCTTCTACAACCTTACAAGATATCTCTTGCCTAAGCGCATCAGCATCAATCGCTCTCTCTACAATTGGTTCGCCGTTATCATCATAACCAGTAATGGTCTCCGTAAGTGCATTAGGAAACATTTTTGAAAGGATTTCAAAATTCTTATCCGCTATGTTTTTTGTTTGCATTTTTAATTTATCCATGATTTTCTTCCTCTCCAGCTATTTTTATTTCATTTATATTTACTATATCATGTTCATAAAAGAACACTCTAGGATCTTTATCTTCCCATGTAATTTGATTTGCACAGTTTTTACCATTACAATTTGAAATACATTTACATCGAGTAACAACGCCTTTATCTGTAATAATATCAAATACTATTTCGACAATAACATTATATGAACTCTGTTTTATTGCCTCTTCAAATTTACCACTTTTTTTCAAATCTATAACATAAGTCATTCCAAACTTTATTTCTTCATTCGGATGAATAGCGATTCTTGAATACAACTTTGAATAATTCTTTCCAAACAGATAACTACTCATCCTTTTATTGCCGTCATCACTACAAAAAATATTGCAGTCTCTTATATGTATCAATGTAGGTATCCCATTGCCTATAATTTTTGCACCAAATGTAAATTTGTATCCAATATATGGTATGTTATCATTCCAATCGCTGTCCTTGATTATCTGTTCAGAATGTATATCCCAATTAACCGGAATATCAGCTTTTTGCTTTATATATATATTGTCCATCAGTAACATACAACTATAATTTGCAATATAATTATTATTTTCCATTTCTTGTAATCTGTCATTTTGCTTATATGCAACATAACCTAATATAATAGTACCAACTGCACCAAATATACTTGCTGCATAATTTAATGCATCTCCGGCTTCCCACTCTGCTGAAATAATACCATCTGTATGCACTTTAAATAACAGATTTAACCCGAAAGCTAAAAATATAGCTATCAGAATAGTAACTATTCCTATCCATATTAACTGTTTTTTCTTCATTGCATATCCTTAAGCCTTTCTTTATACAGATTAACTCGCTGAACCATCTCGAATTTTTTCTTTGACTGTACTTCTTTGCGTGCCTTAAGCTCCAAATCAGCTATCTGCTTTCGGAGTTTTTCTTTTTCAGCCTCCACATTTATCTGTTCTACCAGTGTATTTCCATCCTGCACATCAATGCCTGATACTTGTGTAACAAAATTATCCCACACACTTTCTAAGTCAAGACCATTCAGCTTTAAAGAAATCTCTTCTTCATTCTTCCAGTCTGATTTCAGCAAGCGCGTCTCATATATTGCAAGCTGGTATGCATTTTCATAATGCAGCACAATCAGCAACTTTTGACCAAAGAGCTTTGATATCATAACAATATTTTTATCATCATACTCTTTCGTTTTCAGTTCCACCTGAAGAACAAATATTGAAGATACCTCTTCCGTTGCCTTAATATTCACAGACGCTTCTGATATTTCATTTGTAATAATCATTCTACTTATATCAGCATCAAACTTATCTTTTTTATTTCCTGATAATTCTGCTGCATATTTCTCATAGATAAGTTTTTTATGTAATGGCTTCCTGATCTCAGATGTTTTAGGCAAATCAAACATATAAGCACCTCCTACTTTATGACAAGAAAACTTATCAGTTCAAAATCATCTAATCCATTTATAGTCTCAGATAAAAAGCTCATCTGCTTACCACTTAAGAAACTGTCCATCTCACTTTCATCTTTCAACTCAATGATGGATGCAATGGCGTCTCCAAGTAAATCTGAATATTTTCCCATTTTCCGACCATCATCTGTTTCATCATTGAATTGGGCACATAATTCTTTATCCGGTTCCTTTTTTCCCTTACATAACAGCCTGAATGAATCTAGCATTTCCTTTGGTGAAAGATGATCTATGATTACCTCTCCTCCTTCTGACATATATACCATATAGAATGGATGCAGCCTGTTCTGACTGTTGATATTTACCTCATTCTTTATATTTCTAAGTACAAATATTACACCAGCTGGCAATTCTTCTGTTGCTTTCACCACAGCATTCATTCCATGCGGTGCCTTTTCAATCTCAGGATGTGTCTTAATATAATCAAGCAAATCCAGTCTGAACTCATTCAATCCAAGATCCATAATAGATATTCCGGATGACATATCTTCAATATCTACCACTTCCTCCTGTAATCTCTTGAGCTGCTGTTTTCGATATTCTAAATCTCCCTTTTCCTCCGGACTGAGAACATTGTCATCTCCCGTAGCTGTCATATCCACAATTTTCATTCTGGTTTCTACCCTGGCTTTCAAGTTAATATATTCATCCAATGTAATATCAGGCCAGAAGTTTACCAGCTGAATACATTCATTCTTACTTCCGATTCGGTCTATTCGTCCAAATCTCTGGATAATGCGCACCGGATTCCAATGTATATCATAATTAATCAGATAATCACAGTCCTGTAAATTCTGACCTTCCGATATACAATCCGTTGCTATAAGAATATCTATCTCTGCTTTTTCGTTCGGTAATAAGAGACTTTTTCCCTTAGATACCGGTGAGAAGCATGTTAATACTGTATTTAAGTCCGTTTTCAACCCTTTGATTGTGGTCTTTCCATCTACCGAACCTGTAATAATAGCTGTGTCTAATCCATATTTTTTCTTCACATACACACTTACTGTGTCATATAGATAATTCGCTGTATCTGCAAAAGCAGTAAATATGATTATTTTCTTATTACTAGGATTAATAGGATGTTCCTGCTTTTCATCAATCACATCAAACAACGTCTGTAGCTTACTGTCATGCTCAGGTGTTATGTCTTCAATCATTGTAAGAAGCAAATCCAGTATTTCCTTATCTCCTTCAAGCTCTCGTCTCCATGACTTATAATCCATATCTGCAATGTCTATTCTTACTTTCTTTCCGATTGCAAATACATCATCATTCTGGTCATCCCCATCTAAATCCATATTTGTAATGTCATTCAAATTCAATGAGGATTTATTATATCCATGTTCAAAATCTGCAATGCTCTTTATAGTATCAGTAATAAGATCGTTGATACGTTTTAATGTCAGTCTGAAGGAGTATACCGAACTTTCCATTCGCTTCATAAGGTTTATTGACATCAATCTTCTGATTCCCTGCTCACGACCAGACTGCGTAAGTCCTCCCCTTACATGGTTTGAATCATACACATCTTTATACTTTGCTAATTTACTTGGCAGGATATAATCCGTTGGTGTATATATGCATAGTCTAAGCAGATTCAGCTGTTCAAATATCTCATTATAATTGATTGCCTTGCTTAAATCTGTTAAACCAGGTCTTTTTGATATAGGTGGATTTCTTTTTGGAAATGTTCCTATATCTGATGTATCATAATATTTCTGAATATGCTTCCTTGAACGCGCAATCGTTACACTATCAAGCAATTCAAAGAAGTCAAAATCAAGCATCCTTAAAAGTTTACTTGTAGTTCTATCCTCTGGTTCCCATTTACTCCATGTATTAAAGGCAGTCTGTGCCTGCTTGAAAATATCATCAATACTCTTATGGGTATTCAGTTTTTCATCCAGTAGCTGGCTTTCTCCCTCATAAGCAAGGGCAATCTGATTCTTCAGATCTACAAAGCGATTATTTACCGGTGTGGCAGATAACATAAGCACCTTTGTCTTAACGCCCTTGCGTATAACCTTGTTAAGAAGCTTCAGATATCTGTTCTCTTTTTCATCCTCACCGGATATTTTTCCGCCATTACGGAAGTTATGTGATTCATCAATTACCACCAAATCATAATTTCCCCAGTTTACCATATCCAGATCCATACCATTGGAATTTCCTGACTCTCTGCTTAAGTCTGTATGAAACAGGACATCATAACGCATCCGATCAGCTGCAATCGGATTATTAATGTAATTATACTTATATGTATTCCAGTTGTTCGCCAATTTCTTAGGACATAACACAAGCACAGATTTATTTCTGTTCTCGTAATACTTTATTACAGACAATGCAGTGAATGTTTTTCCTAAACCTACTGAATCTGCCAGGATGCATCCGTTATACTTCTCCAGTTTATTGATAATTGCTAACGCAGCATCCTTCTGAAAATTATAGAGCATCCCCCATATCTTGCTTTCTTTAAAGCCTGTTGCCTCGTTTGGCAGTACATCCTCTGATACATCTTCAAGAAATTCATTAAAAATATTGTATAGTGTTACAAAATACAGATAATCCGGAGAATTTTCATTATAAACAGTTGTGATGTTCTCAATCACTTCATCTGTCACTTCCTGAAGTTTTGATGAATCATTCCATATCTGTTCAAATAGCTGCAAGTATGCTGTACTCATTGGTGCTTCTGATTTCTGAACCATATAATAAGCATTATTTCCACGTTCACAGCCTAAATCTACTGTTGTAAATCCGCTTAATGGCATATAATTCTTATCATCTACATTAATGAATCCCATCATATTTTCATTTGTTACATTTGACTTGAATACTGCCTTTTTACGAATCCACTCCGCACATTCTTTTGCAATTGCCTTCTGTGTCATCTCATTACGAAGCTTAACTTCAAACTCTGAACCAAACAGATTTTTCTCACGTTCCTGTCTTGGTATATAAAATTCCCTCTTTTCACGCTTTGCTTTTTCCTTAATGAATGTTGGTGATGTGAAAATAAAACGCAATTCATCCACATTTTTAAGCTCTTTCTTTAATTCAGCAAATGCATAAATAGAAAAGCAGGCTGCAGCAATAGATACTTTACTGCCCTTATGTATTTCAGTTGTCAAATCTTCTTTTAGTGTCTTATTGACATTATCTATTATTTCCAATTCAGTTTGCCTCCTTCGTTTGTACTATGCATTATGCTTATTTTTCTTGTACCTTGCATCCGCTGGCTTCTGTGCAGTATCAGGAATCAACCACATTTTTCCCTTCTTAATCGCACCATCAATTCTTCCCTCAGTGCATAAAACACCTATTCTTCTAGTAGAAATATTCCATACCTTTGAAAGTTCTGTTGCTGTTAAATACTCCATAATTGAAACCTCCATAATGAGAATATTATATTCTATTATCGGAATAATAGCAATCAGAAATATTGTTCGTTTTTTCCTTTACTCCCATTAAATAGCAGATATATTTATGCAATTTTCACAAACAGATAGGATAAATCAATATCCTATCTGATGCACCACTTCTCTATTCACTTTCCCTAAAATTTTCATTATCTGTTGTATCATCTATACCCGTGGTGGTTATCCTACACACAACCCCACCATCAACTACAAATACTACCTTTCCTTTCGCCTTATCTCCACTCTTGTCATACAGCCTGCCTGCACTCATAGATTCACCCTTTACAGTAAAAGGACTGTTAGCCACATATCCTATCTTTCCAAGTCCTTTTATCTTTACCTGTATTGCTTCCTTGTCGTACTCATTATCCGGCTCTTTCTCAAGTTTGACTTTCATTCCTTTTTCCATAAAATCACTGCCATAATAATGGCTGCAACCTGCTATTGTAAAATAAAGTTCTTCCATAGTGGTCTTCTTTCCGCAAAACTTTATCGGCTTTACCAATCTTCTTCCTCTTCATCCATTGCATCATCTACACCATCTGCATAATCACGATCTCTGTCATATCTATCATAGTCATAATCGCCATCCATATAGATATCATCATAGCCATCATCATAAGAATCATATGTGCTCTTCTTTGTTGTAGTCCCTTTCTTAGTATCACTGCTATAAGAAGTTTTATCGTTTGTATACGATTTGCTGTTGTAGCTACTGCTGCTTGAACCCAAGCTGCTTGTACTGCTCTGGGAAGTATTGCTCTGAGAAGTACTGCCTGATGATGATTTAACGCTATATGATGAACTGCTGCTTGGCGTGGATGTACCACTGCTACTTCCCGTATATGGTTTATGCAAATAACAATAACTGCTTCCGCTTGCCTGTTTATTATCGCATCCTGCCTCAATGCATTTAGGTTCTCTTGCCACTCCTATTGAACCGATCACATACAGAATACCTGCTACTACAAATAATATTGCCAGACCTTGTCCAAATGAATTCTTCTTCATATAAATCAACCTCCTTAGAAAATTAAAAACCAGTAAGAGTTTATTTCTTAGGCCTCTTAGGGTTCTCACACCCCTATTATGCGCACACTATATGTCCAATAAAAAGGATTTTTATAAATTTCTATCAAAAAACAGGAAACGCCTATAATAAGCAATCGATAGTGTAGACGACCGAGATTTATCGGTCACTTTCCCGGAGCGAGCGATCACCATGTTTTGATGAAATGTAATGGATTTGCTTGTCAAATCCATTATGCAGCCACCGAGCATCGGTGAAACCGATTTTACATGCTCGGTGGTTCCAGTGACGGGAGCCCGGGAAAATGTGACCCAGATAAATCGCAGGGTAGTCAAACGTGATTGCGATTATAGGTGTTTCCTGTTTTTATACTTATATATTATATTTTTTATAACAACTCTTACTGCTCTTTCGTCAGCAGCAGCATAATATCATTGGAACGTGCAATGAACTTCGTCATAGCTTCCGGTGAAAGCGGTGCATTCTGCAGCACTGCCAGATCGTAAAGCTGTTCGCACATCAGCATGACATTCTCGCCATCCTTATGCTCCATGATATACTGTACCAGCGGATGATTGGCATTCAGGACAAGTGTTGCGCCATCCTCGGATCCAAAGCCAGGCATCATGCCACCGCCGTACATCTTCATCATATCCTGCATACGTCTGGTTTCTTCGGAAATCGTAAGCATGGAAGCAACCTTCTTGTTTTTCAGCTTATCCAGCTTGACTGTCAGGTTTTCTCTCTTGAGAGCCTTCTTCATTGCCTTTCCGATCTCTTCTGCAGCATCATCCAGCTCCTTCTGTGCTTTCTTGGAAGTTTTAGCCTTGAAGGAATCTGTCAGGTCTGCATCGATTCTCTTGAATTTCACATTCGGATTCTTGCTTTCCAGCTGTGATACAAACGGCTGATCAATGCTGTGTGTCAAAATAACCGCATCCATCTTTGCCTGTTTGAACATATTGATGTACTGGCTCTGCTGCTGTTCATCCGTTACATAGTAGATGATCTTCTCCTTCGGTTCTTCATCCTCAGCTTTTTCAGCATCTGCATCTACGACTTCAGCTTCTACCTGATTGCCATTCTCATCCGTTGCCTGCTCTTCTTCTCCGTCGATCGGCTTTGTCTCAAGGCATTCCGGTAATGTCTCATAATTGCCGTCCAGATTCTTGAACAGGATATAATCGTTCATCTTTTCACAGAACTTGTCATCCTTCAAGCAGCCGAATTTAATGAATGGACTGATATCGTCCCAGTATTTCTCGTACTCTTCTTTATCGGTCTTGCACATACCGGAAAGTTTGTCTGCCACCTTCTTGGCAATGTACTCTGAGATCTTCTTGACAAATCCATCATTCTGCAGTGCGGAACGGGTAACCTTGGCAGGATCGACAACACCCATTTCAACCATATCGCCATAAGTACCGTTGGCAGCGTTGTAACCGAAGTTTCCGGAGCCTTCCATGACTTTGTTGACAACGACGGAAGCTTCCTCACCGGCATTGTGAACGATCATGCGCAGTGGTTCTTCTACGGAACGCATAACGATGTTGATGCCTGCCTGCTGATCGGCATTGTCAGCCTTGACCTTGGCGTTGGCACGAGCGCGCAGCAGGGCAACACCGCCTCCAGGAACGATACCTTCTTCAACGGCAGCGCGGGTTGCGTGCAATGCATCTTCAACACGTGCTTTCTTTTCTTTCATTTCGACTTCGGTGGCAGCGCCGACTTTGATGACGGCCACACCGCCTGCCAGTTTGGCAATACGTTCCTGCAGTTTTTCCTTGTCGTAGTCGGAAGTCGCTTCTTCCATCTGGACACGAACCTGTTTGACACGGGCTTCGATCGCATCGGCCTGGCCTGCACCATCGATAATGGTGGTGTTTTCCTTGTTGACTTCAATGCGTTTTGCCTGGCCGAGTTGTTCCAGGGTGACGTTTTCCAGAGTCAGGCCAACTTCTTCAGCGATAACCTGTCCACCGGTCAGAATGGCGATATCTTCCAGCATGGCTTTGCGGCGGTCGCCGAAGCCGGGGGCCTTGACTGCACAGGTTTTCAGGATGCCACGGATATTGTTGACAACCAGGGTAGCCAGTGCTTCGCCTTCGATATCTTCGGCAATGATCAGCAACGGACGGCTGGCTTTGGCAACCTGTTCCAGAACAGGCAGCAGGTCGCGGATGTTGGAAATTTTCTTTTCACAAAGCAGGATGTATGGATTGTCCATGGCGACAGTCTGTTTTTCCGCATTGTTGATGAAGTATGGGGACAGGTAACCACGGTCGAATTGCATACCTTCGACAATATCCAGTTCGTCGTTCAGGGATTTGCCGTCTTCGATGGTGATGACGCCTTCCTTGCCGACTTTTTCCATCGCTTCAGCGATACGTTCACCAATGGAGTGATCGCTGTTGGCGGAAATGGAACCGACCTGTGCGATTTCCTTGCTGGTGGTGCAAGGTTTGGCGATTTTTTTCAGTTCTTCGATAGTGGCTTCAACAGCCTTGTCGATGCCGCGTTTCAGATCCATTGGATTCATCCCGGCAGCAACATATTTCATACCTTCGCGAACGATAGCCTGTGCCAGAACGGTAGCGGTGGTAGTACCGTCACCCGCGTTGTCACTGGTTTTGGAAGCGACTTCCTTGACCATTTGTGCGCCCATGTTCATGAGCTTGTCTTTCAGTTCGATTTCCTTGGCAACGGAAACACCATCCTTGGTGATCGTTGGAGCACCCCAGGTGCGTTCCAGAACGACGTTTCTGCCTTTTGGCCCCAGTGTGACCTTGACGGCATCGGCCAGAATATTGACGCCTTCAACCATTTTATTACGGCCGCTATCGCCGAATACGACTTCTTTAGCTGACATGAAATTCTCCTAAATTAAATGTTGTATACCTTTGGAAAAGCCCATAGAGGCTTTTGCGCGTTGATCAGTTCTGGATGATGGCCATGACGTCGGATTCATGCATGACGAGCAGTTCTTCACCTTCAACCTTGACGGTCTGGCCGGAATATTTGCCGAAAAGAACGATGTCGCCAACTTTTACGTCGAGTGGCAGAACTTTGCCGTCTTCCAGTACTTTGCCATTGCCAACGGCGATGACTTCGCCTTGATCAGGCTTTTCTGCTGCATTATCAGGAATAACGATGCCGGAAGCAGTGGTTTTTTCCTGATCGACGCGTTTGACAATGATGCGGTCTTGCAAAGGACGAAGTTTCATAGCGATTTCCTTATAAATCAATATTTTATGTTTTGAGATACCGGCCTGAATCGTTCAGGCCGCCTTAAAATCTTTTGTCCTGATGTCAGGACGAAGAAGGGTTTGTTAGCACTCCCTGTCAATGAGTGCTAAGTATATGGGCGGCACATAAAGATTTCAAGATATAGAAATTTTTTTTTTTCGCTTTGTGCGAAAACACAGAATGTGCAGAAATCCGAAGAT
>ERZ827150.804-NODE-804-length-43620-cov-6.010169_pt1 | contig 43620 bp, 54 predicted proteins | sample MGYA00519779_ERZ827150 | MGnify/ENA primary metagenome ERZ827150 (study PRJEB31778, sample SAMEA3449267) | human gut metagenome | biome: human gut; feature: human-associated habitat; material: faeces | place: United Kingdom | collected 2010/2012 ...
AAAGCCTGCGGCAGTGCAACGGTGAAAGCCTGCGGCAGTGCAACGGTGAAAGCCTACGACAGTGCAACGGTGAAAGCCTGCGGCAGTGCAACGGTGGAAGCCTACGACAGTGCAACGGTGAAAGCCTACAACAGTGCAACGGTGGAAGCCTGCGGCAGTGCAACGGTGGAAGCCTATGAAAACTCCTATGTAGAAGATTGTACGGGTAATATTAGACCGGAATCTGATTACGCAATAGTCAAAGATTACCACAACCATAAGATATATATCAAAAAAGGAAAATTTAAGATTATAGAGATTGATTAATTCTATAAAACCATTAGCCATGAGTAAGCAATGTAATAGCGTCCTGGTAACCGCTCCGGATTTCGGAACCGGACGGGAAGTAATCGGTGAGTTTACCGGTTATGATTGCGGATACTGCCATGGCAATGGTTGGCTATGGAATCCGGAAATCATCCATGAGCGGATAAAGATACCTTGCCCGAAATGCGGCGGAACTGGCAAAGTGAAAGCCTCTGTTGTGGTAAACTGGATACCCGACGGGAATATAAAACCTTTTTAAAACGAGATATGAAAACATTAAGAAAATTGCAGATTGTAGCTACTACCATAGGATTAATATATGGTTTTTGGCTTGGTGCTAATATCGATGCTTCCGGCAGAGATATACGGAGTGCATGGGTAATAATCGTTCTCTCTCTGATTATCGCAGTGTCATTAAGTGTCGGTAAGAAGATAAAGTTTGATGACAATAATTTATAATCTCAAAATAATATGACTATGAGTAAGGTTTGGTTTAGAGCTAAAATCCGTTATGAAAAAACAGCAGAAAACGGCATGAATAAACGTGTCTCCGAGAATTATTTGGTAGATGCACTTAGCTTTACGGAAGCGGAAGCGCGTATCATCGGAGAGGTAACACCGTTTATTTCCGGTGAATTTACCGTGACTGATTTAAAACGGGAAAATATATCCGAATTGTTCAGCTCCGAAGCGGATAAGGATGATAAATGGTACAAAATCAAAGTTGCGTTTGTCACGTTGGATGAAAAGTCAGGAAAGGAGCGTAAGTCTTATTCTTACATACTTGTGCAAAGTTCTGATACAGCCAGCGCTGAAAAGATGCTGCATGAGAGAATGAAGGGCACGCTTTCCAATTACGAAGTAATGAAAGTGGAGGAAACCAATATAATAGATGTTTACCCGTATAAGCTGGATGCCGAAACGGATGAAACAAGATGATTGAATTCTCTGGTCCGTGAGGATAGGGGGCGGCTGTTAGTTTATAGAAAAACTCCGGTGTAATGGTTACTTTTCGTTTAGGTTGTTTCCGGAAAGCAGGTGTCGTAATCTGCACAGCCACTATTGCTTATCATTAACCAAACGCCCTCTACTCGCGTAGAAGTCCCGTGAAAGGTTCGGGTTAAGTAATTTAATTTCAGCTAACAGTTAACTATCCCGGTGTGGCTTGACCGCCTATCCGGGAGCAAATGAATAATTCATTAATCAGTGGGAATTATGGAAAACCAAACTTTCAAAGAAGCTATCAAGAGTTATCTTGATGAACGTGCCAGGACTGACGAACTGTTCGCCAAGTCCTACGCAAAAGAAAACAAAAATCTGGACGAATGCTGTTCCTACATCATGGGTGAGGCCCGGAAGCGCGGAAATGCCGTTGCTATGTCCGACACTGAAGTTTTTGGTATGGCCGTACACTATTACGACGAGGACGACATCAAAGTCAACAAACTACCTTCCGGCACAAGAGCTGTAGCTTCCACTTCACCCCAACCGGCGAAGCTGACCGAAGAAGATATACAAAGGGCTCGTGAGGAAGCGATTAAACGTCTTACCGAAGAGCAATATGTTTTGCTGAAGAAAAAGTCGTCACGAGGAAAGAAAGAAGCAACGGAAGTTCAACAGATGTCACTGTTCTAAGCCATGAAACCGCGTACTAAATTACAAAAGGAAGTTGCCGAGCTGAGTGCAAAGTTGGGTGAAATCTCCGACTCTCCCAAGAATTGGGCGAAAGAACATCTGTTTTCTCATACAGCGTATAAATGCAAGGATGAACTTTGGTGTTCGGAATGTGGTAAGATATGGATAAACACCGATAATAGCGAATTGAGTGCTATCCTTTTGGGTGATAAGACCGAATGCCCCTATTGTCACCACAAACTGGACGTAAAGGTAAGTCGGAAAAGCCAGAATAGAGAGGAAATCTACATGGACATACTGCAAGTTGTTGGTAACTTCCAAGTCATACGTCATATCCTGTGCTGCAAGTATTCTTGCAAAAGCGGTTTTCGTGAGCATCTGACATCAAATCTTTATTACCATTTCTTTGAGACCGTTCAGGAATGGATTACGGTTAATGGCAAACGTACCATTATCGCCAGGCCTATGAATATGGGTGGCAATGGATGGTTGTATAGTGAGCCTTTGAGTATAAAGAACGAATACGATAGCGGTTATTACAGTTATGGAGATGTATACTCTATTCATGGGTGGTTGTATCGCAAGATAGAGCTTCTCCCGGAATTAAAGAAACGCGGTATAGGCCGGAATTTTCCCGATGTTAATCCGTCGAGGCTTATACGATCGCTCTTAACCGGTAACAATGATGCCGAACTCTGTTTGAAAACAAAGCAGATGGCAATGCTTAAGCACATGGCTAAAGATGGGTATTATCAGCTTCGGTACAAACCATCTTTCAATATCTGTAACCGTAATCATTACATCATCAAGGATGCCAGTATGTGGAATGACTATATCGACCTGCTGCTCTATTTCAAGAAAGATGTACGTAATGCCAAATATGTCTGTCCTAAGAACCTAAAGGCCGAGCATGATTTGCTGATGAATAAGAAAAGGAGCATTGAAGCAAAGCTTCGCAGGGATAGGGAAAGACGGGAAGCAATCCGTCGTAAAAAGGAATGTAGAGAGAACATCATTCAGTTCTACAAGAGAATGGAGAAGTTCTTCGGTTTGGAGATTACGGACGGAAGTATTACTATCCGTCCATTGGAAAGTATAACCCAGTTCTACCAAGAGGGCAAGGCAATGCACCATTGCGTATATACGAATGAGTATTACAAGCGTAAAGATTGCCTTATTCTTTCGGCCCGTATCGGGGAAAAACGTATAGAGACAATAGAACTGTCCCTAAAAACTCTTGAAGTAGTGCAATCGCGTGGTGCATGTAATCAGAATACAGAATACCATAAGCGTATCATTGAACTTGTCAAAAAGAACATAGGTTTAATCCGTAATAAATTATCAGCATAAGCCATGAATATCCATCAGACAGTCCCCCGCTCCGATTGCACCTCTTTCGCCAAATGTGACAAGTATTCCCTTGCCTATTGCCGGAAGTACGGTGCATCCGAATGCGGCCCGTGCGAGATAGTGAAACGGAAACCGAGGAACCGGGTGATGGTGGACGGGTAGAACGCAAGGTGTGCAGCCGCTGCAAAAGACCGCTTTTACTATCCTGCTTCTATGACAGGACAATCTATCGCAACGGAAAGGCGTATCACATCAAGACATCATGGTGCAAGATGTGTGTTTCGGAAGACAATCGGGAACGGAATAAAAGAAAGGAAAACAAATGAATATAAAGAAAATAAAGGAACATAACCCTCAATCCTTTTTAGACGATTTGAAACGGGTAAGAGAAATCATGGTCTATACAGCGCATACCAACTCTTACTATAAGATTCTTAAACACGAATTGTTGAGAGATGCGGAAGAGAAAGCCATCACGTACTATATAACGGATTCTATATTCGCCAGAAAGCGTGATGTCATGGTAATAATTTAATCGAGAAGATATGAAACAGACAGTAGAAGAAGCAGCCCGCACTCATTGGAGTGAAAGTACATATAATAAAGATGCAGAGCTTGCCTATGATGAAAGAGACGATAGATGGTGTGAATTAGTTAGTAGAAATATATGAGTAAAAAGAAAATATACATAAGCCTTCCGATAACCGGTCAACCCATAGTTGAGGCCAGAAAGAAAGCGCAAGCGGTAAAGACTGAAATGTCAAAAAGAGGGTATAATGTGATTACTCCATTTGATGTATGTCCGGAAAAGAATATGCCTTATTCCTACTACATGGGGAAAGATATAATGGCATTGCTTGAATGTAATGCTGTATACTTCATTCGTGGTTGGGAAAAGAGCCGAGGCTGTCTATTGGAATATTCAGCGGCTAAGATTTATGGTAAGGAAATGATGTTTGAAAAGTAAATAAGAATGATGTGGAGAAAAAGCAAAATAAAGCCCAAGAAAAACTCTTTAAAATCCAAGTTGGATAAGGTGTTTAGTCAATATATCCGTTTGCGTGATATGCTTCCGGGAACCACCCTATTTAAATGCATCAGTTGTGGGAATATATATCCGATAACTAAAGCTGATTGCGGCCATTATATAAATCGGTCGCATATGTCTACCCGATTTTCGGAAGTGAATTGTAATGCCCAATGTAGAGATTGTAATCGCTTTGATGAGGGCAATATGTCGGGTTATAGGCAAGGATTGATTAGAAAGTACGGCGAGCAACAAACCATTCTTTTAGAGGCTTCAAAAAACGACATTCGTAAATACAGTGATTTTGAATACGAGGCGTTGATTGAGCATTATAAAAAGGAAATAAACCGCATGTTAAAAGAAAGAGGATTAAAAATAGGATGTTTGACAAAATCATCATAAAAGCCCGGATTAATATAGAAGACACGGAAACCATTGTGTTGCGGAATTATCTTGAACAATGTGCTGAAGGTGATGAAGTGTATTATAAATCCACGGCTTACGCTAATTTCGACGGTTGTTTCATTGAAGTACGAGGTGATAGATTGAAATGCAAGTGCTCTATAAATAAGCTCTACAGTAAGGGTAAGACAGGTAAATTGGATAATAGTAGACCTATGACATTCGCCATTGCTGTAAGAACGATAAAAGAGCTTTTAATGAAGTTGTGTGTAAGGGCAGAGGATGCTATAGTCACCTATTACGAAATAGGCCTTACGATGAGGCTATCACATTCTGCTGATGAGTATATACGTATGGTAGAAGATATAGCAGATCGCGTGTTGTGGAACGATGCTAATTTCCCGGCCATGCGCCAGAAAACAACCGAGAAGAGCAAATACTTCCGTAAGGTTATGAAGATATACGATAAGACCTTTGAGGCCGGGGAAAAAGGACGGAATGTGGGAAGCAATATTCTTCGTATAGAAACAGTGTACAGACATCAGAATGTACCGTTATTGGAATTGATGGATAATCTGTTTTTAGGGAAGATTGGCCGGATATTTTATAAGGATTGGAGCGAACTACGTTTTGCCCGTGAACTGTCGGCTGTAAAAGGGGTAAAGATTTCACAACTTGAAAAAGCGCGTGAAATCAATCGCATTGGTGTATCCCGCTATAAGGAGAGATACAAGAAGATGTATGCGGCCGGAAAACTGACAAAAAAACAATGGGAAACCATGCGAACCTTTGCCAACAATTGGCACAAGGAAAAGGAAAAATATATCGAGGAGGTAAGCGATATGGAACGAGAATTCAAAGATAAGCTTCTTGCGTATTTCCAGATAGGGCATATTACGCCTTTGAAGAGAAAAAGATAATATGTTGAATATCAGTGATTTATATAAAATACAAAACGCACCTTATGGTGCATTTGTAAATTGCTGTAAATCAAATGTTTAAAAATAAAAAGATAAGAAATTAACTATTTATGGCAACTTGTCCTATACTGTCCGTAGGGCAGTCGGTAAGACTTAAAGGACAGTTTATTTAATAACTTAAAAAAGAAAGATTATGAGATGTGAGATTGACGGCATAATAACAGCGGAATTGCCAACAGTTAACGGAGTGACGAATAGCGGTAAGTCGTTTGAAAAAAGAGAATATATAATTCAGGATACGGATAAATATCACAAGTATATGAAGTTTTGCATGATTAGCTTTGATGGTCCGATAGAACAGCCCTTGCAGGTGGGTGAGCACGTGCAGGTAAGGCTTACAGTAGAGGCTCGGGAAAGTAAAGGGAAATGGTTTAATGATGTCAAAGCTTACAATGTGATTCGTGTATGAGAGTTAGGTTTTGCTGGTATACCAGGAATCCGAATATAATCCAGCGTATTAGTGCAAGATTCAAAGTAAGTGGAATGACAATTAACCGCGAATCTACAGTAGCTTTAAATGATGAAGAGTTTGAGTTGTTGAAAGGGTGTGAGAATAAAGGTTATGTTCAGATAAGAGAGGTAGTTAAATGAAAGGTTAGGAATGAGTAAGAGTAGAGAGCATTTAAAGTTTATAAGCATTCAGTCGAAGGTGTCACCGCAAACGGCTGACAGGATAGATAAGATAGTGAAGCGTGGCAAGTTCGGGAGCCGGTACGAATTGATACAATATGTTTTGTCTGCATTCCTGAAGGTGGCGGACGGAGAAGGTGATAGTGATGAAGCGAGTGAAGAATTACGGGAGTTTGTAAAGATGTTCGCAGGCTGGGAGAATAAGAAGAGCAGGATAATAACAACCAAGCCGGGCGGCAATCGTGAACTAAGATTGACTGACAGCATCAATATCTTCAGTGAGGTAGGAAAGAAGGGACATGTATGTAAGAGGCTACGAATATCGGGCGATGAAACCCGTATATCGGTGAGTAATGAGGGGGCGGTCGAAGAGGTAATAAAGAAGTTATTCCCGGAAATGAGGGATAGATTTGAGCGTATCGGCCGTAATATAGGAGAGGATAGCTTGGTAAGGATAATAGATGAGTTGTTAAATTTGGGAGAAGAGCGGTTCTGTTCGGAAGATAAGGTTGTAGAATACATTGGAATAGAATACGGTAATGTCCCTAAAAAGAAGAAAAGCCAAACGATAAGTAAGTATGAGCAAGGATAGAAATTATACAAAAATGATACAGTCAAAGCAATGGAAGGAGCTGAGAATCGATAAAATGAAAAACAATCCGCTGTGTGAAGATTGCTACGAGAATGAAATCATAGAGCCGGCAACAGAAGTACATCATGTTATCCCTGTTGAAAGCGCGCTTAGTTTGGATGAGATGAAACGATTGATGTTCTCGTATGATAACTTAAGAGCCTTATGTCATTCCTGCCATATGGAAGCGCATAAGGCGATGAAGTCGCATAGTAGAGAGGAAGTGAGACGTAACACGGATAGGAAGAACGAGAGGTTTAAATCTCGCTTCTTGTGAAGAGAGGGGGGAGTGTTTTTTTATTTGCCGCCATTGACTCAAATCCACTGCCCCTATCCCGAGAAAAATTTTTGTTCTGGAAATTTTGCTGTGGGGGTAAAGCTCCGGAAAAAATGAGGTTCCAAAAAATGGGCGGGTAAATGAATTTGTAGGTAGTATTAAAAAGTTTAACATTATGAAGAGGAAAAAGGAAGAAAACGAGAAATTGATAGACAATATCAAAACGCATGTAAGGCGGGTGTTGATGAAGCAAGGAAAGTATAGTCCGGAAATGAGCTATCAAATAGAACTGCTGGCTTCCGATTTGCTGGTCTTTAGAAAAATAAGAAACATGGTGTTAGACGAAGAGCAGAAGCCGACGATAGTAGAGATAACCAGGGAAAAGGAAGAGAGGATAAGAGAAAACCCGATTTATAATCTGATGGCAAAGTTTGCGGATAGGGTTCGGAAAGATTTGCGGTCATTAAAGATGAATAAGGAGCTTCCGAATAATGAGGATGAAGGCGGGGCGGAAAAAGAAGAGGACGCGTTACGGGAGTTAATGGATAAGTTGAAAGAAGAGGAAGAGTAAGACGAGGAGATATAGGGATTGATTCATGGATGTAGCTACGCGGGAATACAAGGATATACAAATTGAAAATCTGCGACGGGTGGACGTTGAACGGTATCAGCTTGATACTATAGATGTCCGCCTTTTGTCGTATATATCCGGCGTGCGAGATAATCCGGAGAAACATAACCTTTACGAGATATTGGCCGTTTTGAAGTTCTTCCGCCTGATGGATAGGTATGTATTCCGCGCTTCTAAAGTAAGACGCTTTGCCAAGCTGTATGAAAGTTTGAAGTTCTCCGGAATGGATGGCCGGCGATGTTACAAGCTCACGCCTATTCAGTATTTTCAGTTTGCCTCTATGTTGGGTTTTTATAAGTGGGAAGATGTAGGGGATGCTACGGGTATGGAAGATGAAGAAACTGGAATATCCAAAAAAATAGAAAACGGCAGAAGATACGAGTTGAGGCGTTTAGTGAGAGAAGCTATACTGTTTGTTCCTCGTAAATTTTCCAAAACAACCAGTACTGCATCTCTTGCGGTTAATGAATTGTTGTTCGGTGATGTGAATGCACAGGCTTATACGGCTGCGAATTCGTACAAGCAGGCGGAAATATGCTTCAAGGAGATAAGCAAGATAATACGGCAGCTTGATCCGAAGGGGAAATACTTCAAGTCGAAACGCGAAATGCTTCATTGGAAAAAGAATGAGTTTGAAAAGGAAAGTTTTGTAGAATGTCTGACCGGTGGCGGAGATACTAAGGACGGTCTTAATGCCTCTCTTGTTATTTTCGATGAGTACGCGCAGGCCAAATATGTGCGCGGTCATTCTGATGGCGCGGAGCTGTTGCAAGTGTTAACCTCTTCGATGGGTATAAGGCGGGAGCCGTTAACGGTTATTATTACTACCGCAAGCCGCGTGGAAGATGGCCCGTTCTCAATAGAGCTGGAGAATGCCAAGCGGGTGCTCGAAGGCGATTATGAAAACGATAGGCAGTTTGCTTCTATATTCATGCCTGATGCTTGGGAAATGACGGATGAGGAAATGGGGAAGCCGGAAGTATGGCATAAGTGCAACCCGCACATAGGGATAACCGTGCAGGAAAGCTATTATCGTGAACGATGGGATAAAGCGCAGCATGATGCTGAGGCTATGATGGAATTTAAAACCAAGTTGCTTAATATCTTTGTTTCGGGTGGTGTAAAGGATTGGATGCCGCAGCAGTTATGCCGGTCTTTAACTGTAGATTTCAACATAGACGACATAGAAGGAAGACCGGAAGCTATGGCGGCCATGGACTTATCCGTAAGCGATGACTTCTCTGTGGTTGTATATAATATCTATTCACGTGCACAACGTAAGTTTTATTTGTGGCTTGACTGTTATATTCCTCAGTTAACATTGGAAACCCATGCGAATAAGGAACTTTATAAATATTGGGTTAAGGCGGGTTTTATGAAGGTTTGTCCGGGAGCTGTGATAGATGATAGAATGATTGTAGAGGATATATTACAGAGAAATCATAAACTTACCATCCTGCAAATCGGGTATGACGCATACAAAAGTGATGAAATAAAGAACTCGTTGGCCGCTGCCATTTCATCCACCGGCACAAACCCGGATAGTATATTGCGGGCTGTTCCGCAGACCTACGGCGCCTTCACGTCACCCGTCGAAACCTTTGAAATGGCGGCAAAGCGTAATCCGGCCGGCGTTGCGTTGGCTAATAATCCGATATTACCGTATTGTTTTGGAAACTGTTATCTGGATGAAGATAAGATGTGCAATAAAAAGCCGTTAAAGAGAAAGGATAATTTGAAGATAGATGCGGCCGTTGCAAGCCTTATGACCTTTTGGCTATATAATAATTATGAGCGATAGGTAGCCTAAAACATATTTCTGCCGGTATTATAAAAGGCAGTAATAATGAGCATAATAAATTGGTTTAGACGCGAAGTAAGTAGTGGCGTTATCGGTTCAGATAAGTCTGTAAATAAGGGAGATTACAAGCAAAATGTGGTATGGGTTAACAGCTCGGAAGCGGCAATGAAAATTGCAGCCGTGTATCGTGCTGTAAATCTTATATCAAGTGCTGTCGCTTCATTGACTTTGGAATACAAGAGAAAGGATTACGCAAAGGGTTATTTCAAGCTATATGATACCGGAGAGGGCGCTTCAATGAATTACATGTTATCCATGCGCCCAAATGAACGAATGAACAGCTTTACGTTCTTTAAGAACATGGTATCGATGATTCTATTGCGTGGAAATGCCTATGTAGTAATCAAGCGTGATAGCAGGTATAATCCGACTGGTATGTATCTATGTGCCCCGGGATGCGTGGCATACGATGTGTATTCAAACAAATACACAATATCGGATATGATAAACGGGATTTCAGGCGTGTACAGCGCAGATGATATTATCCATCTGAAAAACGTCTGTCGTGATGGCGGTTACGAAGGACTAAGTACTATCCACTATGCTGCGTTGACATTGGGAATAGCGTCAACGGCTAATAATGAAACTTTGAAACGGTTTGCCACAGGTGGCCGGATAAAGGCGATATTGCAGAATAATAAGGTAACAAGGGGATTTGGTGAGTACCAGGATAAACAATTGCAGGGGCTTAGTCAGGATATACAGGAAGATTTGAACTCCGGTGCCGATGTTATACTCGTCAAGGGAGACGGTACATTAACCCCTATAAGCATGAGTTCTGCGGATATGCAATTTCTTGAAAACATTAAATTTACGCTGCGAGAAATAGCCCGCTTTTTCAACGTTCCGCCTTCTAAATTAATGGATGATAGTAACGCCAACTATAAGAGCGTGGAAGTAAGTAACATAGCTTTCTATGCTGAGGCTTTGCAGCCGATTGTAACAGAGATAGAACGTGAATTCGCTTCTAAGCTTATTCCCCGTGCCATGTGGATGGACTATAAATTTAGATTCAATCTCAGCAGCCTTTACGCGCTTGATTTGGATAGTAAGGCTAAATGGGATAAGGCAAGATTGGACAACGGGCAGGCTACTGTGAACGATATACGCAGGGAGAATGACAACGCCCCGGTAGATAAAGGGGATGAAGTATATCTGAGTGTAAATCTTGCGCCTCTTGGCAGCGAGAAACTAAGCGGAAGCACTGGTAGTGCTCCATCTGATAAAAAAGAAGAGAACGTATAAACCGGATAGAGTATGGAAAAATTAAAGGTTGTAACATTGGATGAGTTGAAAAAACAGATGCGGGTTGATTTTGAAGATGAGGATGATATAATCTCTTTATATGGCGTTGCCGCCGAAGATGCAATCATTCATGGTACGGAAAGAACGTTAAACGAATTAAATGCGATCGGATATGAGGAACAGGAAGGAAAGCCAGCAGAAGATACGGAGATAGGAAAGGAATATTTTCCGAAAAGGTTGAAGCTGGCAATCCTTATTCTGGCGGCTCATAACTACAGAAACCGGGAACCGGTCGCCGCCGTGGCACAAAATTCCGTTCCGTTTTCCATTGAAGTTTACACAAAACCGTATAGGAAATTATCAAATAGGGGAGAAAACGTATGTTGACAGCCGGAAGTTTGAAGGACCGCGTAACCATATTGGCTCCTGTGCTAGAACGCGGAGAGATGTTCGGAGAACAGACAATAGCGTATGTGGATGTAAAAACCGTATGGGCTAAGGTTGACTACAGAAAGGGTTCTCTAATGCTGACTGCCGGTGAATCGTGGATGAATAATGAGATAGGTGTAACGATGAGGTATAATAGTGTAATGTCTGACCGTTGTCGGTTAAGATGGGATGGGAAAATGTATGAAGTAGAAAGCCTGAACGGAAGCCGGACGGATGGAAGCATGGTGATTATAGCAACCCGGATAGATGAAGGCAGCGGTGTAGAGGAAGAATAATGAGTAACCTATTTCCATTGTAGGAAAGTATTATGAAAAGGTTCTTTTTAAAAGACTGGTAAGACAGACTAATACGAAAAAGACAATATGAAAGAAACAGAAGAAGTTAAAAGAGAGGTTCGAAGCTACGTAGGAGACCGTTTCCAGCCACGTTTGCGGGAAGAGGTCGAAGAAGGTGGTAACAGACGCACAATCGAAGGTTATGCAATTGTTTTCGGCGTGCGCAGTCGTTTGCTGGCTGACTATTGGGAAAACTATTACGAGGTGATAGAGCCGGGAGCAATTACGGAGGACCAGCTTCGTGAGATGGATATTAAAATGACGATGTGGCATAACCGGGAAAAGTTGTTAGCCCGTAGTAATAAGGGCGAGGGAACATTGAAGTTGTCCGTAGATGAGATTGGTGTTAAGTATGAATTTGAAGCGCCTGATACGGCGGACGGGAACAATGCGTTGGAGCTTGTGAAGCGTGGAGACTTGGCCGGCAGTTCATTTACTTTTTGGAGCGATGAACGGAGTAGTGTTCGATACACTACCGATGATGAAGACATTCTGACCCGTCACGTTGAACGTATTGATAGGGTATTTGAAATGACAATCGCAAGCGACCCCGCATATACGGAAACGAGCGTTACAGCCCGTGAAGTTGAGGCCGCCGGCGTGAAACTCCATAAGAACGAAGTAGACAGACCGTTACCTGCTTCTTTCAGAAAAAGGGAATTGAAATGCCTGCAAAGGAAATACATATTACATTAATAAACTTTATTTTATGAAAACAGAAAAGAAGACTGTACAGGATTTAATCACAGAAAGAGGTGGTTTAATCAACAAGAGAGAGGGATTAAGCGTTAAGATGAACGAGATTATCGATAAGGCTTCTGCCGAAAAGCGGGATTTCACTCCGGAAGAGGAAGCCAAATATAAGTCTCTTGAACGGGAATTTGAGCAAGCGTCCAGAGATATTGCCATGAACAATGATTTGTTGTTTGCGAGCAAAAACGGCTTTGTAGAAAACAAGAGCAAAAACGCGATGTTCCGTGAATTCTTGCAGGAGGTTAAGGGCAAGCGTTCCAGTAGTGAATGTATTTTGCAGCGTGAATTCACCGGTTTGGATACGGCAGCCATTGCCAGCGGCGGCATGATTCCGTTGACGATAAAAGACGTGCTTCCGCCGCTGGAAATGGGTTTGATTTTTGATAAGGTGGGAATCCCTGTACAAACGGGTGTAACCGGTGATATACAATGGCCTGTGCTTGGTTCTGTTGAGGCGGAAATCAAAGGTGAAACAGAAGCGTTGACCGACCAGGACATCGACCTAAGTAAAATCAATGCGAAACATGTTCGTTTGGGTATCTCTATAAAAATATCCAACCAGGCTATCAACGATTCATATACTGATCTGGTTTCTTTGGTTCAGTCTCAAATCAGAGCCGGTTTGAACAGAACATTAAACCGTGTAATCTTCTCCCATCAGAATTTTACAAGCGACCTTCACGGGCCGTTTGCCAGTGCAAAAGCTTCAGGTGCATTTGCCGGTGCAACTCCTACCTACAAGGAATTGCTTGAGATGAAAGGCAAAATTGCATCTACGGGTGTGGAAATGATTGGGTTCTGCTACATTATGAGCGAAGCGATGAAAGCTGCTTTAGAGGCTACCCCGGTTGATGCCGGTAGCGGTAGAATGATAATCGAGAATGGCGCTATTGCCGGCTATCCCGTATTCTGTACCGAGTACATCAACTACGGTTCCAGTAAGGAAAAAGCCGATGTTGAATATGTAGCCGCTGGATGTTTCGGTTATCTGCCGACAAATCAGCATGGAGAGGTGCGCATGATATTCGACCCGTACACGCAGGCCAAGAACGATGTAATCGTTATTACAATGAATGCCGACTGGAGTATTACAACTCTTAGGAAAGAAGCATTTGCATTGTATAAAACCGCAGGCGCATAATGTCTATTGTTGTTTTAAGTTTATAATTATGGTTTCCAGAGGGGGCGGAGTGGTGACATTGCGCCCCTTTTTACATTAAAAACAAGTCTATGAATATAATTACCCGTTTGATAATGGATTCCGCTCAGTATAGCGGTGGTTTGGAGAAAGCGCAGAAAAGCCTGGATAAGTATGTAGAAAAGAATATGACATTGGAAGGTGTCGCAAAAAAAGTAGGTAGCGCTATTGGTAAAATATCTGTGGGAATAGGTGCTGCCACAACGGCCGGTGCAGCATTTAATAAGTTTATGGAATCCAGCCAGGCTAAAGGGGATGCTATGGCGGAAACAATGGAAGCTGCGAGGGCTACAATAGACCAGTTCTTTTATGCGCTTGGAGCTGGGGAGTTTAATACATTTCTAAATGGGTTAGATGAAATAATAAGCAAGTCTGTTGCTGCTCAACGGGCGATAGACCAGCTCGGAAATACACGAATGAGCCACGGGGTCAGGTCTTCAATGAATGAAGCAGAAATTCAAGAAGCGCAATATATTGCCAAAAATAAATTTGCTCCATTAGAGGAAAGAATTGCTGCTTTTGAAAAATGGGCCAATGCACTAAAAAAGCAAGAGGGTATTAATAAGACATTAGGTTCGGATTTAGCAACCGCTTTAACGGCGCAGATAGAAAAAGAAATAGGTAATAGTAATATAAAGGTTTCTGTAGAAGAGGCGTTAGAAGGATTTGATATAGATTTGATAAATCCGGATGAGGGTAAGAGAGACCAAACGAAAGAAAGGATAAGAAGATTATACGGCCAATATGTATCATCGAGGGAGAGTTTGGAATCTGAACGGCGGAGTACTTCATCAGAGGGTAGGCGTCGAGGAATTGATATTCAAATTGCGGAACTCGAAAAAGTATATAGGAAAGAGATTATAGCTAATGCTATGCTAAACAAGTATAAGGATGAAGAATTACAAGGTATCGGAAATCTTATCATAGAGCAGCAAAGACTTATATCTTCTCTTAAATCAATGAGCAGGGAATATAACGAAACTGCTACAGAATTTAATAATAGCAATAAGGGAGTGAAGGGATTTACTCCGGTCGAAAGCCTTGAAGGTTATAAGGTATATACAGGCTCCGGAACAGGCAGCGCAGGTGTAGGCGCTGGCAATAAAAAGGAATTGGGTGTAGAAGTGGGGTATGTTGAGAGGGATTTAAAGATAAAGACCGCCATAGAAAGAACTTCCGACAATAAGTTGAGTGATGAGATATTCAAGGCTATCCAGGGTGATAAGAAACTTCCCGTTTTGATGCAGCCCGTTCAGGAACTTATCGAAGGTGGAATGAACGAAGGACCGGAAGAAGTGGAAGACCCTGCGCTCGAGGGACTGCGCGACCGTATAGGCATGTACGATACGATTCAACAAAAGATAGCATCTTACAAGGATATGCTTAAATACGCCAACGAAGAGGAAGCCGGCTATATTCAATCACAAATTGCAATGTGGGAAGAATATGCTAACAAAATAGGTTCGACAGCGAAAGAAGGTGATGATTTAAGTGCAATAACGGGTGCTATCGGTCAGATTGGGGGTGCTCTATCTTCTACCGGTAATGATTGGCTGTCATATATAGGGAATTCGATGTCGGCCGTAGCGCAAATGATTCAAGTGATACAGGCTCTAACAAGTGCTAAAAGCGCCGCTGCTATCGCGGAACAGGCGACCTTACCGTTTCCTGAAAACTTGGCAGCTATCGCTAGTACGATAGCCGCCCTCACAAGCGCTATGTCTAGCATTAGCTCCATAGGCAACTTTGCTGAAGGTGGTATTGTAGGCGGAACCAACTATCAGGATGGTATCACTGCCCGTGTCAGCAGTGGTGAAATGTTCATTAACCAGGCGGACCAGAAAAAGCTGTATGATTCCATTCATTCCGGTAATCTTGGCGGCGGTAACGGGCGCGCAGTGGTTACCGGTGAGCAAATTGTGATAGCGGCCAACAACTGGGGAAAGAGAACGGGCCGCGGTGAACTGTTATTCTCTAAATAAAAACGGATATGGGATATTATAAAAACGCCGCAATGTCGGGATATAGAGTAAGAAACTCCCTTGTAGAACTTGATGCGACCGGTTCATTGGGTATGTTGAAACGGTTACGTTATGATGAAATCATAGAGAGGAAACAGATACGGAAAGAAGTGCGTGAGGTGTTACGTCCGGTTCAAAAGACCGTCCAAAATGCGGCAAAGGGAGCGATGAGGAGCGACCCCAGAAAGGCCTATTTGGGCGTTAAGCTTTCTGTGTATGGCCGAAAAGCGGTAGGTGGTAGTGTGTCATTGTTGAATCAGAAAAGTACAGGTAGGGTAACGAAATACAGTAAACCAAGAGGCGGGGCAAGTGGCATTACTCGAAATCGCAAACGAAGCAAGCGGACACAGGACATAGAAAACTATCAGGGGAGAGACCGGGCTTTCATTCTTCGTTTTATCAATCAGGGTACAATGAAGCGAACTGCATTTACCAGAACTAAGAGTAAAAACGGTAAAACCGCCAATAGAGGCGCTTTATCAGGAAAGGGATTTTTTAACGTGGCGGATGGTGCAATGAAGCAGGCTGCTGATACTTTGGGAAAGAGGGTTGAGAAGTTGATTGTTGAGGCTGGCTACGGAAAGTAACCTAAAACACATGAATGAAGGTAATATAAAGAAGTCGCGATTATGAGTTTATTAATAGGGATACATATAAAAGAAATGCTTTTGAAAGATGAAGGTATTTCTGAAAAGGTTGGCAATAGAGTATATCCGCTGGTTATTCCGGTGGGTGCTCCTAAATACCCGTTTATTGTTTTCCGCAACGATGGTACTGCCCCCGACTATACTAAGGATGGGAACAGCGAGGACAGTGTAGGGGTAAGCGTGGAAGTTGTTGCTAAGGAATACGGGGAAGCCGTCGAAATAGGGAATAGCATCCGCTATGCTCTTGAAGAAAAACGCCGGCGATATGAACAGTTCGAAGTCAGGGATTGTGCTTTGACCGGAACGGCCGAGGAGTGGCTAGACGATATAGACGCTTACGGTATTATATTAAACTTTGAAATGAAAACAGTTGATTTTTAATTTAAAATTTTATGAATTATGGGAAAAGCTAAAAGTTTGAACGGGAAAGACCTTATGTTATGGATTTCCGAAAAGGTTATCGCGTTGTCAACGAGTTGCAAGATAAATCTTGCTGCCACTACTGTAGACAGTGCAACAAAGGATGATGGTTTCTGGGATGCGCAGGAAGTCGGTAATATGAATTGGTCTGCAACGAATGAGAGCGTAGACAGTGCGGATAAAGACCGTACCAACGACTACGTTTACGATGAGCTGTTTAAATTGTTCGTAGCCGGCAAGCCTATTGATGTAACAGTGGGTCTTCCGTCCAACAAGAGTGATGAAGGATTGCCGGAAAATGGATGGACGAAGCCGGCAGCCGGAACCTATTATCAGGGCAAGGCTATTATTACGGCTCTTGATAGAGATGCCACCAAAGGAAGCAATGGTACTGTATCGGTTTCATTGTCCGGTTATGGAGCGTTGAAACAAGTAGCGGCAGGAGGATAAAGTATGAAAGTAAAGATAAAAGGGGTGGAATATGAATTTTCCTTTGATAGCGTATGGGGCCCTATATACACTTATGAGGAATTGACAGGAAGCAAATTGCCTTTTGATGCAAATCGTATGCTGTGTCTTCATATCCTATACTATTGCATTCTTTTGCGTGCTAATCCGGGGATAACACTAACGCTTGAAGAGTTTTTCGAGGCGTTAAATGATATATCCCTTGTTGGCAAGATGGCTGACTATTACGCCAAGCGTATGCAGGTTTTAACTGGTAGCGAAGACGGTAAGGAAAGCTCAAATATCTGTGATTCTGATAAAAAAAAAGACTAAGCGCACGCGAAGTATATAGGTTAATAGTCGGGGAGGGTGGATGCTCTCCCGACTATTTTTTATCAAAAATGGGGGTTAATGAAGCAAGGGATTATATAGAGGGCATGAACAGACGTTACCGGCAGGATTGGGAGCGCACCCGCTTGGAATCATCAGTGCTGTACAAAGTGATGTCCGGAAAAGACCTTGAACTGGAGTTCCCATGGGAAACAGAGGATGAAGATAAAGAGGAAACGAAACCAGAAGATTTGGAACGTCTTCGGGAAAAAGCTCGAATAATGGAAAGGATTATAAACGGAAATAAATAGTCATTATGGCAAGAAATATACGTTGGATGATACCCTTCAATACTTTGGACGAAAAAAACGCGGTTATCAACATTTATAAGGAAGGTAATTTTAATGAAGTAATCACGCTGGAACCTGCATATAATACTTTTGAAACACAGGAATCCACCGATGAAGAACTGATGAATCCAATCCGTACCCATACGGGGTATATACGTATAATCGACAATGGAGACATAAGCGGGTTAATGCCTTCCGATAATCGCCAGCATTATGTTGAATTTCTGATTGAAGGTGATTTGAAATGGTGTGGATACATGCAGGCTGATACATTTAGCGAGGATTGGGATATAACGCCTTTGGAAGTGGAATTTCCCGTTATTTCCGGCATTGGTGTATTGGATAGCATTCCGATGGACCAGAATAGAGAAATGGACTTGACCTCTTTATGTAATTTATTGCTGGAGTGTATCGATGCAACGGGGGTGGATTATAATTATATCTATATACCGAAAGAGGTTAAAGAATCGGCTGCCAGTGAATTTTACCTGCTTCCTTTGGATCTGCGTATATCCCGATTTAATTTTTTCAAGGTAAATAACAGTGTAAATACAGATGATCCGGATTGGGAGAGATACGATGCTGATACTTATAGTGATTTGCTTGAAGAGTTATGTAAATTTTGGGGATGGACCATACATGAGAGGGGACGCGATTTGTATCTGGTATCAACAAGGGATGTCGACTATATGAAAATCCCAATAGGGGAGCTGCGGCAAAAGCTGAATAGTCTTTCATCTGTTTCTTATGAAAATGTTTCGACTTCTTGGATGGCGGTTTCTGACATGAAATTAGCCGGAAATAGCCATAAAAAGGATATTTTGCAAGGGTATAATAAAATTAAGATTTCGGCAAAAGTATCTAAAGTAGAAAATGTAATCCCCAATATAGACAGTGAGAAGATGAAATATATTGGAAGATGGGTGGATGAACGAAAGATTGAGGGAGATATTTATAGACAGACATACAAGCTGTATAAGCAACAGGTAGATTTAGAAATGTTTGAATCTTATCTATACGATTATAACATAAACACTGGATCATATACGGGAATATCTCAAAATGCAACAATTGAAGAGAAATTTAATGCGTATGGAGCCATTTATACGAAAATGGACAAAACGAAAGTAAATGAGTGGAATAAAAAAAGAAATTACAATTGGGATGACATTATACGAATGAATTTAGCGTTTGTATATTCATACAAGGACAGGCCAGATTCGTTCAGGAAGATATTTCCAACAGAATTACAATCTAACGAAATGCCGATATTGCGATTAAGGAGCAAGGAGAGCGTTTTTTATAAAAATGGAGCATTCGTAATAAGCGGAACTACTGAAGGAGAAGATTATGAAATGATTTTATATCCGGATGGTTCTATGATTTTAGACATTGTAACACGTGCGACAAATGGAGCTTGTATAATTCCTGTAGTTTTAAAAATTGGCAATAAATACTGGAATGGTAAATCATGGCAATCTACATGGGCTAAATTCGATGTTCGATGCGGTGATAATGATAGTAACGGGACAGGAGGCTCAGGGCAAATCGTGACAACGAAAACACTTGATATGCCGTATAATGGAGCTAATGGATATGTTATTCCAATCAAAGAAGAGCTTTCAGGAATAGTGGAAATGACGTTCTTGTATCCATATAAAGATGATAGAGCAGGACGAATATTCATAAGCGGGTTAAAAGTTGAATATTATAAGGAAGATGATGTATATGAAGAAAGAGAAGATAGCGACGAAAACGAATACAGCTCCAAATCAGGTATTGAATTCAGTAAGGATTTATCTGTGGAATTGAAATTGGCTACAAATAATAATAATCCGGCCGCATACAGTATTCTATTTAACAGTCCGTGGGCTGCCTCTGGAAGTTCCGCTGAAAGCTTATATTTCGTGGGAGAAGGAATGAAGCGACCGGAAGAGTATTTATTGAGTAACCTAAAACGCATTTACGGACGTATTACAGAGAAGCTAACATTGCAAATGGAGAGGGAAGATTCTGTTACTCCTTTGATGAGGCTAACCCGTTCCGGAAAACGATATATACTGTTGAGTGAAAATGTTAATTGGTCTGATGGGACGGTAGAGTATATTATAGAGGATTTACCATAAATCAAAGTATATGCCTAAGTTAAGAGGAAATGATTTAATCGTATTTTTTGAGCAGGGCGGAGAATGGAAAACTCTGGCCTATGCTACTACATGCGAAATTGACATACAGGCTGAAACTATAGAGATAGGAAGCCCTGATACGGGGCGGTGGGTGAAGAAGAAAAAACGCCGTATCAGTTGGGGCGTAAATAGCGGACATCTCATGAGTGATGTAAAACAGGAAATTAATCTTTACAACTATCTGTTGAGTGACAACCCAGTGAAGATAAGTGTTGCTTCTGTGGAAAATCACACTGAACGAATTTATCCGGATGATTATACCCCCGATGGAAGATATTCTTTAATTGGAGAAGCCCTGGTTACAAGAATGACAATAACGGGTAATCGTGGTGATTTTTGTACGCTATCCATGTCGCTTGCCGGCATTGGAGAATTACTGCAAAAGAGCGCCGATTGGATACTGGCGGGTGGCACCTGGAATATGGAAGGCGTGTGGATTGATTGGGAAAAATGGATTTTTTAAATGAAATAATATGGCACAAATAGAGAAAATAACGGAAGGGATGCGAGGACGGGAAGTATCTGAATTATTGGATAGGAACTTTAAATCGTTGAATTCTGACATAAGAGATTTGGAGAAAGCATCTAATGGTAATGTAGAGAAATTGCAAGAGCAGTTAAATAAAAGGGGATATGTTGTTATGAAGTATACAAACAGCACTTCCGACACTCGTTTGGCTGTGCCGATGGAATTACGCAAACCAGGGCTCACAATTACGTATAATCCGGGTACTGGCTGGATACAGGAACAGTTTATAGGCATAGATGTAGATGATATCAACTGGAAAGTAGATGGATATTGGAAGTCAATTGGTGGTAACGGTTCCGGTTTTTGGGTTGAAAGCGATACGGGATTCACCGATAAGGCATCCGCTCATAACGCCATTAAAGAAAATGAACGGCTTGCTGGTATGTATATTTCCTATAGACTTAACGGAACATGGACCACAGAGCAATATGTAGGTATAGATACTTCTAAAGACAATTGGGAGAATCCGGATAATTGGAATATCCTCACTTACAATGAACAGATTGCAGAAATAGCTAAACAGGCGCAGGAATCGGGAGTGCAGGCACAAGCGGGTGCAGAAAAGGCCAATCAAGCAGCTGTGAATGCACAAACAGCGGCAGAAAAGGCCAATCAAGCAGCGGATACCATTGCGGACAGGGTTTTTAGTACCGATGTGAGAATTATAAAGGCTATGACAGAAGAAGAATACATAGCCTTAGGAGAGAAAGATAAAAATACGTTGTACATTATAATTGACTGATATATGGGGGAGATGAGATTAGGAGCTGGAGAAATATGTAAGGTATATTTGGGAGATAAGCTTATATATGGTGGAGAAGAGAAAAAAGAATATGTTATTTGCGCAATAGACTATTACGATTCAAGTAATAAGTATCTAGGAATAATAGATGATACTAATAATTTGGTAGCCATCTATAATTATAGATATGCTATTGATACTGAACATACTATTCTATTTTACGATAAGTTCAGTAATATTCTTTATGGTATTGAAAATAACACCAAAATTGCAAATATTAGTTTTGATAAAGTTATATACCAAAAAAGTGGAGTGCAGCCCCAAAATATTATCTGCTTTTATGATAAGATTATAATTGGGGAACATAACAGTGACACTGGAAGAGGTTATATTAAGAAAATAGATAGTATCAATGAAAATAATGAATATTTGATACATGACGACCAAGGAGCGAATGAATTTACACAAGGATTTGTTTTTAAAAATAAAATCTTTATAAATAATAATAGTGTAGGATTTTTTTCTTATGATAAATACACTAATGCTCGAACTGAATATGATGTTTGGTATGCAGAAATAACCGATCCTATTTTCGTAAATGATGATTGTTATGTACTTGCACCTCAGGAAGACAACCTTATCAAAATAGATAAAGATTTTAATGTATCTGATATTGCTATGAAGTATGATAATGATATTTATCTTTCATATACAGCAACACATCTTTCTTATATTGATAAGAAATTTATAATCTATGCCAACAATGAATATATTATATCTACAGATTCTATTAATTGGAAAAGGTATAATATTACTGGAAATAATGTACCAGCTTCCAATATATCCATTAAATATAGAAATGTAAATAATAAAGTCTTTGCGTATTATCTTCAAGATGGAAATGTATACACAGCTTTTAGCTCAGATGGTGTAACGTTTGATTTTGAGAATAAAACATATGTTCTTCCGAATAATCTTGGGACTACAAAAATGTATGTACAAGCATTGGGTGAAGATTGTATGACAGTTGTAAACGATAATTTTTTAAAAGCGGTAATATGAAAACAATCTACTACAACAACAAGTTAGCCAAACTGATACTCTTTGGCAGCTACACAACAATTATGTTCTTCGGCTTCATCCTTACGAAGCTGAAAGAGTTGTCCGAAACAATCATACGCCATGAACGGACACATCAGAAACAGTTCTTCGAGTGTATGGAGATAGCGGCTATCCCATCCGTATTGCTGGCGTTCAATGTCAGTGCATGGTGGCTGTTACTTATCCCGCTATTCTACTACATTATTTATTTGGCAGAATGGTTTGTAAGCTTCGCGTACCACCTGTTCACAGACGATAAGATTGGGGACGGAGAGGTCAATAAAAACGCTTACCGTGCGAGCGCATTTGAGATGGAAGCCAAACTTAACCAGGATAACCCGAACTATCTGAAAGAGCGAAAGTGGGGTGCATGGTTCAGATACTACGGTAAGATATGAAAATCCCGTCCTACTCTCACGAGCAAAACGGAATGACAGTAGTTAGCTTATTGATAAGAGACGCAAAGATAACAATAATTGACAAATAACGATAAGATGAGTACAGAAGTTGTAAACGCAGCCCTTCAAACAAGTAAGGGGATTAGTGATTTCGGAATGATGGCTATAACCGCAGGTTTTTTCCTTGTGTTATCAGCCTTGTTGATGGTGGCGTGTTTCCGTTGGTTTATGAATATGGTAAACCAGCTTATGACATCACAGAAAGAGATAAACCAAGACTATAAGGACACCATGAGGCAGCTATTGGAAGAAACCCGTGCGCAGAACGAGCGGTTGAACGTGCTATCGGAAAGTCTCATGCCCGAAACGCAGCTGCGTATAAAAACGCTAAGCAATGTATTCTTCGACCTTTCCGTTGAGAAGGTGTGCCGTATTATCAAGAAAGTGCGTGAAGAAAACCATATATCAGACAAGGAAGCTACTGCAAGAAAGATACGTACATTGCTTACAAACATACACGAGGACAGAAATTCAAAACTTGACTGCTTTTCGTATCGTGGGAACAGGCTTTCCGAATACACGGAAAGGAAATGGATAGAACAGGTTGCCAAAGCCGTTGAAGCGGAGATTTACAATGAAAACGGAGCGAACAACGGGAGGGCATACACGAATGTAGAGTCGGTCTATGCGAATATAAGATTAGAATTTTATCACAATTTGAATGAAAGATAAGGAGTAACAAAATGAAAAAGAAACTGATTATCGCAGCGATTGTTATCGCTATCATCGTGGGAGTTATGCTTTACATGCACTACACCCCGTTTTGGGTGAACTTGACTACTGTTGTATCATTCGGTGTCGGTGTTGTTGCCGGATGGGTGGCTCGTTTAGTTTATGACAAATATTTCAAGGAGGACGTGCAGAATGAAAATATTGATTGACAACGGACACGGAAGTAACACTCCGGGCAAGTGTTCACCGGACGGAAGATTGAAAGAGTATGCGTATGCCCGTGAGATTGCCATACGATTGGAAGCGGAGCTGCGAAAGAAAGGCATTGACGCAGAACGTATCGTCAAAGAGGAAATAGACGTTCCTCTATCGGAGCGTTGCCGTAGGGCAAACGAATACAAGGCAAGTGACACAATCCTCGTGTCTATCCACTGTAATGCAGCGGGAAGCGGCTCTGAATGGATGCAGGCGCGTGGTTGGGAAGCGTGGACTTCGGCAGGTCAGACGAAAGCCGATAAATTAGCTGATAGCTTATATGCGGCAGCCGGACGACTTTTGCCGGACATGAAGATACGCAAGGATATGTCAGACGGTGATGCTGATAAGGAAAGCGGGTTCTATATCTTGAAGCACACGAAGTGTCCGGCAGTCCTTACAGAGAACCTATTCCAGGACAATAAGGAAGATGTTGATTTTCTGTTGTCGGAAGAGGGCAAACGGGCAATAGTAGACTTGCATGTGCAGGGAATTGTGAACTATTTGAATAACTCTAAAAATAAACATTATGGCATCAGTTGATTTAAATTTCACAAAGGAAGACAGGGTATACGTTGCTGACATTGTATCTCCGGGAAAATGTATCGTTCAAATAGAACGTAAAAAATCAGGGTGGACTACTGTATTTTCAAAGATTGATGATCTGGATTTTTCCGAAGTTGCAAAATTTCCAGACGGTCCCGATAAGAAGAGTGTGATATTCGAACTTGATATTCCTAAAGGAATGCCGGTGCGCATACAGAGTAACAAGGAAGTTGAGATTGCAAAATATGTAACAGAGGGATAGCCTATGAAACCAATCACTACCCCTCACATCAGCATTCCTATAATCGGCATTCCCGTAATCAGCATACTTACCATAGGTTTTCCCGGTGCTGGCGGAAATAAGCCGCATCCATTTCCTGACGAAGGGTATTTATTATTAGCCAATGACGCTCCATTGTTGCTGACCGATGAAGAGCCGATATTGCTTACAAGTAAAAATAAATAGTAGTATGGAAGAGAAAATAGAAAAAGGACAACAAATTGGACAACTCCCCAAAAGAGACGTTTTGACGGGTAATGAGCAGTTTCCATTTCAAGAAGACAGAGAAAACGGTTCTATCACCCCTAACGCCCTAAAGAGTTTCATTAGTTCTGGAAAAGGTGGATATATGAGCTATATAACCGAGTATAATGTTTCTATTCATCATCCTTCATCCGGGATTGATGGCAGTAATAGATATACATTAGAAGATGCTATTGTTCAAGTTCCGGAAACTATAAGAATAGCCGGGCTAAAGGTGTCATTCTTGAACAATAGCGGACTTGTGGAGACGTGGGAATTTGCAGGTGAAGCATTTGAAAATATCGAGAACTGGAAATCAAATGAAGATAAATTGACTGACATTAGAGATGAAGCAATCAGTAAAATAAAGGAAGTTGAAAGCGATGCTATTTCAAATTTCAGTTCCCAGCGTGTTATCCCTGATATGCTGTCCGAATCAACCAAGCAGTTTATTAATGCAAGTGGCGGCGGTACAATAAATAATCTTGCGGACGACGAGGACCTTGTGTCTGTAGACAAAGGGGAAAGTTTAAGTGTTTTAAAATTTGCCGACCGTGCTTATAATCCTGACAGATTCAGCGGCAAGGGGTATAAAATATTGCGTAGGAATATTATAGACGGTAAAAATATACTTACGCAGGAAATGATAAATCAGCCTGATACTATATATGAAATCAGGTATGATTTTGATTTGGATGGCGCAGAAATAAGCATTCCTAAAGGGTGTATTCTAAAATTTAATGGGGGTCGTTTTTTAAATGCGTTGAATATCAAAGGGGATGTAGAAAACAAATACTTAATGCCGGAATGGTTTGGCGCGTCCAACGACGGTAAAACAGACAGCTCTGATGCATTTAATGCAATCGTGCGGATATGTCGCAGTATAAGATGTTCCAATAAGAAGACTTATCTGTTTACCAAAGACATAGATGCAAAGATTTTGAATGAATTGTCGATTGACATGAATATGTCTTCTTTCATAGATTTCCATATTGTCATAAACATGAATGATGGAATAAATGATTGGAGATCGGCATACTCTTCTATCGGGCTTTCAATCAAAGAAGGATTTATCATGTCTAAAGGCAGCGATACGAAATACCGTAATTGGCAAATTCCTGTCATAATCAGTGGGGTTCCTGTACATTTGGATAATATGAATATAAGGCGGGTTCCTTATATACTGGCATTGGCTGATAGATATATTGATGTCATGCGTTGGCATAATGTCATTTATTATTCATGGGAGGACACCTATTCAGATGTAACATACCGGCTTGATGCTATAAATGTGGTGTTAAGGGATGGTACTATATCCAAAATGAATGAGGGACAAGAGTTAGCGGGAGATGCTTGGATATTTAATTCGGTAAATGAATTCAGAGGGTATAACGAAAAAAGGACTTTTGATTATAAGTTAGGTACATTCAGAGGAGGACTGTATACTAACTTCATTAATTGCATACAAAGCAATATAACATTAACTCAAAAAATCAAAGCTAATTTTACCGGCTGTCACTGGGAAATCAGCGGAGTTACAATTGAAGGTAGTGGAGGTCTCATTCAAGCCAACTTTATAGGCTGCTATTTTTATATGAATAGCAGGATATTAAGTGAAAATCAAGGCGTAACATATATTGGTTGTTATTTTAGAGGGCTATGGGATAAAGCCGGAGATATGACAATGCCTGAGTTTTTGAATAATACTGATATTGTGGATATGAATTGCGTGTTTCTCAACTGTAGAATAGGAGGAACATTGGTTGATACAAATTGGTATAAAGCCTGTTATTATAATTATAATAGAACGACTACATTAGGAATGCGTCAGTATGTTATGGACGCTTTTAACAAAGGAAATATTGAATTAAGGAATACCGGTAATATTATTAATAATAGGGAAAATGGAAGTTATAAATATACAATATATCTGTTGTGTGGAGAAAATATACCTATTGCCAAACGTGTTCTTAATATAGATATTACCGATAGTGATAAAGAGAAAACGCCATATTTCTATATAAACCCAGGTAAGAACTATGGGTTTGAGGTATACAGAGAGTCACCTAACGGGAAAAAAGAAGTTGTTGTTGGATTCAGTTCGGTTAATGACGTTGAAACCTTATCGTTTCAGGATTTTTCAGACTGTGCGCTAATCGGTGAACATGATTCCACCTGGTCAAGTATGAAGACATCGGTATTGCTGTGGAAACCTGTAAAGGACGATATACCGGACAAAACTTTATACCCGCATTTCTTTTACAATCAGGGAGTCTTGGTCTCAACGAGTGGGAATTTAAAAAGTCCGCTTACTGATTTTCTCGCAATTCCATATTTAAATGTAGGAGTTACTTCACAACGTCCTGGCAATGCAGATAATGGTTTTCAATTTTTTGATGTGACCCTGCGTAAACCTATATGGTGGAACGGTTCTTCATGGGTAGATGCCAATGGAGCTACGGTATAGTGTTTTATTAATTGTTTAATTATTTATGGTATGAAAAATAACATCTTAGGTGCGGTGGTCTATCTATCCACCGCCATAGTATTCGGTGGCAGCACTGCATTGCTGATGCTCTTTATCAAGGAGAACAGCGACCGTTGCCACTACTATAACGGCAAATGGGACAAAATAGACTTACTGTGTGGAGTTGCCGCAATATGTGCAGGTATGGTTGTAAATCATTATTTGTTGAGGTCATGAAAAAACTACCCTGGCTATTAGTTGTATTGCTGGCCATCGCTTGTGTGGCGGCGTGGTTCCGCCCGCTCGAGCCTTTGCCGGCAGAAATACGTACCGAGACGAAGATACAGACGGTTGTCAAACTTGACACGGTTCTTATCTCCTCACCGCTAGCGGTCTTTTGGCAGATATTGCCGAATGACACAGTACGTATAGGCGATACCCTGCTCTACCGCAAACGGGTTGTGTATGAAGATAGCTTGTATCATGCGGTGGTGAGCGGGTATGTAGACCCGCGGCTGGATAGTATGCAGGTCTTTCCTAAGACGGTTTATCAGACGGTAACGAATGACATCTATCATCCGGTTCCCATCAAACCGAAGAAGAAGCGTTGGGGATTAGGGTTGCAGGTCGGGTATGGGTATCCAGGCGGATTTTATGTTGGTGGTGGGGTGAGTTATGATTTGTGGCAGTGGTAATTTTAGCAATATCATAGAGGTGAACTTATTGGATTAAGCAACAATAATTCATCAAAATCCCACAAAATACACATTCTTATAAAAATTATATATAGAAAATACACATTTGCGAGAAAATTATATATTAATCTATTTGTATGGTAAAAAAGAAATTAACGATGTAGAAGTTGGCTTGTAGCTGACACTCTTTCGGGGCTTAGAGTAAAAAGAAAGCCCCATTTCCCTTCACTGTCTGCAAACTTCAAGGGAATAACAACACGGCAGTATTGTTTTGGGGCTTTGTCCTTATTAACAACGCTTCCGTGTTTTTGTTTTCGGGAGTTCAATGTTTAAAGCGGAAATATGGAAATGAAATATTTATATCAGTCTGTAGTCGCTTCTGTATGTAAACATACGGGAGTAGACGTGAATATGTTGTTTAAGAGTAATCGTGAAGAATGCGTGGATGCACGTGCAATCCTTATAAACATTCTCACATATAAGGGAATCACAGAGCGTGAGATAGCGGCTCTTACCGGACTAACCCAACAATGCGTAAATAAGCTGAAGAATAACTTTTCATTTCGTCTCCGTAAATGGAGTGTTACAACAAATTTACAATCAATCAACAATGAACTAACAACGGAATAATTTATATACAACGTTCTTATGGCGTCCTTTGCTTCACCGGTTAATATTGACCGGCATTCCTTAATTTATTGATTTATGGAAGCAGAAGTAAAACAAGTTATTAAAGAAAAGGAGTATGTCCACAACGACGAAAAGAAGGAATATGCTTCAAAAGGTCTGGCCGGAACCGCCCTCGGTTTTGGTATTGGTGGAGCAGTATTAGGTGCTGCCGCTCTTTGGGGTCGTCGTGGCGGCATTGGTGGCGGCATGCCTGAAAACGTAAACATCAACACTGTAAGCGATACCATTGCAGGACGTACTGGCGCAGCCCCCACAGCCTTTCAGGCATGGGAAAAAGGTTGTGAGGCTGAAATAGCCTTGACCAATACCATTTGGGGACTGAAGGTGAATACGCAAAACCAGATGTACGCTCACCGCGATACAGATGTGGCTGAAAAATTCGCCCTCTATAAATCCCAAGTGGAAGGCGATTTCGGAAACTACAAGGTTTCCCGCGACCTTTACGACAACATGAACGACAAGCTGAATACAGCTGCATTCGGACTGTACAAAGGACAGAGAGACTTGTACGACACGTTAAATGAACGTTATGCACAGAAATTCTGTGACCTTGACAAGAAGGTATACGGAATGGAAATTGCGAACCTCTACCAGAACAAGATTATCCAAATGGGACTTGAAGGTGTTCTGAAGGAGTCAATGTGTTACACAGACCGTAAGACTTGCCGTGCAATTTACGGCGTTGTAGGATTGCCTTCCACTCCGACAACAAATGTGTTAGAGGGTGCGAACCCTTTCGGATGCAACTGCCAAAGAACAGCGGCGGCAACTCCGACAGTGTAAAAAGCGTAAAGAGGCGCAAAAGAAAACGTTAGTGGTAAAGCCCCTTCGGGGGCGATACCGCTTTCATTATTAACCACTAACTAAAGAATATGGCAATGTTTGAGAATGATCCGTTATTAGGAAGCCGTCCCAGTATAGAGCAACTGGCTCATGAGAACGAAATGATACAGCAGAAGCTACAGACGCTTCAACAGATGCCCACTACACCGACCGCCCAACGGACTAACACTCCGATATGGGACGAAATAGACCGTATAACCTCATCCCTTAGCGACCAAGAGCATAACTTTCTGCAATCATCACAAGAATTCCAGGAAAACTCTATGGCTATACAGGAGATGGTAAATGTAGAATTAGTTCGGCTGGTCCGTGACCGTATAGAAAAATCTCCGGAAGGAAGTGAGATACTTAACCGTCAGTTGTCCTTTGTGAAGCGTGCGGTAAAAACGGCTAAAGAAGAAACGGCCCGTAGAGATGCCTTGTTAAATGAATACATGACACAATACAGCGATATGACTTTCAAGGAGTTTATGGAAATGAAATCCGGTAAGCAACCCACGCAGAAACCGATTAAAAAATAAAGGATATGGAAGCGAAAAGTAAATTGGTTGATTTAAAGAATAAAGCTATTGATTCGTTGGAGATATGGATTAATGAGCGTATAGACGATTTAGCTGCCCAGAATCCGCAAATGAAAATAGCATCCATCTACATGAAGCGTGGTGCAAAGAATTATCTAGCAAAGGAACGCGAAAAAATAGAGGGTGTAATTGATAATGCCGCTTTGTTTATCTGTGATGAGAATGGAAATGTTGATGCTGACCTGTTATTTGACGATATGATGTCTATGTTCCGGGAAATGGATGAATTGCCTTTCGGAAAGGGTATTATTCATGGAACAATTGGAAAGGGTGTTATTCGCTTCCAACTGCCGGACAATCCGGTGGTAAATCTGTTGTTCGGAAATACCGGAGCCTTTAAAATAACTGAAAGTGATTTTGTGGAATTAAAAAATTTGTTTTTGGTATGATTGATTATAAAAACATGGTACTGTCCGCCCAAGATGCAGGCATATCAACGGAAAAGATAATGGTGAAGAGTATAGACAGCCTTAATGAGATGCTGTGTAAACTAAAAGAGACTCACCCCGATGCGTATTGGAAGTTTCTCCGGGAGCAGCAAAGCATAATATATAATAACCATTATGAGCGTGCTTTCGCCGAATACGATGTAGAGTGTCTCCGTTATACTAACCGGGAAGGTCAAAAATGCGAAGGTGCACATTGGACTATCGAACAGGTTGAGGCTGCTACAAAATCCATGAGTTTTCCTTCTGGAACAACCAAATGGGATAAGTATGTAGCTTTTAACGCATGGTATTCTGATTTGTGTAGAGAGCTCGACGAAACTACACTTATTAAAACCTGTCATTCTTTCTTTTTTGCCGATGAGGATGCACCAAGCGGAAAAATATTTCTTTATATGAAGGCCATGCGTACATGAGAGGTTTTATAGACATATTGATAGAGCAAGCGGATGATATGGCTTATTACGACTTCTGTCGGTTGTTTAGGGTGTTGCAATGGAACGTTTAGAGCGTATCGAGCGGTTTATTGTATGGCTGATACCGATTGCTGTATTGGTAAGAGTGCTATCTATGTGTCTAAAATAGGAGAAATAGACCAATATTATAAAGGTAAGGCAAAAATTTTTCGAGGTAGATAATTTTCGTTGAGGAAAAATAGAACAAAGAGGCGGTATGATTATTATCTATCGCCTTATTCTTTATTGGATAAATTTACGTATAGATTAATGCTACGCTTTGTCTTTCCGATTTTAATTATCATCTTTGCATAAACAATCGTTTAACCTGTTGTTTTTCAGGCTTGGGTTTTACTATTGTTTTACAATGGTGTTTCTGCTTGTTTTTAATATATTGATTATTAGTTTATTATTTGGGTTGTTCTCAATCTTCCTATATTTGGGGAGCAAATAGAATTTCAATAGCGCGTATGGCAGAAGATTTGTGTATCAGTAATGGCGGCAAAGAAGAGAAGTATCGTATGTTGCTTCCGCAAATTAAGTGTCTGATTGAAGGAGAGGATGACCTTATCGCCAATCTGGCTAATGTTGCGGCTGCACTGAAAGAGACTTTTCACTTTTTCTGGGTGGGATTTTATCTGGTGAAAGGTGAGGATCTGGTGCTTGCCCCTTTTCAGGGTCCGGTGGCTTGTACCAGAATAAAGAAGGGGCGTGGCGTTTGCGGAAAGGCCTGGAAGAGGGCTGAAATATTGGTTGTACCGGATGTAGATGCTTTTCCGGGTCATATAGCATGCAGTTCTTTGTCGCGTTCGGAAATAGTGCTTCCGCTTCTTCGTGCAAAGGGAGAAGTATGGGGTGTGCTGGATGTGGACAGTGAAAACTTGAATAGTTTTGATGAGGTGGATGCGCGTTTTTTGCAGGAGTTATGTTCTTATCTGTAAGGTGATTTTTATAATAATAAGATTTTAGTATTGATAAAATATTATAGGGATATGGTGAAGAAGTTGATAGTCTTTTTATTTGTAGTAGGTATGGGAATTGGTTCTTTGTCGGCGCAACTGGCAAAAACTTGCTTTACCAATATGCCCGATTCTCTGAGTCCGTTGCTTACGGCTGTAAATCGTGCCGACTTTATTGACTTCTTGGAGAGCAAGATGAAAGCGGAAGTAACCAATCGTTTTGGCGGTAAGTCGGAAATGACTGAGCTTACTCCCGATTATATCCGTGTGCAGGTAACACCTCAAAGTACCTGGCAGATGAAACTTTTGTCAGTGAACGACAGTACCCGTCTTATCTGTACTGTTTCTACAGTTTGTGCTCCGGCTTGTGACAGTCATATCAAGTTTTATACTACCGGTTGGGAAGAGTTGCCCGCTGCATCCTATTTGGCATCATTACCTAATATGAATGATTTTATTCTGCCTGCTTCCGATACGGTAGATGTGTACCGCTATCAGAATGCTCGCCTTCAGGCTGATATGCTTTTAATGAAAGCCGACCTTTCGGGCAAGGACGCTACGCTGACTTTTACTTTTACCACTCCCGACTATATGGAAAAAGAAGCAGCGGAAAAACTAAAACCGTTTCTCCGCGATCCTATAATCTATACGTGGAAAGAAGGGAAGTTCAATAATTAAGTATAAGGTATAAAATAATAAGGCTTATAGAAGCTAAGCTAATGTAGAGTATCAGAGGGGCAGTGTAGATTTCCTTATTTCTTATACTTAATTTTCATACTTAATTCTTCATGTTTGATTTTTATTTTACTTTGATTTTGTCGAATCCTTCTCCGTATACTCCGATTACCTGACTTTGTGACACAAAGGCATTCGGGTCTATGTCTTTTATCAGCCGGAAGATAATGGTTGATTCCCGTTTTTTGGCAAGTACAAACAGCATTTTTATTTCCTTGCCGGTATAGAATCCGGAAGCATTTATAACTGTCGCGCCGCGGTGAGGATACACATTGATATGTCTGGCTATCTCCTCATACTTTTCGCTGATGATGAAAAACTGCACGGATTGGCGTGCACTGTTTACTACTTGATCCAGAACGAAACTACAGATGTATAGAGTGACATAGCCGTATACTACTTTTTCCCAGTCTTTCAGCACGAAGTAGCTGGAAGAGATGATGATAAGGTCACAAAACAGCATGACCCGTCCCAGTGTAATGTCCCTGTATTTGTTAATGATAGCTGCGATAATATCCGTTCCGCCCGTACTTCCGTTCGAAGAGAAAGCAATGCCGATGCCGCCGCCACAGAAAGATGCTCCGATGACACATGCCATGAAAGGCTGGTCGTTCAGTAGGTGAACGCCGTCTGTCAGTTGCTGAATGATTGGCAGAAAGGAAGTCAGGGTAAAAACGGCAAAAATTGTCTTGATGCTGAACTTCCATCCTAAAATACGGATAGCAAGCAATAACAGTAGGAAGTTGATGCCGAAATAAACATATTGTACCGGCAGTCCTGTTGCAAAATATACCAGTGAGGCAATACCTGGTACTCCGCCTGTGGTAATATCGTTAGGGAGCAGGAATACTGTCCACCCGATACCATACATAATCATGCCTAAAGCAATCATTAAATAATCCCGCATTTCACGAAATATGTTCTGCCGGGAAGGAATGTGCATGTTCATTTGTAGTTTGCAGTTAGATTTGCGGCAAAGATAGATATTTTATCAATCTCGAAATATAAGTTATCGGGTATTTGTATTAGTTCGGATGAAATAAATTTGCTTGTGGTAATAATTCTTTTGAAATGCTTGAACTTAGCTTCTTAAATGTTAGGTAGCCTGCATTTGGCAGAACTAATGTTTTTTGTACAATATTCTATTTGCATTACTCTAAATCATAATAAAAATCAAAAGAGAAAGTCTTTGTATCAAATGTAATATATAAATGATTTTAAGAATGCATCATCTTTGCAATACAGATATTGTATTCGAACACAGTACTTGAATATCGTTAATCTTATATTTATTTTATGACATTTTAGCTGGATTGTTATATTATTAATTAAAAATTATATTGTTAAACTATGAGAATTCTACACAAAAAACTTTGTCTGTTGATGTTCCTGTTAACAGGCTGTTCTCTCGGCATTTTTGCCCAAAATAGAACAATTACCGGTACGGTTCGAGACGCCGTTGATGTGGTGATTGGTGCTTCTGTCACAGTAAAGGGCAACAGTTCTATCGGTACGATAACTGATATGGATGGCAAGTTCAGGATCTCAGTACCTTCTTCCGCTAGAGATTTGGTGATTAAATTTATCGGATATGATGATGCTGTAATCAGATTGGGTACACCTACTGATTATAAGGTTACGTTGAAAGAGTCTTCCGTGATGTTGGAAGAAGTAGTAGCTATTGGTTATGCCAAGGTGAAGCGTAAAGATTTGACAGGTGCTATTTCATCGGTAGGCGGTAAAGAATTAGCTAATGTACCGGTAACAACCGCGATGCAGGCGTTGCAAGGAAAAGCTGCCGGTGTAAATATCGTAACAGAGAGTGGTGCTCCAGGTGCAGGTGCCAACATTACCATTCGTGGTGGTATGTCATTGACTCAAAGTACTGAACCTCTTTATATTGTAGATGGATTTGAGATGGGAAGTGCTCTTGATAATATTGATATTAATGACATTGAAAGTATTGACGTACTGAAAGATGCTTCTTCGACAGCTATTTATGGTGCTCGCGGTTCCAATGGTATTATTTTGATTACTACTAAATCTGGTAAGAAAGGTAAGACACAAGTTTCTTACAATACCTATTTTTCTTTCGATAAGTTAGCCAAAAAATTAGATTTAATGTCTAATGTAGAAGATTTTGTGAAATGCCAGTATGAGTTTGCTGAGTTGACAGGTATTACTCCTACATGGAGTGCTTTTTATGATGATGGCATGGCTACAGATGCCACAGGTTTTTATACGGGTGTATATGACCGTATACATGAGCGTTACGCTGATGCATCTTCTATTGACTGGCAGGATGAAGTATTCGGTGGATATGCCATGACGCAGAGCCATAATGTAAATATCTCTACCGGAACGGAAAAGACTCAGGTGATGTTGAGTTATAATTATAATGGACAGGATGGTCTGCTTGCCAATCATTCAGCCAATAAAAGTGCTTTCCGTGCAAAAATCAATTCAGAACTTTATAAAGGAATTCGCCTAGATGTCAACGCAATGTTTAATAACAAGAGTGTAGATGGCGGCGGCAGTTATTCTGGTATGAAGTATGTGTTACGTCAACCTATCAGCGGTGGTACTTACTTTACCCGTGACCAAATGTTGACAGAGCAGACCTATGTGGATTTTCGTGGAGCTGAGAGTTCCTATACGGCTTCTAACCCTTTGATACAGAACGAAGCTTCTACTTCCAATAAACGTTCTCGTATGTTTTCTGTAAATGCCGGTTTAGAGTTTGACTTTCTGAAACACTTTACTTACCGCATTGCCGGAAGCTACAGATGGAATAGCAGCAAATCCACTTCATTTTCCGATGAACGCTCTACCGGTTACCTGATGGACCCAGTTAATACGGGTATGACGGGAAGCATAGGAAATAGTGAATCTTATTCTTATCAGATAACGAATACTTTGAACTATAATCAGACTTTTGCAAAGAAGCATAAGGTAAATCTTTTATTGGGTCACGAAGTGAGTTATAGTGAAGATGAAAGCAATTCTATTAGCGTGAAGCAGATGCCCTATCCTAACCATGGAATTGATGATATTTCATTGGGAAATGTAGAAGAAAAGAAATCAGGTCATGGACATAGTGGAATCGTTTCTGCTTTCTTACGCGCTAACTATACATTTGATGAACGTTATTTGCTGACTGCAACTCTTCGTGCCGATGGTTCTTCTAAATTTGCCAAAGGACATCAGTGGGGAGTTTTTCCTTCAGCTTCAGTTGCATGGAGAATTTCTGAGGAAAGTTTCTGGAAAGAGAATCGTATCAATGATGTTGTCAATAGTTTGAAATTGCGTGTTGGTTATGGTACTACAGGTAACAATGGCGTGGGAAGCTTCTCTTACCGCACTAATGTTTCATTGACCTCTTATCCTATGAATAATGTAATGACTAATCCTGCTTATGTATTAGGTACGCAGTTGGGTAACCCGGAATTGAAATGGGAGACACAAGTAGCTACCAATGTTGGCCTTGATGTGTCTTTATTCAATAGCAGAGTAAATTTGACAGCAGAATGGTATAATAATCAGGCGAATGACTTGTTATTGAACTGTGTTGTTCCATCTTCTACAGGTTATTCTACACAATATCAAAATGTAGGTAAGATGCGCAACAGAGGTTGGGAAGTCACGCTGAATACAGTGAATATCCGAACTAAAAATTTCAGTTGGACAAGTGATTTGAATTTGTCTTTTAATAAATCAAAAGTAGTAGCGTTGGAGCAAGGACAGACTGAAAAGACATTCAGTGCAGGTGATTCCCGTTCAGGTATGGTTACCTACTATGCAACAGTCGGCGAAGCTTTAGGTGAAATGTACGGTTATAAATATGAAGGTATTTATACAGCGGAGGATTTCATTGAGGGAAAAGATGGTAAACTGACTTTGCGTGAAGGAATTGTGAAGCCTAAGTCGGGAACTCCTCAACCAGGTGATATTAAGTATGCAGCCGATGATGTAGACGAAGAAGGGAATCCTATATTTACTAAGAAAAATGTGAAAATCGGTAATGGAACTCCAGATTGTATCGGCGGTTTCAATAATACGTTTACTTATAAAGGTTTTGATTTAAGTGTTTTCTTGAAATTTGCCATTGGCCAGGATATCTATAATGCAAATAAACAGAGCTTAACTACTTATTCTATATTTGAGAATATTCCACAGGAATTCAGTAACTATTACCGTGTAGTAGATCCTTCTACCGGAAAACAAGCAACGCTGTCACGTATGCAGGAAATGAACCCCGATGGTTCTGCACGTATTTGGGGATTGACTAAAAATAACAAGGAATGGGGCTTCTATCCTTCTTCTTATTTTGTTGAAGACGGTTCTTACTTGCGGTTGGCTCAGATTACATTGGGGTATACCTTGCCGAAAACGTGGTTGAAGAAAGCGATGATTTCCAATGCCCGTATTTATTTTACAGCTAACAATGTGGCTACACTTACCGGATATTCAGGCTATGACCCTGAGGTGAGAGCTGCTAAGGATAACGTGGTTACTACTCCGGGATATGACAGTTCCGCATATCCCCGTTCAAGAAGTTATGTTGTTGGTCTTAATTTAACGTTTTAATTAGAAAAAGAATATGAATAGCAAAATATTTAAATGGGCTGGTTTGAAAAAGAAACTGGTTATGGTGGCAATACTCAGTTTTTTGTTGGGTATGAGCATGACATCATGCACTGATTGGCTGGAAATGGAGTCTTATACCTCTGACGATGTTGATTATATATTTGAGAATGAGACTAAAGCGGATTTGTTTGTACAAGGGTGTTACAGAGGGCTTATACACAAGGAGATGTTTTATAATCTTGGTATGGGTGAAACGGTAGTGCATACGGCAGAGGATGGTTTCAGTAGTAAATACAAGGCATGTAATTATGATTTTGACCCATTGGTTCCTACCACTGTTACAACTATCTTTAAAGAGGGATACCGTATTATTGAATCAACAAATGTCGCTATCAGCCGTTTGAAGAAGATGCCCGAAACTGTGAAGCGAAATCAATTGTTAGGGGAAGCATTGGCCATTCGTGCATTCTGTTACCACAACTTGATACGTATCTATGGAGATGTACCTGCTGTATATGTTCCCCTGGAAGAAATGGATGCAAATGATGAGAACCGTTTTTATCCGAAACGTTCACCTCGTGATGGTATATATGACCAAATTGTTTCGGACTTGCAACAGGCTACAGAATGGTTACCTTGGTACGAGGAGAGCGGTTATACTTCGACCGAGCGTCTTACCAAACAAGGAGCATATGCATTGTTGGCACGTATTGCTCTTTATGCAGGAGGTTATTCATTGCGCTGGGATTTGGAGACAAATGATCCTGCAACTTTGAAAATGGCTCGTAGGGATGATGCTACACGTGTTAAGGAATTATATGAAATAGCGAATGATGCATGCTTTCAAATCAAAGAACATGGAAAGAACTCATTGGTACAGGGAAAAGACGGAATGAGTGGTTTCCAATATTTGTGGTATAATCATTGCCAGCGTAAACTTACGGAGACAGAATCTGAAATGATTTGGCAATTGGCAGAATATGGTGACAAGACCAACTCGGAATTCGGACTTTATCTGCAGCCAGGTTCTTATAATGGAACATATGGTTCACGCAAGACATTACAGTTTGTTCTGCCAACTTATTATCTTTCATTTGATAAAAAGGATACTCGTCGGGATGTAACATGTACTTCATATAGTATCTACCCCAAAGATGGCGGTAAAAAAGGACCATGGATTGATACCGGTACTACTTATTCTTCTATACTATTGGGTAAGTGTCGTATCCAATGGTGTGTGGAACCGCAAGCTGCAAGCCAAAGAAATATCAATATTCCGCTTATACGTTATTCAGATGTACTTTTGATGTATGCTGAAACGGAGAATTACTTGAATAACGGTCCTACTCCCGAGGCTGAAGTTGCCTTGAAGGAAGTACGTACCCGTGCCGGAGTGGGTGAGTTGCCTATTCCAACCGATCAGCAAGGTTTTGAGGATGCGCTTGTGCAGGAACGTAAATGGGAGTTTGCCGGAGAATTTACTCTTCGTAGCGATTTAATTCGTATGGGACGTTTGGCTAAGGAGTTGAGACAAGCCAAGCAGGATATGAAAGACTTGTCCGATCGTAAGGGTGCATATGCCAATGTGCCGAAATATAGATTGTATAAATATCAGGAAGACGGTCAAAAGTACGGTGATAAGTTCCTTGCCATAGATTATATTGAACTGACAGATCCTACGGAGATAGCTACAGTAAAAAATATTCCAGAAGACGAAAAGCAGTATAGTGATTATGAAACAGAACTGATTGAAATTGTGAAGAATCATCGTTCTAATGTAACTTCGCAGGATAAATGGTATCCTAGGGCAATGTTTGAAGCTTTCAGCAGTGAATTCAATATGAAAGGACAAGCTGTTGTCGGATTTGCCAAATCTGCTAGAGGTAAGATACAAGTAGGCAAGATTATTTATCAACAGCCTACCGGTTCGGAGGAAAATGGAGGTTCTTATCCTGCTTGGATTGATAAAGGGGATGGTTCTGATGGATTATTTTATGGTTTTAAGGAGAACTTTTCTGAATTATGTCCGTTTGCTGCAAAATCTAGTGGACATCCTTTGATAGATAATCCAAATCTGACTCAATTGCCTGGCTATTGATAGCAAACTTCTCATAGACTGGAGCGTGGTTTTGTGACTGTGGCATTTATAACGCAGTTTGAGACCACGCTTTTTATTAACCTCTAATATTATTGAAAGTATGAAAATGACGAAGACTTTTCTTTTAAGTATGTTGTTGGCTTGTACTGGATGCACTGAAGAAATAAACACAAAAGAAGTATATGTCAAAGGAGATTCCGGAAAGTTTCCCGATTATGGTGAGGTGCTTGCCTTTCCTGGTGCAGAAGGTTTTGGGCGATATGCTACAGGTGGACGTGGTGGAGAAATATATCGCGTTACTAATCTTAATGATGATGGTGAAGGTTCTTTTCGAGATGCGGTGAGTAAGTCTGACCGTATTATTGTATTTGATGTGGCTGGTATCATAAACCTGAAGTCGACATTGATTTTCTCAAAAAATCTGACGATAGCCGGACAGACGGCTCCCGGTGATGGTATTGTCTTGTATGGTAATCGTGTATCGTTTACGGATGCAGATAATTTAATATGTCGTCATTTGCGTATTCGTATGGGAATTAAAGGTTCTGATGGCAAGGATGCCGCGGGAGTGGCTGATGGAGAAAATATGATATTTGATCACTTGTCTGTAACGTGGGGACGTGATGAGAATTTTTCTATAAACAGTACTACGGCACGTAACATAACTATACAGAATTCTATTATTGGACAGGGATTACAGAATCATTCTTGTGGTGGATTGATGCAAACCGATCTTGAAAATGGAATCACATTGTTTCGTAACCTTTATATTGATAACAAGACTCGTAATCCGAAAGTTAAGGGGCTGAACCAATTCGTGAATAATGTTGTATATAATTGGGGAAGTGGCGCTGCGTATAACATGAGTGGTGATTCTGAAGGTAGTTCGTTGACTTCAATTGAAAATAACTATTTTATTAAAGGTCCTGTGGTTAACTGGCAGAATGTACGTCAGGAAGATGGCAGCATAAAGGTGGAATTGGTTGATATGTCACCAACTAAGCCGTTTATCGGTGGAAATGAACGTTTTAATACTTATTGCGTTGGAAACTTTTATGATGAAGATAAGAATGGTGTTTTGAATGGGGTAGAAATACTTCCTGCAATCAATTGGGAAGAACTTTGTTCTGGTAATCCGACTTTTCTTGCTACGTGTCCGGAAATATTTCCTACTATTTCTCAGCAATCGGATGCCGAAAAAGCGTATGAATGGATTGTGAAATATGTTGGTGCAAGTCTGCCTGTGCGCGATCAGGTGGATGCTTATCTTATCAGCGAACTGACTTCATTGGGAGAAAAAGGGACTATAATCCAAAATGAACAAGATACACAACAGTTTCCTTTAGGTGGTGTAGGTGAAATAGAATCTGGAGTGAGCCTCTTAGATACTGATGGTGACGGTATGCCTGATGAGTTTGAAGACGGATATGGTTTGGATAAGAATAATCCGGACGATGCTTCACAAATGGCAGAAAACGGATATACCAATATTGAGAATTATATATTTACGCTTGATGAAAGATTAGATAAATAATTTTTTTTTTATGATAAAATTATTGATGAAATACCTGCTATTTGCCGGAGTAATGGCAGTAGTAGTTGGCTGTACCGAAGAAAAAATGGAGGAAGTCTTTATAGAACAACCTAATTCTTTTCATATAAAAGTAGAAGGTGATGAAGCTTTTGCTTTGAATATTCCTTCCGGTGGAAAAATCGGTATTAATGGTAAAGAGGTACAAGTCTTGTCAAAAGGGTTGGTTAGTTTATATGAAGTGCCTGCCGAGGAAAAATATACGGTATACTATCCTTTAAGCGTACAGCTGCAAGAGGAGCGAATGAAGTTTAACATGCCCAAGGACCAGATTTACCGTACTGGCGGAGTTGATGTAGCAGCATGTCCGTATTATGCTGTTGCTGATAATGAAGGATTGGCGGATTTGAAATTGAAACCGGCATTGGGTGCGTTAAAATTGATAATACCTGCCAATCAGGAATTTGCTTCTATATCATCTGTCGTTTTGAAATCAGAATCGGATGATATAATGGCTGGATGTATAGAATTGGGTTTGGAAAGTGGTAATATTATCACTAAGGAAAATATGTCTCGTGAAGTCGTTTTAAAAGGAAATATTGATATAACTGAGAATAATGAGGCTATTATTGTTCTACCTCCGCAAACATTTACTGGGAAATTGGATGTGATGCTTGTGGCTCCGAAAGGAGGAGGAACGTATAGCCTTGATTTAACAGGAAAATCTATAGAAGCAGGTAAAGTACTTACTGCAACGCTTGATAATATAGATTGGGAAATGTGGACTTATTATTATGGTACTTCTAATTGTGTGATAGTACCACCGGGACAGCTTTCTGTTACAGTGAATTGTGCTGCCTATTATACTACTAGTTCTGTTTATGCATATGAGAATATCTCTGCAGGAGATAATTATTTACCGTTGTCTGCTGCACAATTGTGGAATGATGTTTCTTCTGATTTTGTAAAGGGAGTAACACTCTCTTCAGATCGTAAATCATTTACTGTAAATCTTGACGGACGACCAGGGAATGCAGTGATAGCTATTTATGACAAGGATGATCCTAAAACGGAAGATGCTAAGATTTTGTGGTCATTTCATATTTGGGTGACAGAGGTCAAGGAACAGCATTTGGGTATGAACGTAAAGGGAAATAGCTATACTGTACTTGACAGAAATTTAGGAGCGACTTCCGTTATTCCTGGAGAACGTTCCTCTATAGGATTACTTTATCAATGGGGGCGGAAAGATCCGTTTGTAGGTACAGGGGAGTATGGAAAAAATAGTAATGCCAAAATGTACAATGAAGTAGGAGAAGTTGCTTTTGCTACAGTTAAAGGTGGAGAAAGTACAGGCAATGTGAAATATGCCATACAAAATCCAACAAAGTTCATTATGTATTCTCGGAGTAAAAGCAATACAGCTAATCCACCTTATTATTGTGCTTACGATTGGCTATACTATGCTGATTGGGCATTATGGGGGAATCCAGAGGGATATACTTATCCGAAAGCATCCAATCTTACAAAATCTATATATGACCCGAGTCCAGAAGGTTATATGGTAGCTCCTAATGATACATGGATGGGAGCCAGCGATGGTTACGATAAAACTTCAAGTATTTTTGCTGCAGCAGAATGGAGTAAGGGATATGTTATGATGGATGATAGCGGACAAAACTGGTGGTATCCGATAGGAGGATGGCGTAGTCGCAAGAATGGAAAATTAACTGCAGCAGATACTAATGGTTATTATTGGTGTAGTTCTACTGATAGAGAGAAGGCCGCGAATTCTGTACATCTAACTCTTGGTAAAGATGATGTCAAACTGAATTCGAATAATAGTCGTGCTAATTCCAGTTTGATACGTTGCGTCAAGATACAGAAATAGAAATAAAATTTTCATTCTCTACGCTAATGTGAGATAGCTCTAATAAGAATGAAAGTATTTCATTTGAACAGATAAGATAGGGAGGATTAGCTATTATAAAAAATATGGAGCTATAAAATATTTTGTGTAAATGGAAAATACGGGATTCAAAAATGAGTTCCGTATTTTTTGTTTACACAAAACTTTGCATTGTTCGATTTGTTCTTGATAGAATTGACAGACAGTTTTCAGTTCAAATCTTTTGTTTTCGTCATTGAGTAGAGTAGTGGTAGTATATTCTTTCTGTTCAGAGTTGAACTCTAACATTCGTTGTTGTAACTCTGTTTGTTTATCAAGAATGATTTTCTGAATATACTCTTTATTGGGACAGTTTGGTTTTGGCTTATTTCGTGTAAAGTCCCAATAACGGGGTAGGACAGATATGCCTAAACTTTGGTATTTCTTCTTTCCGTCTTTACAGATGCGGAGCATTAATGGGTATTCACCATTTGCTAAGGTTTTCCACTTATAGCATACTACATTAATCGTTGCGTTTATAAGATTTTGGTTGAACTCTTGGTTGAACTCACTCGGTTAAACCATAGCCAAACCGCCATTGTCTAAAAACAAAAATCAGATAGAAATCTTTCGATAACTATCTGATTTTCAGAAGAGCGGAAGACGGGGCTCAAACCCGCGACCCTCAGCTTGGAAGGCTAATGCTC
>ERZ827150.808-NODE-808-length-43583-cov-5.491385_pt1 | contig 43583 bp, 44 predicted proteins | sample MGYA00519779_ERZ827150 | MGnify/ENA primary metagenome ERZ827150 (study PRJEB31778, sample SAMEA3449267) | human gut metagenome | biome: human gut; feature: human-associated habitat; material: faeces | place: United Kingdom | collected 2010/2012 ...
AAGCTACTTCGCAATTATAAATGGATATAAAGACCGTTTCTCAATAAAGATGCTATGACATCCTCTTCCGATGACGTTTATAAAGATGGCACTTCATTTAGGAACATTTACGATCTGTTTTTGTTCGACAGAGAGCTCAGGCGGCTTACGTTTTCCTATCTTGCGAGAGCCGAAGCGGTGCTTAAAAACGCCGTTGTTTATTCATTTTGCGACAAATATCGTGCTCCGGATGCCTATCTGAATCGATTAAATTATGTTAGGTCAAGAGATATGCTTGTGCCCAAGGCGTATCGAGGCAATAAAAACTATCTTCACGCTAAAAATCTAGCTGAACTCTTGAAAACGCTGAACGATAAAGTGTCAAATGAACAACATATGCGCCCGTTTGTCAGGCATTATTTGAACAGATATGGCGCGGTTCCATTATGGGTTCTGCAGAATGATCTGACGTTTGGCAATATTTGCCACTTCTATCAGCTTCAAAATCGTGGTGTACAGAATGCTGCTTGTAAGCTGGTCAATCAAACGGCAAATAGGGAAGAAAGGCTTGAGGCGATCGTGCTGCTTCGTGTCATTCAGGTTCTGGTCGGCTTTAGGAATATCTGCGCGCACGACGAGCGACTTTATTGCGCGGAGGTCAGGGGTGCAAAGTTTTCCGATATGTATGACCTTCTCAGCCGTGTTTTGCCTGCCGACGAGATGAGGTCGCTACTCAATGACTTGGTCGGCCTCGTCGGAGCTTATCAAGGCTTAATAAACCAGAGTGTTCTTTATGACGTCTTTCATGAGATGAATATTCAGGTGCAAAGAGCTTTAGGTAACTCTTGATTACTTTGGCCCGGGGACGCTATAGGAGATGGGCCGCGTGCATAGACGCCTTCTTTGGCAGCGATAAGCCTGTCGGCAAGACGGGATCGCTCAGATTAGCGATATCGGATTGACGGACCCCGAGTTCTTCCTTAAAGTAACCGATGTGATGAGGCCTTGCGACGGTATGCCCGGCTTGGTCCGTGGGAACCGCCGAAAGGCGGTTTTTTCGTTGATTTACATGGGTTTTTCGGCTTTTGAGCGGGAATGCTTCTCGGGGGAGAAGTCGAGTTTTAGCGGGTTTCGCACGGTTTCGCATCGTTTAAATAATCGTAAAATAATCGTAGTACGATTTTTAGCCTCGCATGATGTCGATCATGGTTTGCGTATCGCGCAGGCGTTTGGCTTCTTCCGGGGTGCGGTTCAGTTAGCCTTTACAGGTGCGTTTGCCAACTCTTTCTTTTATCCGTAAAAAAGCGATGCAATCAGTCTTAAATAATTATCCTTCCCAGTGCTCCATCTCTTCCGCCGGATACGCTTTTGTCCAGTGATAGGGCTGCAATTCTCGCAGCTCCACAAATTTGAGCTTTTCTTCATTTGTGGTCACAGCTACCTGCACATCCTCGCCCCAATAACGCAGGCGCTCCTGGCAAATACCGCACGGGGACAGCACCTTGAACGGCGTGTTTTCATTCTCGCGGACAAGGCACAAGCAATGGGTCACTTTTTCGTTATATTTATGGGCTTCCAGCATTGCGCCCGTCTCGATGCACAAAATGGCGGAGGCGTTGGCGGTCTCGATGCTGACGCTTGTATAGTAGTTGTCCTTGGATGTATGGACAACGCCAGCGCCGCCCCAGCCGGCAGGATACCTTGCTTCAATCAGCGCCACCGCCCTGCGATACATTTCATTTTCTACTGCGTAGTCTCTCATACAAAGCCTCCATGTCAGATCGGCGCGCTTCATTTACCAATCAAAGTGCTTCCATGCCTGCCCATCCATATCGGCGGGCATGCGCCAGTCGCCGCGCGGGGACAGGCAGACCGAGCCGATCTTGGGGCCGTCGGGCAGGCAGTTGCGCTTGAACTGATTCTGGAAGAAGCGGCGCAGGAAGGTATCCAGCGTACGCTCAATTTCAGGCAGCTGCCACGCGCCAAACGCGCCCGCCGCCAGATCGCGCAGCTTTTCGCGGCCAAAGCCGTAGCGCATAAAATAGTACAGGAAAAAGTCGTGCAGATCGTACTTGCCGATGCGCTCCTCGGTGGACGCGCCGCCGGGCACCAGCTCGGGCGTAATCTCCGTAGCCAGGATGCTCAGCAGGGTGTCGCGGGTGTCGGGCGCGGCCAGTTCGCGCGCATAGGTTTCCACAATGAACTTGACCAGCGTTTTAGGCACGCCGCAGTTGACCCCGTAATGGGAGATATGATCGCCGTTATAGGTACACCAGCCCAGCGCCAGCTCGGAAAGATCGCCCGTACCGATCACGATGCCGCCCTCCATGTTGGCCACATCCATCAGCACCTGTGTGCGCTCGCGCGCCTGGATGTTCTCGTAGGCGATGTCCGTGTTGTTCATATCGTGGCCGATATCCTGCCCATGCAGCGTGCAGGCAGCGGAGATATCCACCTTGCGGAAATCCGTGCCCATCTGGCGGCAAAGATCGGTGGCGTTTTTCAGCGTCTTTTCGCCGGTGGCAAAGCAGGGCATGGTGATGGCGACGATATTCTTAGGCGGCAGCCCCAGCGCGTCAAAGGCCGTGCGCGTCACCAGCAGTGCCAGCGTACTGTCCAGGCCGCCGCTGATACCGATGACCGCCTTCTTGCAGCCGATGCCCAGCATGCGCTGGCACAGGCCGCGCGCCTGCAATTGCAGGATATCCAGACAGCGCTGCTTGCGGGCGCTGCCCTCGGCGGGCGGCACAAAGGGCGCGGGCGATACCTTGGCGGGAAAACGATAGGCAGGCAGCGAGAAGGCGGCCTTGCGATAGCGTATAGCGCCGGAGCCAGCAAAGCTCTTCATGCGCAGCCGGTCGGCGGCCAGCATGGAAAAATCGATGGTCGCCGCCGCATCCGGGCCTTCATCCGCCAGCCCCGCGTGGGTTTCAGACAGCACCCGGCCGTTCTGGATAACCAGCCGATGGCCGCCGAACACCAGATCGCTGCTGCTTTCGCCCGCGCCGCTGGAGGCATAAGCATAGGCGCATACGCCGCGCGCAGACAGCATGGACAGCATATCCCGGCGGTATTCGGTCTTGGCCACGATATCGTTGCTGGCCGATAGATTCAGGATGGCTCTCGCGCCCGCCGCGCACATGGCAAGGCTGGGCGGCAGGGGCACCCAAGCGTCCTCGCACAGCTCTACGCCAAACAGCAGGCCGGTTTCGGCCTGCTCCAGCAGCACGTCCGTGCCAAAGGGCGCGGTCTGGCCAAACAGGGTGATCTGGTCGCTGACAGCCTCATCCGCGCCCGCAAACCAGCGGCGCTCGTAAAACTCGCTGTAATTGGCCAAATGCGTCTTGGGCACAGCGGCGATCAGCCTGCCGCCGCAAAACGCCAGCGCGCAGTTGAACAGCCGCTCGTCCAGCGGCACGGGACAACCGATCACAATCAGCTTGCCGGTATCCGCCGTTTCGCGCATCACACGCCCGGCGGCGCGCAGGCAGGCTCGCACAAAGACGGGCGATACGAACAGATCGCCGCAGGTATAGCCGCAGATGGAAAGCTCGGGGAAAACCAGCACATCGCCCTCCATCTGCTGCGCGCGCTGAATGATGGCCTGCGCGTTGGCCTGCGGATCGCCCAGATGCACACACGGGGACAGGGCGCACAGGCGCAGGCATTCGGGATAGCGGCTCAGCACGGGGCCAACCAGCGGCTCCTGCACCACGGTGGGATCGTGCCGCGCCATGCGATTGCGCAGCGCGCTGGCGTGGATATCCTCCGTGCCCACGGGCAGCAGCAGCGTTTCAATGCGCGCGCCGGCAGGAAGATCGGGCTGATCATCCGCATAGGCAAGCAGGATAAACGTGCACTCGCGCAGCAGCGCCTCGGCATGCGCCCAGCGGGGAAGCTCGGGCAGCTTGTCCATGCCGATGACAAAGCGCGCGTCGTCCTGATGATATTTTTTCTTCAGTTCATGCAGCGCGTCGTAGGTGCACAGATTGCGCGCCATGGCCAGCGTATCGATCTGCACGTTGGTCAGCCCGCTTTCGCGCACGAAGGCGCTGAGGATATCCAGCCGGATCACGTCTGGCAGCACATCCTGATCGGGCTTCCATTGGCGGACAAACTGTTCGCCCGAGGGCAGCAGAATGATCTGCGCGCCGGGATAGCGCTGGCTCAGGGTGCGGATGGCCGCCTGATGCGCCGCCGTGAGCGGGTTAAACGCACCACCGTATACGATCAGCATGGAATATCAGCGCTCCTTTCCGGCATGGCTGCTGTGCAGCATGTTCATCTTCAGTTCGTACAGACGCGGGCTCATATCCACATAGTGCACATGCGGATTCTGGATGCGCTGCTCCTCCTCCCACACCTGCTGGTGCAATTGCTGATGCACATAGGCGCGGCTTTCGGCCAGGGTGGGCAGGGTATATACGCGCTTGCCATCCACAAAGATGGGCTGCTGCAATTCCTCATACACGCAGTTCTCAAAATACCGCACGCGCCAGGGGCGAATGGGATCCACATAGCGATAGGGCTCCGCACCGGGCAGCGGCTCGTCGCGCAGGGCCATCAGATCGGCCACGCTCTTGCCGTCCTGATCGTATACGCGCAGCAGGCGCTTGATGCCGGGGTTGGTGATCTTTTCCACATTTTCGGATATCTTGATGCGCGGGGTGAAGTGGCCGTCTTCCTCCACCGCGCACAGCTTGTACACCGCGCCGAACACCGGCTCGGAGCGCGCGGTGATCAGCCGCTCGCCCACGCCAAAGCCATCCAGGCGCGCGCCCTGATTGATTAGCGAGGTAATGGTGTTTTCATCCAGGCTGCCCGAAGCCAGGATCTTGCAGTCCGCCAGCTCTGCCGCGTCCAGCATCGCGCGCGTTTTCTTGGACAGGTAAGCCAGATCGCCGCTGTCAATGCGCACGCCCTTGAGGCGCTTGCCCATGGGCTCCAGCACCTCCTTGGCCACGCGGATGGCGTTGGGCACGCCGCTTTGCAGCACGTCGTAGGTATCCACCAGCAGCACGCAAGCGTCCGGATAGGTGCGGGCATATTTTTCAAAAGCCAGGCGCTCGTCGCCATAGAACATCACATAGGAGTGCGCCATGGTGCCGGTGACGGGAATGCCGAACATCTGCCCGGCCAGCACGGTGGCCGTCGCGTCCACACCGCCCAGATAGGATGCGCGCGCACCGTACACGGCGGAATCCATGTTGTGAGCGCGCCGTGCGCCAAAGTCCGACACCCCGCGTCCCTGCGCCGCGCGCACGATGCGGCTGGCCTTGGTGGCGATCAGGGATTGGTGGTTGATTTCCAGCAGCAGCGCGGTTTCCACCAGCTGCGCCTCGATGACCGGCGCAACCACGGTGACGATGGGCGTGCCGGGATACATGACCGTGCCTTCCTTGAGCGCGTATACGCTGCCGCTGAAATGGAAATGAGCCAGATAATCCAGAAACTCCGCCGAGAACATGCCCTGTGCGCGCAGAAAGTCAATATCCTGCGCCGAAAAATGCAGGTTTTCGATATACTGCACAATCTGCTCCAGACCGGCGAAAATGGCAAAGCCGCCGCCGTCGGGATTCTGGCGGTAAAAAACATCAAAGGCCGCCTGCCGCGCGCCTACGCCATCCTGAAAATAGCCGTTAGCCATCGTCATTTCATAAAAATCCATCACCATGGACAGGTTTCTTTCCCTGTTTTGCTCAAACATGCCGTGAAAAATCCTCCTAAGAAAAGTCCTCGCGCTTAGTATACGCCATTTCAGCGGAGAATTTCAAGCGGGAAAGATATATGCGGTTTTCTCCCTTTTTGCTGGTATTATTATAGCAGAAAAAAGGCTGCAATTCAAGTCTTGTTCTTTGGGTCCGCATTGGGTACAATAGGCGGCAGCAAGGGCCCTTTTTCATCCGTCAAACGCAGGAGGAACACGCATGAATACGATTGACCGCATTGCGGATTTATCGCAGATCTGGAAGCAGGCTGCGCAGGTGTTTCCCTACTTCGATCAAAACCCCATCGACTTGGATCAGGCGTATGCTGATTATCTGCCTAAGGTTATGGCCGTGCAGAGCGAGCGGGCGTATCATCTGCTGCTGGCGGAGTTTATGAACCTGCTGGGCGACGGCCACACGGATTATCAGCCTCCGCGCGCGCTGCAGGATGAAACCGGCTATCTGCCCTTTACGCTGCGGTATGTAGGCGGGGAATACTGCGTGGACGCGGTTACCACCGGCCAGGAGCGCTTTCTGGGCGCGCGGGCGCTGCGCCTGAACAGCGCGCCGTTTGCAGAGGCGATTGCCTGGGCCTGCCGCTATGCCTACCATGTAGGGGATTATGTATCCCGCTATCGGCTGCATCAGCTGCTGCCGTTTTATTTGCAGCGCACGGGCAACTGTCTGGAAACCGATCAGGGCGCATGGCATTTTGATCTCCTGCCCCAAAAACAAAACAAGCTATCTGTAAAGCCGTTGACGCTGGACGAAAGCTATCAAAAAATCGCCGTGCCCAGGCTGGATATTCGCCTGTATGACGGCGGGATTCTCTATGTCCGGCTGGATGATTTCCTATACGCGCAGGCGGCGGACGAGGTGCGGCAGGCGCTGACCCAGCACCCCGACGCGCGGGGGCTGATTATGGATATCCGCGAGAACATTGGCGGTATGACGCTCTATGGCGCGCGGGTAGCGGAGCTGCTCATTCCTGGCGTGTTCCACGGCTGCCAAAAGCGCACGCGCAGCATGACGGGCGTGGCGCTGGCTTCGGCCAGCCAGCTGGCAGGATGGAGCGCGAAGGATATCGAACGGGACATCGCCTCGGGTCTGACCACCCGCGAGGAGGTAGCGCGCAGCCGTGCGCTGCTGGGCAACGCGCACTTTGACAAATACGAGGATTGCTTCGGCGCGGAAGGACAGGCAGCGCTGTACGATGGGCCGTGCCTGCTGCTGACCTCGCGGCACACAGTATCCGCCGCAGAGGATTTTGCGGCCATGCTGCGCAGCAATCGCCGCGCGCTGACTCTGGGCACGCCCACCTGCGGCACCACGGGCACGCCGCTGCTGCAAAGGCTGCGCTGCGGCGGCTCCATGCGCGTGTGCTCGGTGGCCTACCGGCTGCTGGACGGCACGGAGTTCATTGGCCGCGGCATCGCGCCGGACGCGGAGTGCGAAATCAGCGCGGACGATCTGCGCACGGGCACGGATTCCGTGCTGCGCGAAGCGCTGCGGCGGCTGCGGGAAGCATAACAATGCATGCAAAAATCCGGGCAAGGAGATATCCCCCAGCCCGGATTTTAATTTGCTTTTATGTTAAATTACAGCACCACGTTGCCCGCATCGGCACAGCCATCCTGGCCGATAGCCGGGCGCAGCACCCGGATGACAAAGCGCTCGGTTTGCCGGGGAGCCAGGCCGATATACTTGCTGGGCTCCAGCAGGGTGCTGAGCTCCTCCTGCGTCAGCGGCAGGCTGGGATCCTCCACAATGCGTTGCAATAGATCGTTGGCCGTGCCCTCTTCCTTCATACGCACGGCGGCAGCCTGGGCGTGAGCGCGGATGCGCTCATGCGTGCTCTGACGGTCGCCGCCCTTTTTGACAGCTTCCATCATGATGTTTTCCGTAGCGATGAAGGGCAGCGCATCACGCAGGCCACGCTCGCACATTTTGGGATAAACCACCAGCCCGCGCGCCAGATAAATCACAATGTCCAGCACCGCGTCGGCCGTCAGGAAGGCTTCAGGCAGGGCGATGCGGCGGTTGGCCGAATCATCCAGCGTGCGCTCGCACCACTGGGTGCAGGCCGTCATGGCCGCATCCTGGGACAGGGCGATCAGATGCCGGCTCAACGAGCAGGCGCGCTCGGCGCGGATGGGATTACGCTTGTAGGCCATGGCCGAGGAACCGATCTGCGAGGATCCGAAGGGCTCTTCCATTTCGCCGCGGGATTGCAGCAGGCGCACATCCTGCGCAAAGCGATAGCAGCTGATGCCCAGTGAGGCCAGCAGATTGAGCACCCGCGCGTCCAGCTTGCGGGGATAGGTCTGCCCCGAGACATCAAACACCGGCAGCCCCCCCAGCTTCTGGCTGATGGCCTGCTCCATGGCCTCCACCTTATCAACGTCACCGTCGAACAGATCCAGGAAGCTGGCCTGCGTGCCCGTAGCGCCGCGGCAGCCCAGCAGCTTAATGGAAGGCAGCAGCGCGTCCAGATCGGTCAGATCCTGCAATAAATCCTGCGCCCAACAGGCCGCGCGGCGACCCACCGTCAGGGGCTGCGCCGCCTGCAAATGCGTCAGGCCCACGCAGGGAATATCCTTGGTTTTCAGTGCAAAATCGCCCAGCGCGCGCAGCGCTTCGCAGAGCTTGCCGCGAATCAGCCCCAGCGCCTCACGCAGCAGCAGCAGATCCGCGTTATCCGTTACATAGCAGCTGGTAGCGCCCAGGTGGATGATAGGCCGCGCCGTAGGGCACAGATCGCCCAGCGCCAGCACATGGGCCATCACGTCGTGGCGCACGCGCTCCTCATGGGCGCGCACCACGTCATAATCGATATCGTCCAAGTGCGCGCGCAGCTCATCCAGCTGCGCGTCCGTTACCGGCAGGCCCAACTGCTGCTCGGCCTCAGCCAGCGCCAGCCACAGCCTGCGCCAGGTGCCATAACGATGGTCGGGCGAGAACACCCGGCGCATGGCCTCGCTGGCGTAGCGACCCTCCAGAGGCGACTCGTAAAAAGGCTTGCTCATGGCTTACCCCCGGATGATCATCGCGTCGCGCTCGGCGCCCACGGATACATAAGGAATGGGGCAGCCCAGCTCCTTCTCGATAAAGAGCACATAGTCCTGCGCGGCCTTGGGCAGATCCTCAAAGCGGCGCGCATGGGTGGTATCGCACTGCCAGCCAGGCAGCACCTCGTATACCGGCTCGCAATCATCCAGATCAGCAGTGTAGGGGAAATCGCGAATCACCTGGCCGTGCAGCTTATAGCCCACGCACACGGGCAGCTCCTTGAAGCCGTCCAGCACGTCCATCTTGGTCAGCGCCAGCTCGGTAGCAGCCTGCATACGCACGCCGTAGCGCGCGGCAACCACGTCCATCCAGGTGACGCGGCGCGGACGGCCCGTGGCCGCGCCATACTCATGACCAGCCTCGCGCAGGGCGACGGCCTCGTCCCCCTGCAATTCGCCCACAAACGGGCCTTCTCCCACGCAGGTGGAATAAGCCTTGACCACGCCCACCACGCGATCTACCTTGACACTGGGCAGGCCGCAGCCCACCGGCGCGTAGGCAGCCAGCGGCGTGGAAGAAGACGTATAGGGATAAATGCCGTAATCCAGATCGCGCAGCGCGCCCAGCTGAGCCTCAAACAGGATGCCCTTATCCTGTCGTTCCTCCAACAGGCGGCCAGCGTCGCAGATATAGGGACGCAGCTTTTCAGCATACTCCTTGCAGTAGGCCAGCAGCTCGTCATATTGATAAGGTTCGCACCCATAGCCGGGCACGGTGACTTCATTTTTCCAATCCACCAGGCGCTGCAGGCGGGTTTCCAGCGTTTTCTCATGCAGCAGATCGCCCATGCGCAGAGCCTTCTTATAGGCGCGGTCGGCATAGGCGGGGGCGATGCCGCGCAGGGTGGAGCCAAAGTGCGCCTTGCCCAGGCGCTGCTCTTCCATTTTATCCTCCAGGGGGGAGATGGGCAGCACGGCCGTTGCGCGATCGGAAATGCGCAGGTTATCGGGCGAAACGGCCACGCCGCGCGCGCGCAGGCCCTCCATTTCGGTGATCACATGGTGCAGGTCCACCACGCAGCCCGCGCCCAGCAGGTTCATTTTATCGGGATGCAGAATGCCGGAGGGAATCAGATTGAGCTTGAATTCGCCCTGATCGGTCACGATGGTGTGGCCGGCGTTGTTGCCGCCCTGATAGCGGACGACGGTTCCAAACTGCGGCACAAGGTAGTCCACCATGCGGCCCTTGCCCTCGTCACCCCAGCAAATACCCACGATCGCGCAATTGTGCATTGTAATTTCCTCCTTTCGGAAAACAACAAATTATAATACGCCCTCGGCTTTTTCGTGTCAAGAAAATTTCTGGGAAAAGACGATGAAAAGACGGAAAAAGGCGGCAATATGGAGAGACAGATAAAATAATTGCGAAAGCAGGGAAAATATGCTAACATATATGAATTAAAGCTGCCATCGGGTAGCAGCATGCGAAGCATTCGTTTGCACATCGTCAGGTCTTAGAAGATGTGCATGCGGGTGCTTCTTTGTTTTTTGGGGAGGAATCCATGCTAAAGAAACTGACCGGCTATTTTTCAAAAGGCGAACTCCTGCTATGGGCGGCCTCGGCGCTGCTGATTGTCATTGCCTTCGCGGCGTTCGATCGTGAAAACTGCCTGACCCTAACGGCGTCGCTGATTGGCGTAACCTCCCTGATTTTTAACGCCAAGGGGCATCCTGCCGGGCAGACGCTGATGATCCTGTTCAGCCTGCTGTACGGGATCATCTCCTATACGTTTTCATACTATGGCGAGATGTTCACATTTCTTGTCATGACAATGCCCATGGCGGCCTTTGAAGTCAACGATCTATACGGCTTTGGGAATTGGAAGCGTATGCAGAAGCGACAGGCAGCATAACGAAAAACGACGCAGCTTTTGCTGCGTCGCTTAAATTATCTAATTTTATTACGCGTTATTATTTGTCGATGCTCACAACAGCGATGCCCTTCTGGGCCTCGGCCACCAGCACATCATCACTCAGGAAGCCCTCGGCGGAATCCGGAGAAACGTTGACGGATACCAGCACGCAGGAGTTCTTCACATTGGCGGGAATATAGCACACCAGGCACTGGGAGTACTTGGTTTCGGTGCCGCCGTTTTCGGTATCGTTCTGATAGGAATAGGCATAGGAGAAATAGCGCGCGGTGCCGCTGGCAGTATCCAGCTCCTTCACTTCGGAGATGGTTCCGGGGTTTTCCTCATCGCTGGTAACCATCTTGGAGAAGGTATCGTATACGTAGTCGATCATATCGTTGACGCTTTTGCCGACGGTGGTGATGTTCAGGGTGTCTACGCCGTTGTCCTCCAGGGGCTTATACACCAGCTCGGTTTTATAATTGGGGGTAGAGGAGGTGCCGGTCAGCTTTTCGTCCGTCAGTTCGTACCCATCGGGCGTTTCCACGGTGCCCAGCTTATAGTATTCGCTGTTCTTGCCCTTGTCCAGCTTGCCGATCAGCCAGTTATCCTCCGCGCCAACTACAGCCTGATTGCGGATCTTGAGCGAGCCGTCGTCATAAAAGCCATAGTACCACACAACCACCAGCACGATCACCGCGGCCAGGGCGATCAGCGCGCAGATGATGGACTTGCGGGTGCGCTCGGTCTGCGCCTGCCACCATTCCTTAAAGGTGGGATCGGGCTTTTTCTGATACTGCTGCGGGCGGCGAATCTTCTTTTTGCTCATTGCTGCTTCATCCTGTCTTTCTACATAGAGTATATTTTAGTTCATTATAGCATATATAAAGATGAAATACAATCGTTAATCTGCGGACACGCCTTTGCGACAGGAAGGGATGGATTTCTATTTTGTTCGCCCAAAACCGCGCAGCGCGCGCGAACGGTTGCCAAAACCTTGCATAAACAGACGTTTTTCGAGGCAGGATATAGAATGTACACAGCGAAATAAAGGCTTTGAAATTTCAGGAGGGGATGCCTATGCTGACACACGTTCGCAAACGGGACGTATTACTTGTTCGTCTGGAGGGGGAGCTGGATCAATGCTCGGCCTCCGGAATTCGGCGCGATATCGACGCGCTGCTGCAGGATCCGTCGGTTCGTCACCTGGTGCTGGATATGGAGCGCATGCCGTTTATGGATTCCTCGGGCATCGGCGTGGTGCTGGGGCGCTATCGCCTGCTGTGCCTGCGCGGGGGCAGCGTTGCGCTGATGCACCTGACCCCGCAGGTAAGGCGCATATACGATCTGTCGGGCATGGCGCAGATCATTCCGGTCATTGAGGAGAAGGAGGCCCAGGGATGCAACTGATTAACCATATGCGGCTGGAATTTGACGCGCGCCCCGAAAACGAGAGCTTTGCGCGCATTGCGGTCAGCGCCTTTACCGTGCCCTTTAACCCCACGCTGGATGTGCTCAGCGATATCCGCACCGCCATCAGCGAGGCGGTGACAAACGCCATCGTCCATGCCTATCAGGAGCGCGGGGGCGTCATCGCTCTGGACGCTGGCCTGCGCGCGGATGGGCGGCTGCTGCTGTCCGTGCGCGACTGGGGCTGCGGCATTGCCGATATTGGCAAGGCCATGGAGCCATTCTTCACCACCCAGCCGGAAAAGGAGCGCAGCGGCATGGGCTTTGCCGTGATGCAGTCCTTTATGGATGCGATCCGCGTGGAATCCGAGGTGAACGCAGGCACGACGGTGTACATGGAAAAGCAGCTTCGCCTGCAGGAGGACGCGCCCTGCGAGCCGGAAGCCGCGCTGAACTGAACATTGCTAAACAAAAAAGGCTTGCCCCGCATATACGGAGCAAGCCCTTTTAACATATAAAAAACGAGCGCTTTTATTTCTATCCTCCGAAAGCTTATTAGTCGTCTACCCACCCATCGCCGCCACACATGTAGCAGGAACCGCCATAGCAGTATTTCTCATCGCATAGATGAGTAATCTGCGTCAGTTCGGGAGAACCCTGAACATACACATATTTCCATTCTGTCACCCACATAGATCCACCACATTTGGGACAGTGACCGCTTCCATTGCAGTTTGAGCAGCGGGTTTTGCCGGGCTTGGACGTAACAGCTGCAGGTTCATAGCGCTCGCCGGTGTCCCTATAGTAGCTTTCTTCGTTGTTATACCAAAGCTCCAGCATATCATTGCCTGCATCATATCTGATGTAGATACTTGCCCGCATGGAACTTTTGCGTAAGGCAAGAACAACCTTGAAAGAGTTATCTTCATATTCTTCGATAGAAAACTCATATGATGGATATATTTCTGCATACGCCTTTACCAAAGTCAAAGCATCTACGCCTTCGCAAGAGTACTTATGTGTTGTGATAGAATAAACGGATGTTGTTTCAATGTAATTCAAGCGATTCCCACTGAAGGCATTTATATCGCTGACCTTTTGCAGAAAGACCATTGCCAGCCCCGTCATCGGCAGCAGGCACAGCACCAGCAAAATAGCAATCATCAACCCCTCTTTTTTTTAAATACCATATCTGGCAGAAAAAGGCAAGTGGAAATCTGTATCCTGTATACAGTCACCTTTTCACATTGAGAAAACGGGCAGCATTACATAATGCGATATTGACACAGCGGCAATTCCGCGACAGAATAGTACCGTTTTTGTACTAATTAATTTGCCTACTGAAAGGAGTTTGCCAATGCCCGGCGATCTGCAAGGGAGCATCCGCCAATACTGCTCCTGCCTTCAGGAATGGAACGCATCGTATGAGGATTACGCCCGCTCCGTGGGGCTTTCCTTCACCAGCCTGTCCATTCTCAGCACGATTTACGCCCACGAAAACTGCACGCAGAAAATGCTGTGCGAAATCTGTTTTCTGCCCAAGCAGACGGTCAACGGCGTTATCCGCCAGTTTTGCAAAGACGGCTGGATCAGCCTGATTGAAATGGCGAAGGATCGGCGAAATAAGGCCATCCGTTTTACTGAACAGGGGCGGCAGACCGCGGGCGATATCCTGCGCAGGGTGCAGCAAAGCGAGCAGACCGCCATGCAGTCGCTCTCCCCGCAGGAGCAATCCGCGCTGCTGACGCTGACCCGGCGCTATGTTCTGGCCTGCAAAAAGGCCATGGAAGCGCCATCCAAAGGTGATGCATGAGAAGGAGAATGCATAAATGCTTGCATGGATGATGATGGGGTTGATCGGGCTGATCTGCATAGGCAGCGTGGTGTATCTGGCCGCGCGGGTACGCCGCTTTGGCCCGATACAGCGGCTTTCGAAAAAGCGCCGCGCGCTTTCCTGGCTGATTGGTTTTGCCCTGGTGCTGATTTCCACCGCGGCGCTCTGCCTTTTATGGACGCCGCTGAACATGGCGGATACACCGCTGAACATGGCGGTTTGCCTGCTGCACTTGACGCTGTTCTGGCTGCTATCCGATTTGGTTTTCGCGCTGATCCGCAGGCTGCGGCACGCGGCGTTCAAGCGCTACTGGGCGGGGCTGGCCGCACTGATCCTGTCCGTTGCCTGGTTGAGCATGGGCTGGGTACAGGCCAACTGCGTTTGGCGGAAGGACTATACGATTTCTACCGATAAAGAAGTCGGCAGCCTGCGCGTAGCGCTGGGAAAACGCGGCTATCCTTCCAGCGCGCACGACGAATGCAGCGATTTCCAAATGCGCAGATCTCACGGATATTTCAACATTTTCGCATGCTGACCGATTGATTTATGCCTTTGCGCGTGATAAAATAAGGCTGTTCCAGGAATCTAACTGCCAAATGGCAGTTTTTCAATGTCTCGCAGTTAGATGACTCTAACGCATATTCACACGCATGAAGATAACGCGCAATGGCTCTCCCCCGTTCTTATCAACGCGATTGCTGGCTGGGCGCGCTCAGCGCGGCGCTGATGCTTATCGGCGATCTGTGTCTCAGCGTGATCCCCGCAAGCCCCGGAAACAGCGGACTGTTTCTGCGTCAATCCTACCTGAACGGCTCTTATCCCGCCTGGCGGCTGCCGCTGCTGGCGACGGGACTGGCCGGCATGGCGCTGGCATTTTTCAGCGTGCGCGCCTGCCATATGCAAATTAAGCCGCAATACCGCAAGACGCGGCTGACCGTGCTCATCGGCGGCGTGATCTACATAGCCACGGCCGCCGCGCGGAATGTTCTGCTTGCACCCGCTCGTGTGGCAGATCGTTTTCATGATCCTTCCCGATATTCGCCAGGCAGCGGGCGCAACGGTCTCTGCCTGGGATTTCGTGCTGAGACAGGGTTCGGGCAATGCAGCGCTGCTGATCTGGATGCTGGCCAACGCCCTCTGGACGCAGCGGCAAACTCCATTATGACTTCTCCCTGGCTGAAAAGGATACCGCCATGCGCAGCGGCGTGATCGCCCGCACCATCGTGCTGGACAAGCTGGTAAACGCCTTTCTTGCGGCGCACCCCGGCGCGGTCGTCGTCAATATTGCCTACGGGCTGGATACCCGCTGTTACCGCATGGCCGGCTTTTCCCACTGGTAGCCTGGCTTCGCACAAAAACGCTGGGGCGCGGCGGCGACTGCTGCGATTTCTGCCTGAGAATCAAAGAGAAATAAACCCAAAGGAGCAGAACATGTTCTGGGATCATGTAGCGTGGATATACGATGTTTTTGCCAACGGCGTCAATCGCAAGGCTAACCGCGCCCTGTGCGCCACGGTGGATGCGGCGATTCGCCCGGGCGACGATGTGCTGGAATGCGCCTGCGGCACGGGGCTGCTCAGCGGCGTAATCGCAGGCAAATGCAAAAGTCTGGTTGCAACGGACTTTTCGGCCAATATGCTCAAGCGCGCGCAAAAGAAATACGCCAATCGCAGCAACATCGTCTTTGAACGGGCAAACATTTTGCAGCTTGGCTATCCCACCGCGCGCTTTGACGCGGTGGTTGCCGCCAATGTGATCCACCTGCTGGACAAGCCGTATACGGCCCTGCGCGAGCTGGATCGGGTATGCAAACCAGGCGGCAGGATCATCATCCCTACCTATATGAACCAAACCGACAAGGGCGGCACCAACAGGGTATCAGGCATGATTGGCAAGGCGGGCGCGGACTTCAAGCGCGCGTTTACGCTGGCCTCCTATCAACAGTTCTTTGCCGACGCGGGCTATACCCATGTAAGCTACACCCTGTGCGAGGGCAGAATCCCCTGCGCTGTAGCGATTATTCAAAAGCAATAAGACAAAAGATCGCCATGGGCGGGCATAAATCAAGGGGAGAAATTATAACATGCTGTTTTCTGAAAGACTGAAGGGCTTCCAGGCCGCGCACCCGTGCCAAAGCATCACCGTGGGCGGCGCGCAGTATCGCTATGTGCTTGCCGGAAACGAAGGCGCGCAGACGCTTGTGCTGCTCAACGGCGGCATGAACACGCTGGCAATGTGGACGGACTATGTGGACGACCTTGCCCGCGATTTCTGCGTGCTGCTTTTTGATTATCCGCAGGAGCTGCGCACCAATCAGGCGTTGGTCACCGGCATGCATGCGTTCTTCAAAAAGCTGCGCGTTGAAAAGCCCGTGTTCATCGTCGCCAGCGACGGCAATTACTGCAATTATTATATCACCGGCAACAAAGAATAAATGAACGGAGGCAGGCAAGTACACCCGTCTCTGTTTCATTTTGCCATTATGTTATCCCGCGATGCGCTACGAGGCGCGTTTCAGCTGCTGCGGCATCTGCACCCTGATGAAGAAGCTGGGGCTGTACGACCTGACCCCCGCGCTTTGCCATCTGGACTACACCATGAGCGACGCAGGCGGCGCAAGCAGCTTTGTGCGCGAATACACATTGGCCTCGGGCGGCCCATACTGCGACTGCGGCTATAAAAGAAAAGCCGGCAAATAAGCCGGATCAACAGCGCACCCCCTCGCAATTTGCTTGCAAGGGGGTGTTTATTCAATTGGGCTCATTTTCCCCATGGCGCAGCGGCCTTTCCATAGGCAGGTAGGCAGCGATATCATTGGAAATTCTCTCTCCCGTCAGGACAAAGCCGTTTTTCAGCCAGAATGCGCAGCTTTGCGGATTGCCCTCGTCAATGGCCAGCCGCGCTTTGGTCATACCCTGCGCAGCCAAGGCTTCCAACGCCTGGGCGATGATTTGCGTGCCGGTGCCTCGCCCCTGGCAGCTGATATCCACCATGAAAAAGCCGATCATCGCCGTACCGGGGCTGGGATAATCCAAAATCAAATCCATGACGGCAATCAGCGCATCGCCTTGGAAAAACCCCACATAGTGCTTATCCTGCAGCGTTTTGCCCGGCGGAAGGGCCGCCATGTCCTCGCAGATGCTTGCAAGGGTTGGTTCCGGCGGATGATAATGATAGAAGATTTCATTGCCGCGCAGCAGCGGCAGCACCCGCTCCGCATCCTCTGGCAGCAGGGCGCGAACCGTATAGCAAGTGGATAAATCGCTTATATTCATTGGCATAAATTCTGTTATTCCTTCAGCAGCGCCGCCAGCGCTTCGGGCAGCGGGCTTTCAAATGTCAGCGTTTCGCCGGTCATGGGATGGGTCAGCTGCATCCGCGCGGCATGCAGGGCAAAGCGCCCGGCAAGCTGCGGCAGCGACTCGCCGTATAGATAGTCCCCCGCGATGGGGCAGCCCAGCGACTGCAGATGCACGCGAATCTGATGCGTGCGCCCCGTCTCCAGCCGCAGGCGCAGCAGCGCGCGGCCGTTTGCGGCGCGCTCCAGCACGGCATAATGCGTCACGGCGCGCCTGCCTGCCGGGTCTACGCAGCGCCGCACGCCCTCCGCATGGCCGATCGGCCGGTCGATCACGCCCGCGTCCGCCTGCGGCGCGCCCTCGGTCACAGCCAGGTATTCGCGCACATATTGCCCGGTATGCAGCATGCGCTGCATGCGCGCGTGCGACACGGCATTGAGCGCAATGGGCATCAGCCCGCTTGTGCCCTTATCCAGGCGGCTGACGGGCCGGTAGACAAAATCCGCCGGGCAGCCCAGGCAGGCATATACCGCGTTTTCCAGCGTGGCGCTGTCCTGCCGGGCGCTGGCAATGGAGGGCAGCGGCGCAGGCTTATCCACAATCAGGATATCCACATCCCGATACGGCACGCGCAGCGGCAGATCATAGGGCGCAAGGGCCGCCCCCTCATCCCGCAGCTGCACCATAACCGTCTGCCCCGCCGCCACAGCGCGCCCCACATGAGCGGGAGCACCGTCCATCAGGATGCAGTCAGCAAACTTCAGGCTGCGCAGCCGATGCTCCGACAGCTCAAAATGCGCGCGCAGCACATATTCCAGCCTGCGCCCCGCCTCCTGGGGAGGAACGGTATACTCAAGCGTCCGCATGCTGATGAAGGCGGGTGATATTCTGAATCCACACGCCCTTACGCACCAGAATAAAGCCGATCACGCACTTGACGATATTGATAAACTCCACCGTCGCGTAGGAAGCGTAGATATCGGCATGCAGCACCTTGAACATCAGATAGGCCACCGGCACGGATACCACCCAGGTATACACGCAGTCAAACAGGAAGGTGATAAACGTTTTGCCGCCCGAGCGCAGCGTAAAATACGATGTATGCGAGAAGGAATGAATGGGCATAGCCAGCGCGGCGATAATCAGCAGGTCGGTCGCCATATCGCGCACATCGCGCGTGATGCCGCGATATGCGTGGGGAATATAGGGCGAGGCCAGGATCAGCAGCAGCGCCATGGCAATGGCCCCGGCCACGCCGAAGGCCGCCAGCTTCCAGGCCGTGCTGCGCGCGCGATCATAATCATCCGCGCCCAGCGCCTGGCCCACCATCACCGATACCGCCGTGCCCATGGACATGAACACCACATTGAACAGATTGCTGATGGTGCTGTTGATGCTCAGCGCCGATACCACCGTCAGCCCGCACAGGGAGTAGATGGCCGTCAGCGTGCTCATGCCGATGGACCACAGCGCCTCGTTGAACAGCAGAGGCGAGCCCATCTTGATGACCGCCTTAAACAGCAGCCCCGGCACACGGAACGTGCTGTACGCGCCCTGAATAAAGGTATAGCGCTCCTTGCGGCGATGGGTGGTAATAACGATGATGGCCAATTCCACATAGCGGCTAAGCACCGTGGCCACGGCCGCACCCACCACGCCCATGCGCGGGAAACCCAGGCGGCCGAAGATCAGCAGATAGTTGAACACCGCGTTGGTGGCTACCGCCGATACGCTGGCGATCATCGGCAGGCGGGTTTCGCCCATCTCGCGCAGCGTGCCGGCATAGCTGGTGCTGATCGCAAAGGCAGGCAGGCCGATCAGGATGACCATCAGGTATTCATGGCCAAAGCCCAGCATCTTTTCCGCCATGGCCGCGTCGCCGTCGCCCCGCAGGAACAGCGAAATCAACGGGCGGCTGAAGCCCAGCAGCACGATAAACGTGACGGCCAGCAGCGCCGCGGACTGCATCAGCTTAATGCGGAAGGTGTTGCGCAGGCCCTCGATATCGCCCGCGCCGTAAAACTGCGCGCCGAAAATACCCGCGCCCGACAGACCGCCGAACACGCACAGATTGAACACAAACACCAGCTGATTGGCAATGGCCACGCCCGACATTTCCTCATTGCCCAGCGCGCCCACCATCAGGTTGTCCAGCAGGTTTACAAAGTTGGAAATGCCGTTTTGAATAATCACGGGAATGATAATGGCCAGCACGGCCTTATAAAACGCCTTGTCGCCAATCAGGGTTTGCCTTGCGCGGCGCGCAAAATTCTGCATGGGGAATCTTCCTTTCGTATATCAGTTTATCCATTCAAGAGGCTCTACGATACCGCCGCTTCACGCGCTGCCGCTCCTCCGGCGTATCGGCATGCATGGGCAGGGGGCGCGGCCCGCGCTCAGGCGGCAATGGGCGCTGGTCGTGCGGGCGGCGCTGCCGCTCCGGCTCCCGCATCGCCACGCGCGCAACGCTCAGCGCGCACAGCACAATCATGGGCAGAAGGCGCACCGCGCGCACCCATTTGCCCGCCAGCGTCAGGGGCAGGATAAAGCCCAGGGCAGCCAGCACCGCGCTGGGAGCGATCAGCAGCGCACAGCCGCGCCGCGTGCGCCGCGCCCACAGGGCCCATATGCCCAGCGCCACGCTGCAAAGCAGATAAAGCGGAATTTCAAAAATGCTCATATCCACATAGGTCGCCGCGCGCGCCAGAGGAATCTTCTCTCCCACGGCCATATTCCAAAACATCTTCAGCGGCTTCCACATCGCATCTACCCGCGTGCAGAACTCATAGGCGGACACCAGCGTCGCAATCAGCGCCATCCACAATAAATAGCGGCTCAGCTTTCTTTGGTTCATCGGTTTCTCCTTTCGGCAGAGAATGGCGGCCTACCCCGCCGTAGTTTTGCAAATAAAAAATATCGTCAAGATGCAATCAAGGGGTTCCCTTTCGCCGCCCACCGGGCGGCATTTTTTAATCCGGAGCGGCGACATGCGCGGCCCGAAAAAATGAGTCTTCATTTTTTCGGTGGGCGGTGGCTTCGCCAACGCCCAATCCGCCATGATGCCAGTTTACCCAAGTGCCGCCCGCTTGTCAAGCCACGATGCGCGGCAATTGTCTGTTTTGCGTATATTCTTACATCTTTTGGCGGATTCCCGAAAAGGTGTTGAAATTGTTACAAAAGTGTGATATGCTGAATACGGTAACAAAGGATGGAGGTTTTTCCCCTTGAACGCACTGCTTGAGAACGCTCGCAATGTGGTATTTGACGTAGGCCAGGTGCTGCTGCGGTTTGAGCCTGATGAGTTTATTCCCCGCCTGCTGCCGCCCGGCGCGGCACGTGTGCTGACCAAGGAGGTTCTCTTCACCTGCCCCACCTGGTCGCGCATCGACGAGGGCACCATTTCCGAGGAGGCCTGCGCCCGCAGGGAATGCGCGGATATCGGCGTGCCTGAGCTTTGGCCCCAGGCGCTGTATGTGATGCAGCATTTTCACGAGCAGATGTCCGCGCTGCCCACGGCCGAGCTGCTGCCTCAGCTGCACACCCTGGGCAAGCGCCTGTATGTGCTCAGCAATTACGGCCCGGTAGGCTTCGCCCGTACGGAAGAACGCTTTGCTGATGTGTTCAGTCAGTTCGACGGGATGATCATCTCCGGCCGCGAAAAGCTGATCAAGCCCGACCCTGCCATCTATCGGCTGCTGCTGAGCCGCTATGGCCTGAACGCCGCCGAAACTGTGTTCATCGACGACCGGGCGGAGAACATCCGCGCCGCGCAAAGCGTGGGCATGCAGGGTATTGTTTATCAGGGCATCAGCTCCCTGATGTAAAATTTGCGTTTCTTCCATTTAACTGGGAAGAAAACGCAGCCGTTCTCCGTCTAATCTTATGTAACCGGATCATCATTTGCCGGCCATGGCCGGAAGGAAGGGATCACCATGAAAAAGCTCCGTATCTGGAAACTGCTGCTGCTGGGACTGCTGCTGTGCGCGCTGTGCATGGCGCTTAGCGGCTGCATTGTCGATCCGGACAAAAACGCCATCCCCACGTCCACATTCAAGAAGTTCACCCCCATCCCGGATGCGCCCACCGACACGCCCGAGGTGGTTACTCCCACGCCCGATCCTAACCTGAACCAGCAGAGCTGGACCACCAATACCCCCGATCCTAACGCCACGGCTTATGTTGGATCGGTCACGCCGGTGCCGGGCACCCTCCTCGGCGGCGTAACCGCCACGCCCTCCACCGCCCCCGGCACTACCGCCAGCACCAACGCGGTGCTCAAGCGCGGCAGCCAGGGCGATGCCGTCAAGAACGTGCAGGAGGCGCTGCGCCGCCTGGGCTATTTTGAAGGTAAGGCTGACGGCGACTTTGGCGAGTACACCGAAAACGCGGTCAAGCGCTTCCAGGCGCAGAACGGCCTGAAGGCCGACGGCGTTGTTGGCTCGGCCACGCTGGCCAAGCTGAGCTCTTCCTCCGCCAAGACGGCCCCGCCCAAGGGCACGGCCACGCCCAAGCCCACCAATAAGCCCCACACCAATGTATACCTGTCTCAGGGCAGCAGCGGCGCAAACGTCAGCCAGATGCAGAACCGCCTGATCCAGCTGGGCTACCTGTATGGCAGCGCATCGGGCAAGGTGTGCGCCATCACTGAATCCGCCATCACGGCATTCCAGCGCCGCAACGGTCTGGATGCGGACGGCGTGGCGGGCCCCGGCACGTTGGAGAAGATGTACGCCAACTCCGCCAAGAAGGCCAGCGCCGCCGTAGGCATCATCGGCGTTACCCTGAAGAAGGGCGATGAGGGCGCCGCTGTGCGCCTGCTGCAAAACGAGCTGCGCTCCTTCGGCTTCCTCAAGAGCGCCGCGGACGGTTCCTTTGGCGCGGCCACGGAAACGGCGGTAAAGAACTTCCAGTCCGCCAACGGCCTCACTGCCGACGGCAAGGCCGGGCACAGCACGCTGCTCAAGCTGTTTACCGGCAGCGTGAACCCCTCCACCAAGACCGCCACGCCCACCGCTACCCCCAGGGCGACGGCCAAGCCTACCGCCACCCCCAAGGTGACGGCCAAGCCCACCGCTACCCCCAATATGTATGTGCGCGTAACCGCCGCCCCCAACGGCACCTACTTCACCCTGGAAAAGGGCATGATGGGCGAGCCGGTGAAGAAGCTGCAGCAGGCGCTCAAAAGCGCCGGTTACTATAGCGGCACCTGCGACGGCTACTACGGCGACGCGACGGTCAAGGCCGTAAAGAACTATCAGCGCGCCAAGGGCCTGGTGCAGGACGGCAAGGCCGGTCCCGCCACCCAGCGCTACCTGTACGAGGGCGATTTCCCCGATCAGGCGTAATTGCATACTTTCAACGCCAGCGATTTAACTTCTATTATCTCGCTGGTGTTTTTTAAATTCTGCAGCAAAAGGAGATACAGATTACATGAAAGAAAAGCACTGGAATTACTTGCCTATCTATCATTGGCAAGATCAACGCATCAAAAAGACAATTGCATTTCTGGTGCTAATGGTGTTTTCAATTACCATTTTGCACAATATACTTGTTTCTCCCCGCACGCATGCACACACTTATGAAGTTTTAGATCAGCAAAAAGAAACTGTCACAGCGCTGCTTGTTGCCTCTACTGCCATGTCGACAGTTATTTCAACAATTCCAGAAGATACAGCCACACCATCAGCGAATCAATTAGCCGAATTAAGCACTTACTTCTTGTTAATTCTTAGTGTGCTATATTTTGAAAAGTATATACTTGCAATTATCGGCGCGGTAATAACAAACTTTTTAGTGCCAATTGCATGTGCTTTTTCCATTCTTCAAATCTGGTTTACTCAGCTTTCAAGAAAACTCACTCATCTTCTATGGCGATTTGTTGCCTTTGCTATCGCGCTCTTTATGGTAATTCCCATCAGCGTTTGGATCGTGGATTCCATTGAAGCCACATACCGCGATTCCATCGAATCAACCATTAATGCTGCAATTCAGGTTGAGCAGGCTATTGAAGAAACAAATGCTAATAATGATGAGAAAACCCTATGGCAATCGATTATTGATATTATAAGCAACGCTTGGGATGGAGTCTCAAATCTTCTTGATGCTGCTAAAACCATTTTGAGCCGCTATATTGAAGCAACGCCATCAAACTCGTCACATCATGCGGCATACCGATTATTGTTTTGGTTGTTGTCACCTGGATGGCAAAAGCTCTTCTTGGGACCAATATTATAAATACCAGTGCAGATAAGATAATTCCTGTTCTTTCTATCGTAGATGGCAAGAATACCGACAACGAAAAAAGCCTCATATCTTAATTCACAAAACACCGCCCCCAAGCATTGCGATTGAGGGCGGCGTTGTTTTATGCCTGCGGCTGTTTTCATCAGGCAGCTGCGGACGCTTAAGCATCAGGCTGTGCACAGGCGCAGGATTTGGGGGCACGGTGCTTTTTCTGTCGATCAGCCCTTTACCGCGCCTATCATCAGGCCCTTAATCAGATAGCGCTGGAAGAAGGGATAAATGCACAGCACGGGCACAACCGTAATCATCGTCACCGTCATGCGCACGCCGCGGGGCGTGATGGGCACAGCCGCGCCAGGATCGCGCTCCTTCAGCTCGCGCACAATGGATTCCGCCTCCTGCAGATAGCGATACAGCATATACTGCAGGGTCAGGATCTTTTTGTTGCTGATGGCGTAAATATGGTTGTCAAACCAGGAGTTCCACTGTCCCACAGAGGCGTAGATGGCAATGGTCGCCACAATTGGCAGGGACATGGGCAGAATGATCTTCAGGAAGATGCACATGGTGCCCGCGCCGTCGATCATGGCGCTTTCCTCCACCGAAATCGGCAGCTGCTCCACATAGGTTTTAATCAGGATAACATAATAGGCGTCCACCACGGCAGGCAGGATGTATACCAGGAAGGAGTTGGTCAGGCGATAGGCCTTGTATACCAGATATGTGGGGATCAGGCCGCCGCTCACATACATGGTGATTATCAGGATGCGGTACATCACCTTGCGCAGGGGCATATCCTCCTTGGAAAACAGATAGCCCAGCAGCATGCAGGCCAGCAGCGTACAGGCCGTGCCGATGCTTGTGCGCAGCACGGAAATCAAAAAGGCATGGGGAACATCGCCGCTTTTGAAAATATCGGCATAATTCTTCAGGGTAAAGTTGATCGGCCAGGCCACGGCGTTCACCGCCAGCGGGCCCGAGGAAAGCGACTGAACGAAGATATACCACAGCGGGTACAGGCACAGCGTGATGATCACCAGGAAAAACAGGATATTGAAGACATTGAAAATCTTACGGGACACGGAATCATGATGTACCATTTCCTGTTTTTCCTCCTTACACAATGGATTCGCCGCGCACGCGCTTGGCCAGCAGGTTGGTCAGCGTCAGCAGCGTAATACTGATAAAGGACTGGAACATGCCGATGGCCGTAGCGTAGGAGTAGTCCATCAGCTTGATTCCCTTTTTGTAGGTATACAGCTCCAGCGTTTCTATGTTTCGCGTAACCAGCGCGTTTTCAAACACGTATACCTGCTCCATGCCGTTGGATACAAAGTCCGATATGCCCAGCAGCATCATGACCACAAACGTAGGCATCAGTCCCGGAATGGTAACGTGCAGCACACTCTGAAAGCGATTTGCGCCGTCCACCGTGGCCGCCTCATACAGCCCCTGATCGATACCGGCAATGGCGGCGACATAAATAATGGATTTCCAGCCCAGGTTCTTCCAAATCCAGATGCCTGTCTGGAATCCGTATACGGCGTTTTTGTTGGTCAGCAGCTTCTGGGACTTGCCGAACAGGCCCAGCAGCTGGTTAACGATACCATCGGAAGTAAACAGCGCATAGGCAATAGAATACACAATGACCCAGCTGACAAAGTGCGGCAGGGTTGTGGTCGTCTGTGCAAACTTGCGGAAGCGGCTGTTATTCAGCTCGTTAAGCAGGATGGCAAAGACGGGCGGCAGAACCAGCGAGACGGTTTTCAGCGCGGACAGGATGATGGAATTGCGCATGATGCGCGACATATCGCGGCTGGTAAACAGCATTTTGAAAAAGTACAGCCCCACAAAGCGAGACTTGAAAATCGGCTGTCCGACCTTATAATCTACCAGCGACAGGTACCAGCCGAACAGCGGCGCGTACCGAAATGCCAGCACCATCAGCATCAGCGGCAGCGCCAAAAAGAACAGGTTCCAGCGCTTACGGCGCTTGCGTATTGTGGGCAGGCTTGTCATTTTGCGTTCCTTCCTTTTTTGCAGAATGCCTGGGGCAGGCTTTCCAGCATCGCTTCATTGGCAATGTCTGCCGCAGGCTCGCATAGCGAGCCTGCGGCAGGTGTTTGCGCGCGCCGCGCGCGGTTCAATCACTTATACTGGGCAGCGTAATCTTCAAAGAAGGGACGGGCCAGCTCGTTGGCAGGCGCCCACTGCTCCTTGTACCACTGATACTGTTCTTCCACGTTCAGCTCGTTCAGCTGCGCGATAACATCAGCCTGGATCTCGGCGAACTCCTCGTCGCTCTCGGCCTGAATCAGGCTGGGCATCGCCTGGTACAGGATATCGTTGCAGTTATCCATCACGCGCTTGCGCTCGGTGGGAATCTCCGCCAGGGCCAGCATAACGGTTTCGCCAGGGTCGGTGGAGTCGTTCAGCATCGTATTGTACATCGCGTCTACCCAGTAGTTCACGCCGTAATGGGCGGCATAATCCCTTTCCAGATAGTTCTGGCTGTCGGCGCGGGCGGTGCTGATCTCCAGCAGATCCAGCGGGTATCCATCAGGATGCAGGCAGGACGGGTTGTAAGCGGTCAGGTACGGATCGCGGCTGTGGTAGCCCGCGCCCATGAAGCTTTCGTCCTTGTCGGCAATCTTCTTGAGGGTTTCGGGGAACATATAGGGCACGCCGTTGGCGTCATAATCCCAATCTACGCCCTTGACGCCGCTATACATTTCGCGGTTGAAGTCCGGATCATAGAGCTCGTTGTAGAACTTCATCGCCAGCTCCTTGTTGGCGGACTTGGCGTTGATGAAAGCATGATAGGTGGGAGCGTTGCCCATCATCAGCATGCAGTCAGCGTACAGGATGGAGCCCTTGGAGGGAACCACCACATAGCCCGCCAAGGTTTCGGGATTCTTTTTCACCTCATTGTCATACAGGGCGCTATCGACATAGTGAATACCCATGTAGCGGCCCTCGGCCACCTTGGCGTCGTATTCGTCGCCGGACATGGTAAAGATATCCTCATCAAACAAGCCGGTGCGATACACCTTGTTATAGAAGGCAATATCCTTCCAGTAGCTGGAGCGCTCGGTGTTGGTGTAGCAGTTGATCAGCTCGCCGTCATAGATGCTGGACTTGAAGAAATAGGTGCTGCTCCACAGGTTGACCGCCACATCGGTCAGGAAGGAAGCGCGGTAGCCGCCCATATTCTTCAGGTTGCCGTATACACCCATGGGATAGTTGGGCTTGCCGTTCTCGTTGACAGGATGGTTCTCATACATCTTCAGCAGCGCGTTGAGATAATCCTCGTCGTTGTTGATCTCGGGCGCGCCGATTTCTTTGTAATAGTCCCAGCGCACGATATAGCCGCGATACTGACCGTCGCCGCCCTTGGCGTTCCAGATGCCCACGGCAGGGCAAATGAAGTATACGCCGTTATCCTCCGTGGGGAAGAGCGTCTGCTGCAGTTTGATGGTGTTGGCGTACAGCGGGCTGCGCAGATTGGGCATAAGCTCGTCGATATAGGGCTCGATGTTGAGCGCCAGACCGCTGGCCAGCACGTTCTGCAGATATTCATACTTGGACAGCATGATATCGGGCAGCGTGCCGTCGGTCAGCATGACGGAGTACTGATCGGCGTCGTAGAAGGTGAACTCAATTTTCGCGTTGAGCTTTTCGGCGATGCGCTGGATCAGCACATTTTTGTCCAGATCACGCTTGGTGATGATGGAGCCGATGGTCAGCACGGTCGGTTCGTCGGCCAGCGCCATAGGCAGCATGCCCAGGCTCAGCGCCAGCACAAGCAGGATTGCAAGCAGCTTCTTCATTTGTTGGTTCCTCCTCTTTGATTTTCCATATATCAACGCTTCTGCGTTGAGACCTATGTTATTCCAGCGTATCGGCATAGGCAATCAGTTTTGCCCTGCCGTCGGGCTGATGCGCGTGCCAGGCGATGGCAAAGCCGTGCTGCGGCGAAAAATACAGCCCTTGCCCGTACATGCCGCCCTTGCCGATCAGGCCGTTGGCCGTAACGGAGTGGAATTCGTACTCCCGCGCCAGGGCCAGGCGCACCCACTCGCTGCTGAGCAGCCGCTGGCCATCGTACACACCGTCCTGCAGGTACAGCGCGCCCAGCTTCACCATATCCTCCGCGCTGATGTACAGGCCCGTCGCGCCGATGGGGTACTGCTGCGGATCACGGCTCCAGGCTGCCTCGCGGAAGCGCATGGGCTGCAGGATGCGCCGCGACAGCAGCTCGTCCATTTTTTCGCCCGCAATAAGGCTGACCGCCCGCGACAGCAGATAAAACGCGCCGTCGGTATACACGCGCGTTTCGCCCGGACGGTGCTGCAGGGGCGTTGAAAACAAATAGCGCAGAAAATCCTGCGTAGGGTAGCGTGTGGTATCCTCCACATCGATATCCAAAATGCCCTGGCCAAAGCCTATGCGGTGCGTCAGCGCGTGCTCCAGCGTTACCAGCTTCCAGGCAGGATCAATGTTTTCCGGCAGCTGCTGCGCAAAAAGATCCCAAAATCGATCGTTCACGGACAGCTTGTTCTGCTCCCACAGCAAGCCGACGGCCGTCATAGTGAACGCCTTGGCTACTGAATAGCTGTTGTTGCAGCGGTTGCAGGGGCAAAAGCAGTGCGATTGGATTCTGCCGTCGCTGTACAGCGCCAGATCGTACAGGTTCAAGTTCATTGCGGCAACATCGCCGATGATCCTTTCAAAGTTCATAGAGCTTGCTCTCCCTTAATTTTTGCAGAAATCGGTCTGTCGGTTTTCTTCATTTTTTAGTTTTTTGTTGATTATCCGTTAAATTCGCGTTAACAAAACCAGTTGTTACATGTTATTGTCGTTTTCATCCCCTTCATTATACTATCAGAAATAAAAAAAAGCCATTGCAAATCATGGCTTATTCTTGCAAATATCGATTTGTTCGGCAGCGTTTTGCTATTGCTCCGATTGCTCCATTGCCTGATAGTCTGCGCGCGGCGAGCGCCCCGTCACCTTGCGGTAGCTGCGGTAGAAGCTGCTGTAATCCGAAAACCCCACCTCGCGCGCAGCCTCCGCCGCGCCCATGCCTTGCGCCAGCAGCTGACGGGCATACAGCACGCGATTATAAGCGACATACTGCATCACCGACATGCCCGTCGCCTTATGGAAGGCGCGGTTGCAATGATCCTTGGACCAGAAAAAATGCTCCGCAATATCCGAAAGCGATATATCCCTGGTAAAATTCTGACTCAGATACAGCAGCAGCGCGTCGATGGTATGGTTGCCGGACGTGCTGAACGCCAGGGGCGCGGCGCTGTTGACAATCATCAGCAGCTCCGCCACCAGCGCCTTGGCAAAGTAGGGAGCCAGGGAGGAAATCCGCTCGTCATCGGATGCGCTGGCCCGCTCCAGCCGCTCCAGCAGCGGCACAATACCCGCGCACTCCGCCGGTCCGTAATACGCACTGCCCACCGACTGCTGATTGAACAGCTGCAGGCACTTGCCCATCAGCGAGGACATTTCGGAATTCGCGTCAAAATAGTTGATGTACAGCGTGTGCCGCTCAAAGGGCTGCTCCGAGCGGATGAACAGCTTATGCAAAACAGCCGGAGCAAGCAGCAGCAGGCTGTGCGGCTCCATCTGATAGCGCACGCCCTCCGCCTGATATATCACGTCTCCGCGGACGCAGTACACCAGCTCGTACAGCGCATGGTTATGCAGGCAATACTCGTTCTGCTCCGTATCATAGGAGATGGCATGGGCATAATGAAAATCCTCGTGCGTATACTGAACAAGCACCTCATACCGGCCCTGCGAGGAACCGCTTTTTATCAGCTCCCAATCCCACATAGGCAGCCGCCTCCCCGCAGCTTATTTTGAAAACTCCTCACGAATAGCCTGCGAAAGCTCCTGATGATTGTGGAAATAGCGGCTGGCCGTTTGCAGGATGACCGGCAGATCCTTTTCGTGCTTCACATCCTCAATGGCCCACACATTGCAGCCTGCGGCGCGCGCGGTGGTCATGGCGTAGAGCGCATCCTCGATCACCAGACAATCCTTGGTTTCAAAGCCCAGCTTATGCGCGGCGTTTTCAAACAGTTCCACATCGTTTTTATTGGGGCGCACATCGCAGGTGGTTTGATAAAACTGGAAGTATCGCACAATGCCCGTCAGGTTCACGCTGGTGGTCAGGGATGGTTCCGCCGTGGCGGACAGCAGGCACATGGGCACGTTCAGCTGGCGCGCGGTCTCCAGGGTATCCAGCGCGCCAGGCTTGAGCTGCGGCACGCCCTTGGGATAGATCTCAGTGTACATATAGTTTTTGCACCAGGCCACGCATTCGTCCATGGTCATATCCAGCTGGCAATCGGGCGATTCAAAATAGTTCTTCAGTGTTTTGCGAAAGGACTCCGCCATCCAGGGCATGTTGTTGGGATCCACATGGATGCCCTTGCGCTCCAGCAGCACCAGCGGCGCGCGCGTCCAATAGCCTTCCGAATCCAGCAGCGTCCCATCCATATCAAAAATAATAGCCCGCATGTACATTTCCTCTCCTGTAAGCAGCAAGTTTCCAAATCAGTATATCACATCCGTCCATGCGCCGCAAGGCGCGCAGCAAAAATCGCCCCGCCTGATATGCAGGCAGGGCGATTTTTTTGGGGGATAACTCAGTATTCTTTGGGCCCGTCGGGGGTATCTACAACCACCTTGGTCTTCTTCCAGCGGAACAGCACCATCCACGCCCACAGGATCACGCCGATGCCCATGTACACGGCAAAGGAGATCCAGGAACCAACGCCCTGGCCCAGCGTGCAGAAGAACGCGATGACCACCGAGATCACCAGCGCCAGATAGCGGGTGAAATTGCCGCCCTTCAGATGATAGCCGCTCTTCCAATCAGGATGCTGCTTGTGCATACGGATGGCGCTGATCATGGTCAGCGCGTAGGCGCAGGCGCAGCCAAAGGCCATCAGGTTGAAGAAATCATTCATGAAGGTGCCAGCGTTTTGCAGCACCAGGAACACGATGGATACCACCAGCAGCAGGATGTTGGGAATGATGGGCTGCTGATGCTTGTTCAGCTTGGCAAAGGACGCAGGCAGGAAGTTGGTGCGGCCCATGGCATACAGCAGGCGCACCGTGGACAGCCAGAAGCCCAGCAGGCAGGTGCCAATGGCGCACAGGATGGCGCAGATGCCAAACAGGATGGCGAATACGCGCCAGCCGGTGGTGCCAAACTGCTCCATCAGGTAGATGGCCAGAAAGCCGCCGGTGGCCGCGCCGCCCTCCTCCACCAGGGGCTGCGCGTTCATGCCGCCCACGCCGATGAAGAAGAACGCATAGATCACGCCGCAGGTAACAACCGAACCCCAGATGGCCTTGGTGCTGTCCTTGACTGGGAAGTCGCCTTCCTCAATCATCTGCGGCACGGTTTCAAAGCCAAAGAAGGGGGTAATCAGGAAGGCCATACCGATGATCCAGCTGGGGATGCCAAAGGAAGACTTGCTCTGAGAATAGAAGAAGTTGGAGAAATTATCCAGGCTCCACTGACCGGAAGTTATAAAGGCGATGGAGGCGGCAATGCAGCCCGTGATAGCCAACGCCAGCATGACCAGCTGAATCTTACCGGCCACTTCCACGTTTTGCAGGCTCAGGATGAAATAGCCCACCAGCAGCACGGCGGATACGATTTCCAGCACCGTAAAGCTGCTGTTAATGTTTGTTACATGGAAAATCCACTGCACAATGGCCATGATCGCAGCCGGGGGCACGGCAATCCACGCGGCCATAATCAGCCAGGCGGACAGGAAGCCGCAGTGCTTGTTCAGTCCCACGGTGTTGTAGATCAGCTCGCCGCCCGCCTCGGGGAACAGCGGAGCCAAATCGCAGTATACAAACGCGATGGGCAGAATCAGCGCGGTCATCAGCAGGAACGCCAGGAAGGTGGCGGGGCCGCAGTATTCATAGAAGATCGAATCCCAGTAACCGATGAAGGTGAAGATCGCGCCGGTAGCGATGGCGTATACGTAAATGAGCTTCAGGCTGCGGTTGAGCTTGTTCTCCGTCAGCGGGCTGTTGACGGTATTATCCTTAGCCACAAATATTCCCTTTCCTTTCTTATACGCATTTTTGCGCGCGCAAAAGGGGGCTGTGCAGCCCTGCAATCGGTATTTCGATCGCGGCGCCGACACAGCCCCCGTTGTTATGCGCTGTATAATGCCGGATCAACGGCGAAGCGTCAGTTGGTGCCGATGCTCATGGTTTCGGGCAGGGTAGAACCGCCGTCGATGACCACCTGAGAACCGGTCAGGTAGCTGGCCTCGTCGCTGCCCAGGAAGGCGAACAGCTCGCCCACTTCGATGGGCTTGGCCAGACGCTTCATCGGCACGCCGCGGGCGATATCGTTGATCGCGCTCTCGGGATCCTCAGGATTGGATTCCAGCGCCATCTTTTCCACCATGGGGGTGCGGGCATAGCCCAGCTGAGAGCAGTTAACACGGATATTGCGGTTGGCATATTCCACAGCCAGGCACTTGGTCAGGCCGACCAGCGCAGCCTTGGTCATAGCATAGGCAGCCTCGCCAGCGTCAGCCACGATGTCGCCGGTCACGGAGGAGGCGATCACGATGCTGCCGCCGCCCTGCTTGAGCATATAGGGGATAACAGCCTTGCAGGTGTTCCAAACGCCCTTGATGTTCACGTCGATGTGGAAATCGCGCACGGCATCGGTCATTTCTTCAAAGGGAGCCAGGCGGCATACGCCGGCGTTGCAGCAGGCGATGTTCACTTCGCCAAAGGCCTCGGCAGCCTTGGCGGCGGCGGCCTTCATCTGCTCGGGATCGGCCACGTTGGCCACGCAGGTAACGATCTCAGCGTTGTATTCTTTGCGCAGCTTTTCGGCGGTCTTTTCCACTTCGGGGGACAGATCCACCATGCACAGCTTGGCGCCATACTTGGCATACGCGGTGGCGATGCCTTCGCCCAGGCCTACCGCAGCGCCAGTGATCAGAGCAACTTTACCAGTCAGCTTAGCCATAGTAATAATCTCCTTTTCAGTTTAGATTAAAATATGGGAGCGGTACGGCGCGGCGAGGCGCCGTCCGCGGGGAACGCGATGAAATTAGAATTCCTTGGAGCCGTCGGGGGTATCGATGACCACCTTGGACTTCTTCCAGCGTACCAGCACCATCCACAGCCAGATGCAGGCGCCGATGCCCAGGTAGATGCCAAAGCAGATCCAGGAGTCCTTGCCCTGGCCCAGGGTGCAGAAGTAAGCGATGGCGATCATGATGATCATGGCCAGGAAGCGCGTGAAGTTGCCGCCCTTGACCAGATTCTTGTTGCCTACATACCATTCGGGGTGCTTCTTGTGAATCAGCACAGCCGAGATCATGGTGATGGCATAGGCGCAGGCGCAGCCGAAGGACATGAGGTTGAAGAAGCTGTTCATGAAGGAACCAGCGTTCATCAGCAGGATGAAGATCAGGCTGATGCCCAGCAGGAAGATATTGGGCAGGATGGGCTGCTGATGGCGATTCACATAGGTGAAGGCCTTGGGCAGGAAGTTCTTCTTACCCATGGAGTACATCATGCGCACGGTGGACATCCAGAAGCCCAGGATGGAAGCGGTCATGCCCAGCAGCACGGAGATCACAGCGTAGATCATGGGCCATACGCGCCAGCCAAGCAGATTCTGCATCGCGCGGATGGTCATGAAGCCCGTATCGCCAACGCCGTCAGCCAGCAGCACAGCGGGCTTGTCCAGGCCGGCCACACAGAAGAAGAAGACCGCGTAGATCACGCCGCAGGTCAGCACGGAACCGCAGATGGCCTTCTTGGTGTTGCTGATGGGGAAGTCGCCTTCCTCCACCATCTGAGGCACGGTTTCAAAGCCGAAGTAGGGGGTGATCAGCAGCGCCATACCGATGATCCAGCCGGGAATACCGCCGGTGGTTTCGATATTGGAGAAGTTGAACATACCAGCCAGGTTGCTGATGCTCCAGTGACCCGAGGTCAGCACCAGCACGGCGGTCAGCAGGGTGGTGGCGATGTTGGCAAACAGGCAGAAGGCCTGCACCTTGACCAGGAAGGTGATGTTCTGCATGCTCATGGCAAACACCAGCAGCAGGATCACAACGCCGATGCCCACAATGCCAATGGTGGGGATGGCCAGGCCGAAGATTTCCTTAAAGAAGGTAGCGATAGCCATGCACACAGCCGGGGGAACGGAGATCCAGGCAGCCATGATCAGCCAGGAGGCCAGGAAGCCCACGTGCTTGTTCATGCCCACGGTGTTGTAGATCAGTTCGCCGCCGGAGGTGTGGAACAGCGGAGAAAGCTCGCTGTACACCAGCGCAACGGGCAGGATCGCCAGCGTCATCAGCGCGAAGGCCAGGAAGGTGCCCGCGCCGCAGTAAGAGAAGAACACGGAATCCCAGTAGCTAACGTAGGTGAAGATGGAGCCTGTCGCAACGGTGTAGACGAAGATCAGGCCCAGACTCTTTTTGAGTCCACTCTCTTTCTTTTCAATTGAAGGCATATACTGTCTCCTCCTTTGCGCCGCCATTATAACACTTTCTATTTATTTTTTCAAGTATTCGGTTATCGATTAATATTCATCATTTGGTCAGTTTAATACCAATGTATGCATTAAATGTCCGATTTTTGCCACATTGTGGCAGTTTTGATCGATTTGCGCATTTGCGGAAGGAGCGCCCAAAAACGTTGTATTTTCGCTGTTTTTAAACGTTTGTTTATGTTTTTTCTTTGTTTTGTTTCCTTTTGCAATATTTCAGTTTGCGCAACAATTGATCTATTTGTGTCATAATCGTGTCAGTCTTATCGATATTGCTTAATTTTTATTTGTTCCGCGCGATTTTGAATCAGCAGCCAAAATTTATGGAAATACTTCACTCTTTAAATTATCAAAAAAAGCCATTCCCCATATAGGAAACGGCCTGAAAGCACAAAAACGTTTTATTTTCTTGCGCTTAGCGCATGTCTTTTAATCGCTTCGTAGGTCTGTTCGCTCAAATCATGCTCCACCTTGCAGGCGTCCTCCAGCGCAGTTTCCTCATCCACCCCCAGTTTCATAAAGAAGGAGGACAGCGTCTTATGCCGCTCGTACACCCGTTCCGCAATGGCCAAGCCGCTCTCCGTCAGGGTAATCAGCCCTTCCTTATCCATGGTGATGTAGCCGTTTTGCCGCAGCCGCTTGGTGGCGTAGCTCACGCTGGGCTTGGTCACGTTCAGCTCGTTTGCAATATCAATAGAACGAATATAGCCAAAGCGCTCCTGCATCATCAGCATCGCTTCCAAATAATCCTCGGAGGATTCCAAAATTCGCATTTCAAAATCACCTGCTCTCTCATCATCTTACCTTATCATAAAAGGCGGCAAAAAGCAAGATCTGGAATGTAAATTAGCGGGGGCACCTACAAATGCATAAAACATTGACTTTGTGGTTGACATCGTGTATTATAATGATTATAAAGACAGCATCCCTACAACACATCGTACATCTTTATTTCTCAATGCATTAGAACAAGATTTACTCTTTTGTACCGTTACCAAAGAGGAGAAAATTGTGCAATACTACGCGCATGTTCGAACATCGGAACCCGATGGAGAGCCCGTTTACCAAACCGTGACCGCTCATCTAATGGGGACGGCCGCGCTATGCCGTGCTTTCGCTGCCGATTTTGGTGCGGCAAACGAAGGCGAAATGGCTGGTCTCGCGCATGATATAGGCAAATATACACCTGGTTTTCAGCATCGTTTGCTGGATAATGGCCCCATTGTGGATCACGCCACAGCCGGGGCAATTGCCTGTGCCAGGCAAAATCATGGACTGATTGCCGCATGCGTCGCTGGACATCACGGTGGATTGCAGAACGTTGGTAATGTACACACCGATCAGCCAGGAGACAACACCCTGTATGGCCGGTTAAAAAAGGGAATTGCCGAGAACTACCTGGAACAGTGCGACCCAAGCAGCATTTGTCTGCCCCAGATCCCCCCACGCACAATGCAGGATAAATTGCAAGCATCCTTCTGGATTCGCATGCTATATTCCTGCCTGGTAGACGCAGATTTTCTGGATACCGAGCAATTTATGCAGGGGGATCGCGGGCGCGGCGTGTACGACAGCATGGAAACGCTGTTTGCCCGCTTGCAGACATATATTCGTCCCTGGCAAAATCCAACAACAACGCTCAATCGGCTGCGCTGCGATATTTTAAGCGCCTGTATGGAGGCAGGCAGCAAGCCCAAGGGCATCTATACGTTGACTGTGCCGACCGGCGGCGGTAAAACAGTTGCTTCCCTGGCTTTCGCATTGCGGCATGCGCTGACGCACAAAATGCGCCGGATTGTCTATGTAATTCCATATACTTCCATCATCGAACAAAATGCCAGCGTTTTTCAGGATATTCTGGGAAGGCAAAACGTACTGGAGCATCATTCCGGCGTGCAGTTTGATTTAAGCGACGGCGCGCCGCCCGAGCAAATTGCAAAAGCGCTGGCGTCAGAAAACTGGGATATGCCAGTAATCGTCACTACGGCGGTGCAATTATTTGAATCCATGTATGCCAATCGTTCTTCCAGATGCCGAAAGCTGCACAATCTGGCCAACAGCGTGATTATCTTTGACGAAGCACAGATGCTGCCGCTGCCGCATTTGCGCCCCTGCATAGCTGCAATAGCCGCATTGGCTGGGCAATTCGAGGCTACGGTGGTACTCTGCACTGCTACACAGCCTGCGCTGGACGATCTGATGCGCGCCTATGCGCCCAATTGCTCCATTTCTGAACTATGCCCACAAACACGCAGTCTGTATGCACGCTTCCGCCGTGTTTCATTTCAGCAGGCAGGGCAGCTGACAGATGATGCGCTGGCCGGACAGCTTAGCGCGCAGCAGCAAGCCCTGTGCATTGTCAACAGCCGCAAGGCAGCACAGCGTTTATTTGAGCTGCTGCCGCAGGAAGGCAGCTTTCATCTTTCCACGCTGATGGTGCCTGCCCACAGGCAGTCTGTATTGCGGGAAATCCGCAACCGGCTGCAATGCGGCGTTCCCTGCCGAGTTGTTTCTACCTCGTTGATTGAAGCGGGTGTAGATGTGGATTTCCCGATGGTTTATCGGGAAATGGCGGGCCTGGATTCCATCCTGCAAGCCGCAGGGCGATGCAATCGGGAAGGAAAGCGCCCAGCCAGCGAAAGCACTGTTATGATTTTTGAGCGCACGGAGCCACCACCTCTGCTCTTCCGCACGGCCATCGGCGCGGCGCGGGAAGCGCTGTCAGGCGGGCAGGAACCGAACGCACCGGAAACCATGGGACGCTATTTTCAGTGCCTGCGTAGCCTCAGCGGCGATCATCTGGATAAGCTGGGCGTTATCGATGCCTTTGAGCACGGCCTGTGCGGCTGCGATTATCCGTTTCAAACCGTTGCGGAGAGATTTCACCTGATCGACCGCAATACGCGCACTGTTTATATACCCTACGGAGAAGGAATCGACCTGATCCAGCAGCTGCAGTCGGGACAATGCTCAAAAGCGTTATACCGCAGCCTGGGGCGTTATGCAGTATCCATATACGAGCCGCATTTCCAGGCACTTTACGCCGCAGGCGCGCTAATGACAGCCAATGAAGTACCCACATTGGATCAGGACAGCGCCATATTGATAGATTCAAAGCTATACGACAATGCATTGGGCCTTTCGCTGGAGCCGGAGAGCGGAAAGGCGCAGTTTATCTGAAATTCATCCGCGCTGGATGACACTATAAATAATATTAGAAAGGAAGGGATGATATGGCCATTCAAGTGGAGGTCTGGGGTGATTATGCCTGCTTTACAAGGCCGGAAATGAAAACTGAGCGCGTCAGTTATGACATAATGACGCCCTCGGCGGCGCGCGGTCTGCTGGAAAGCATCTATTGGCATCCCGGCTTCCGGTGGATCATTGAGCGCATTCATGTATGCAGTCCGATTCGCTTTACCAACATTCGCCGAAACGAGGTAAAGGATACGATCAGCGCCAGGAAGGTCAAGGGGGTTATGGAAAAGGGCTGCGGCGAATTATACCTGGCTGCGCCGGACAGCATCCAGCAGCGCGCGGCCATGGTGCTGCGCGACGTGCGCTATGTCATCGATGCGCACTTTGAAATGACGGATCATGCTGCGCCTGGGGATAATCCTGGCAAGTTCCAGGATATTATCAAGCGGCGATTGGAACGCGGCCAGTTTTACAGCATGCCTTACCTGGGTACGCGGGAATTTGCCGCGCATTTCCAGCGCTGCGCGGAGCTGCCGCCCTGCCCAGAGGAGCTGCGCGGCACGCAAAGCCTTGGCTGGATGCTGTGGGATATGGATTACAGCGATCCAAAGAACATTACGCCCCGCTTTTTCAGGGCCGTGCTGACTGATGGCGTGCTTCATGTTCCGCAGCCGGGCAGCGAGGAGGTACGCGCATGATTCTGCAAGCCTTAACCCGCTGCTATGAAGATCTCCTGCAGCGCGGAGAGATTGCCGCGCCTGGCTGGAGCCCGGCCAAAATCAGCTTTGCACTGTGTCTGGACGCGGATGGACGATTGACGCAGGTAATCCCCACCATGCAGGAAACCCTGATCGGCAAGAAAACGGTGCTGCGGCCGCAAAGCATCACGCTGCCTGCGGCGGCCAAAAAGACCAGCGGAGTCAGTTCAAATTTTCTGTGGGAAAACTCTGGCTACCTGCTGGGAATCAAACAAGGAGAGGCGGCCTCACGCAGCCAGAGGTGCTTTGACGCCGCAGCGGATTTGCATCACACCATCCTGGATGGCGTGGATTCCCCCGTCGCACGCGCCATCTTAGCTTTCTTTGATTGCTGGCAGCCGCAGGATGCCGCTAAGCACCCGGCCTTATCCGGACAGCTGGATGAAATCACGGCAGGCGGCAATCTGCTTTTCCGCATGGATGGATGTTATCCGCAGGAAGATCCGGCCATTCGGGAGGCATGGAATCGATACACCAATCAAGACGGAAGCAATACTCGAATGCAATGTCTGGTGACAGGCCGCATGGATACAATTCCCGCCATCCATCCATCTGTGAAGGGTGTGAAAAACGCACAGTCCAGCGGGGCTGCGCTGGTCTCGTTCAACGCGCCTGCGTTTTGCTCCTACGGCCATGAGCAGAATTTCAACGCGCCCGTAGGCAGCTATGCAGCCTTTGCCTATACCGCCGCGCTCAACCATCTGCTGGCGGACAAAAACAACGTGCAGCAGATCGGCGATACAACCGTGGTTTGCTGGGCGGAGGGCGCGGAGCCCGTTTATCAGGATCTGGGCATGTCGCTGCTGTTTGGCGGCGAATACCCTGGGTTATCGGATAACGAGCTGCGCGCGGTGCTCAAGCGCCTGGCAGACGGGCTTCCATGCGAGGAGCTGGGCGTCGACCCCAGCCGGCCGTTCTATATTCTGGGTCTTGCCCCAAACGCCGCGCGGCTTTCGGTGCGCTTCTTTTTGCGGGACAGCTTTGGCAGGCTGATGAAGAACATCAACGCGCACTATGAGCGGCTGGAAATCACAGGCGCGCAGCGTGAAACCCTGCCGCTGTGGGCACTGCTGCGCGAAACAGTAAACCCCAACGCCCGCGAAAAAGTCCCCTCTCCCGCCATGGCGGGCGCGACGGCGCGCGCGGTATTTTCCGGCACGCCATGTCCAGCATCACTGCTGGAGGCCGTCATGCTGCGCATCCGGGCCGAGCGAAGCATTACCTGGGGCCGGGCGGCCATCCTGAAAGCATACTATCTGAAAAATCCCCATGCAGACTGTCCCGAGGAGGTATTAACCGTGGGTCTGAATGAAACCAGTACCAATCCAGCCTATACGCTTGGCCGCCTATTCGCGGTATATGAAGCCGTGCAGCAGGCAGCCAACCCTGGCATCAACGCAACGATCAAGGATAAGTACTTTAACTCAGCAGCAGCCATGCCGGCAAGCATCTTTCCGGTGCTGAACAATCTGTATCAAAAGCACCTGCGCAAGCTGAACACCGGCAGCCGCATCGTCTACGACCGGCAGGTCAGCGCGCTAAAGGGCATTCTTGATGACAGCTATCCTGCGCGTATGACGCTTGCGCAGCAGGGCTCGTTTGATCTTGGCTACTATCATCAGAAGCAAAAACGATATACCAAAAAGGAGGAAAATGAAAATGTCTGAGCCTATCAAGAACCGGTATGAATTTGTGGTGTTTTTCGATGTAGAGAACGGAAATCCCAACGGTGACCCCGACGCAGGCAACATGCCCCGTATAGACCCAGAGACCGGCTACGGGCTGGTGACGGACGTCTGCCTGAAGCGAAAGATCCGCAACTATGTGGAGATGGCAAAGGAAGGGGAGGAGGGCTATCGCATCTACATCAAGGACGGCGTACCCCTGAACACCAGCGATGCAGAGGCTGGAGAGTTATACGGGGTAAAGGAAGAACTGCTTGCCATCCAACAAGAAAAAAGCAAAGAGGCCGCGAAAAAAATAGGTATTTCCATGAAAAAAGCCGATCCTGATATTGACATAAAGATCCGCGACTTCATGTGCGCCAACTTCTACGATATCCGCACCTTCGGTGCAGTCATGACTACCTTCGTCAAGGGTGCGCTGAACTGCGGACAGGTGCGCGGGCCGGTGCAGCTGGGCTTTGCCCGCAGCGTTGACCCCATCATGCCGCAGGAGGTTACCATCACCCGTGTGGCCATCACCACGGAGGCGGACGCGGAGAAGAAGGGCACCGAAATGGGCCGCAAGTACATTGTACCCTACGGCCTGTACCGGGTGGAGGGATATATCTCCGCCAACCTGGCCCGCAAGACTACCGGATTCTCCGAGGATGACCTGAACCTGCTGTGGACAGCCATCCTGAATATGTTTGAAAATGACCACTCTGCCGCCCGCGGCAAGATGGCTGTGCGTGAGCTGATTGTGTTCAAGCATGATTCCGAGTTGGGCTGCGCTCCGGCCCATAAGCTGTTTGATCTGGTGAAGGCAGCTCATAAGGACAACGTTACCGCCCCCAGAAGCTATGAAGACTACACCGTTACGGTGGACGAGGCGGCTCTCCCCGCCGGCGTTACCTGCACACGGCTGGGGTGATCTATCCGGAGGAGCGCTTTCTTCAGCTCTCCGGTTTGCAGCACTTCAAATTCTGCCGCAGACAATGGGCGCTGATCCATATCGAAAATCAATGGGCGGAGAATTACCGTACCACAGACGGTGCGATCCTCCACGAGCGGGCCCACGATAAGGACTTCACCGAGAGCCGCGGCGACCTGCTCATTACGCGGGATATGCGGATATTCTCCCCGACCTTAGGGGTTTCCGGTGCCTGTGACGTGCTGGAATTCCACCGCAGCGGCGTGGGGATTCCGCTGAAAGGGAGGGATGGCCTTTGGCAGCCCTATCCGGTGGAATACAAGCGCGGCAAGCCCAAGCAGGACACCACGGACGCCTTGCAGCTTTGCGGACAGGCTGTGTGTCTGGAGGAAATGCTCTGCTGCCGGATCCCGACCGGCGCGCTGTACTACGGCGAGACGCACCGCCGTACAGAGGTGGAATTCACGCCGGAGCTGCGGCAGGAGGTCAGGACGCTTCTTGAGGAGATGCACGCTCTGTATGAGCGTGGCTGGACGCCGAAGGTCAAGCCGACAAAAGCCTGCAGCGCCTGCTCTCTCAAGGAGCTTTGTCTGCCGAAGCTGATGCGGAAGCAATCTGTTGCGGACTATCTGCGGGATCATCTGGAGGAGACGCCATGAGACAGCTTTTGAACACATTGTTCGTTACATCAGAGGATGTGTACCTCTCGCTGGACGGTGAAAATGTGGTGGCCAACCGGGGTGGGGAAGCCGTTGCCCGCTATCCGCTGCACACGCTGCAAAGCATCGTGACCTTTTCCTATTCCGGTGCTTCACCGGCACTGATGGGTGCTTGCGCCAAGCGGGAAATCGGGCTGGCGTTTTGTACCCAGAGAGGGCATTTCCTTGCCCGCGTCTCCGGACAAATGCAGGGCAATGTGCTGTTGCGGCGGACGCAGTATCGGGTCGCCGACGATCCCTCTGAAAGCTGCCGCGTGGCCCGAATGATGATTCTGGGCAAGGTCTATAACGCCCGCTGGAGTGTGGATCGCACCCGAAGGGATCATGCCATGCGAATTGACAGCGGCCGCTTTACAGCGGTGTCCCAGCAGCTGCAAGGGCTTTTGCCGCAGATCACGGCAGAAACCTCGCTGGACAGTCTCCGGGGGTTGGAGGGCGCCGGTGCCACTGCCTATTTCGGAGTTCTTGACGACATGATCCTGCAGGGAAAGGATACCTTCTTTTTCCGTGAGCGCAGCCGTCGGCCGCCGCTGGACGCTTTCAATGCCATGCTGTCCTTTGCGTACAGCCTTCTGGCCCACGACTGTGCTTCCGCCTTGGAATGTGTCGGCCTGGATGCCTATGTGGGTTTTCTGCACCGTGACCGTCCGGGACGTGAATCCCTTGCGCTGGATCTGATGGAGGAACTGCGTCCTTGCTTTGCGGATCGTTTTGTGCTGACGATGGTCAATAATCGCATCATTAAGCCAGAGGATTTCGATTTTCGGGAAAACGGTGCGGTATTTCTGTCGGACACAGGACGTAAAAGCTTTTTGCATAAATGGCAGGAGCGCAAAAGGGAGCCGATCACCCATCCTTTTCTGGAGGAAAAGCTTCCTTGGGGTCTGGTTCCTTATGTGCAGAGTCTCTTGTTGGCAAGGTATCTGCGGGGCGATTTGGACGACTATCCGCCGTTTTTATGGAAGTGAGGGGCTATGCTGGTATTGATCACCTATGATGTAAATACAGAGGACGCCGCCGGACGCAAACGCCTGCGGCAAATCGCCAGGCAGTGCGTTAATTACGGGCAAAGAGTGCAGAATTCTGTATTTGAATGCTTGCTGGACACCGCACAGTGCCGCAGTCTGCAAAATACCCTTTGTAAGATTATGGATCCCCAGCGGGATAGTCTGCGATTTTACTATTTAGGGAAGCAGTATGAAAAGAAGATCGAGCATTTCGGCTGCAAGCAATCGTATCTGCCAGAGGACACACTGATGATCTAGTGCGAAGGAGAAGCGAACAGAACGCGTCAGGAAGGTTCGCACCTACTTTTGTAAGTTGAGTTCCTGGATTTATCAGAAAAACGTTCTGACAGACGACGTTTCCTGTTGGTTTTTATGCTTTGATTGTCTGTTGTTGCAAAAATGCAGAACATAAATTATGCATTTTTGCTGTCGCGCCCCGTATGGGGCGCGTGGATTGAAATATGAAGGAAGTCACCACTTACACCCGGAGCGGCAGTCGCGCCCCGTATGGGGCGCGTGGATTGAAATCTCTTTCCAGGCTTCAAATACCTCTTTGAAGGTCAGTCGCGCCCCGTATGGGGCGCGTGGATTGAAATCCCACCACGTCTGGATGGGGTCAATCGTGTATCTGACGTCGCGCCCCGTATGGGGCGCGTGGATTGAAATTCCGCTGGTGCAGACCAATGCGGACACAAAGATAGTCGCGCCCCGTATGGGGCGCGTGGATTGAAATTTCATCTTGGTCACGGCCTTGTTCACCATGTCCGGGTCGCGCCCCGTATGGGGCGCGTGGATTGAAATCCTTGTCGTACAGAACCCGGCTCCCGTCGTGCGGTCGCGCCCCGTATGGGGCGCGTGGATTGAAATACGAACAATATGCTTTGCAATGACGAATACACGCAAAGTCGCGCCCCGTATGGGGCGCGTGGATTGAAATTCGGTAAAAAAGGCTCTGGTAAAAGTACACTTTTAAGTCGCGCCCCGTATGGGGCGCGTGGATTGAAATACGGATGAGGAGTTGCAGACCGTGAACAGCTACGACGGTCGCGCCCCGTATGGGGCGCGTGGATTGAAATCATTGTGTGATCGCTGCATACCTTTTCCGCCTTACGTCGCGCCCCGCATGGGGCGCGTGGATTGAAATGTTGCCTTGCTCTGCGGAACGGCGCAGCAGGCTGTCGCGCCCCGTATGGAGCGCGTGGATTGAAATGCGAAGGCAAGCCAGCGATTGACTAGCTTGATAGTCGCGCCCCGTATGGGGCACGTGGATTGAAATGTCCAGGGCGGTCAGGAAGCTGGGGGACCCGGTGGTCGCGCCCCGTATGGGGCGCGTGGATTG
>ERZ827150.818-NODE-818-length-43364-cov-5.508832_pt1 | contig 43364 bp, 76 predicted proteins | sample MGYA00519779_ERZ827150 | MGnify/ENA primary metagenome ERZ827150 (study PRJEB31778, sample SAMEA3449267) | human gut metagenome | biome: human gut; feature: human-associated habitat; material: faeces | place: United Kingdom | collected 2010/2012 ...
TGTCAATATACTTCTGAAAACGTTCCAGTTTACCCAGTTTTTTAATGCCGCCTGCGAGAAGTCCCACTCCAGTCAAAGCTCCGACTGCCATAAAACAGGTTCCACCGGTCACAAGGGAACTCATATGTCCCACCGCGCCAAAAATGCTGAGGACCAGAGTTCCCAGTCCCATTCCACTGGCAAGGATTCCACCTGAAACAGCAATCATCATACCTTTCATTCTTCCCCCGGTGTTCCTTTCATAAAGAGTCAGCATCTTCTCTTTTGCTTTCTCCTTCTCAATCCTCTGGCGTTCCTGCTCCTGTTCACGTTCCCGCCTGCGCTTTTCTTCAAATTCTTTTGTGGTTTCATCTGGCAGATATTCCAATAAATAACCAGGTTGGCATTCCAATATAGTACATATTTTATTTAGTGTATCTTGCGTGACAAGTCGATCATTGCGCAGCTGTTGCAGCTGGCTTTCTGTAAATATCTTATTTTTTCTTATTAAATAGGTTGTGATTCCCTTTTCTGCCATCATATCAATTATATTGCGTTTATATTTAATCATTCTAACACCACCTCGCAGTACTTTATTCTTCTATTATAATAACATTTTTATACATTATTTTTCAATGTACAATATGCACAAAAACTGTTTTTAACATACTCTTTATTTTAGTGTATAATGTCAATAGACATACATTATATTTTAGTGTATTATATAACCATCAACAGAGAACACAAGAAACAAACAACCGGAACCGCCCGAACCACTCAACACAATGAGGACATAGGAACCGGCACCGATTAATTGAAAAATTCTAGTTCTTGGACAAAACAAAAAAGCTGGCTGCATCCTACCAAGACGAACAGCCAGCACCAAACTAAAAAAAGAAAGGCAACCCCATTATAACAGGGGTGAGGGTAAAAAACAATGAAAAAAATCGAAACATTAGTAATCAGAGGTCGTAGATGGTTTCAGAAATTATACGGAAACACTTATCACACAGTAACGGTTGTTGTAAATGGCCATGTTTTAAAAAGTAATATTCAATACGGTTATGGCACTCAGTACCTTGTTACTGCCGCCGATCTTCTCCGTGAAAATGGATATGATATTCCAGAAAATAACCTGGAAGCATTGAGAACTTTAAAAGAACTTTCCGAAAATGATTATGAGGTCGTTGACGTTCCGAGAAAAAAAGATTTATAGGAGGTATAACCGTGAATAACAAGTATTTAAATTTCCTTAACTGGGCAGTATTTACAATGATAGATAGAAAAACACAGGACGATCACAAGAGCAAGATTCAAGTTTGCGGATTATTCCGCAGCCCGGTTTTAGCTGAGGAAAGTTTTTTACCTAATTTGCCAAACCCGGAAGTTAAACGGTATCTGCTCCATGTGGACGATCTGGAGCGGTTCGAAGAGTTTTATAATTTCATCCAGGATCTTAACGAGAAATACGGTGATTACGCAATATTTCATGTTAAAGATGGAAATTTCACAGTTGACGAAGAAAACAAATTCCGCTATATGCTTCATATTTGGACAGATACAAAAATTAGAGGGGTTGACATGTTTTGAAAATTAACGCATTTACTTTAGTGTCCGATTTACCAGAGCACATTAAACAGAAGATTTTACAGGAAGCACGGCAGACTTTTGAGGGTTTGTCTTATCCTGTGGATATCCAAGAGGAGATTGAGACAGTGAAAAATTCTAAAATGTGTGATATTGAATGCACGGTTGATGCGCAGAAGTATTATACAGAACGTGTCAAATAGAAAGGAGAGCGAAGGCATGGGAAATAACTATATTATTCATTTGCAAACCGGAAATAGAATAATTACAGAAGAAGAAGCGATAGCTAACGCAGAAGAGCAGAAAGCTAAAGGAATAAAACCGCATTATGTGCTTTTTGACGGTGATAAAAAGGAAAAGCTTTCAAATCCCGGCTGGCTGATCTGGTCAACTTGGGAAGATGGTGCAGGCGTTGTGGTTCCTCGCGATGACGGAAAGCTTGTTTTACTTACTGGCTGGCAGTCTAATTTAGCATACTGTTAGGCGTGATGATCTTCTGCCCGGTTCGATTCCGGGGCGCGTCTTTTTATCAAAATTATGGAGGTTAAAAGAATGAAAAACTATAATGTATATTATTCTGGAGGATCAAAAATAACAATAGTAAAAGCAAGTTGTGTTATAAAAGCTTGCAAAGCCTTTATGGAACAATTTAATAAGCCTTACAAAATAGAAAAATATGGTTATGATTATGCAGCTATCAGATTTTGTGATAATTACTCTATATGCAGTGATTATGTAGTGATTTCAGAATGATTTTATTATTTCCTGGCTCCCAGGGTGAAGGGAAGAAAGAAAAAAATATGGACTTAATGCAAATAATAAGTTATATACGTGAAAAACATTTGGAAGCTGAGTTTAATAAATTTAGAAATTATCGGTGCATTTCTAGTGTAGAACCTATAGAAACAACATTAATTCTATTTTATAAAAATCAAAAAGCATCATCGAAATAGATTTCCACCGCTTACCAGCTACCAGGCTGGCGGCACGTTCACGGCGTGCAAGCGGTTTTTTTGGCATTCTGTCAGTAGTACCTTGGCAATTTAATAGCACAAGTCAGCAAATAAGCAAGCTATTTAAGCCGCAAATGGCTTTTAATGCTGTTAATGGGGATTTATGCCACTATTGCATTATAAGCCGTTTATGAGCCTTTAAATGCGTTACATGGTTTATTGACTGTCTGCGGCTATGGGTGTATAATAGCCTTGTGTAGCTATGTGCGGCTATGCCTTATTTGCGTACCTTTCCAACAGGCGCATTATGTCCTCTTATGTGCGTAGCTTGTACAGGCTTCCCGGTGATCTGTCGCAGCTGTCCGGGTTATATATCAATTATTGTTGTATGGCGCTGTATTTGCCATTTTAAGGCGTTTTATAATCGTAGTCAATAAAGTATAGGCTAAATACGTTACAAGCTATTTAAGGCTTATTTTGCAAGAGTATTATTGTATTTTAACGCCACGTTATATGTTACTTGTTGCTATGGCCTATTATCTGTGGGCGGTTGGTTCTGGTCTGCCAGGTCTACGGCTGGCTGTCGTCTTTGTTGATATTCAATCATTCCCGGAATCGTCACGGCTTCATCAGCTTGGCGCGGTATCGGCTCCCGGTGCTGCCCCTGGTTGATTTTGTGGCAATGGAAAACCGCAGTTGTTCAAAACTTCAATAGTGCAACTAACTTGTGGATGATTCCTAAATTCTAACATTATTTTGGCAACAAAAAATCAAGGAAATCCAGAAAAAAGTGGCAACCAGAAAAAATCTCGCATTTTCTAGTTACCACTTAAATTTTAATTTTGCACAAATATTTCTATAGCGTAAAGTTCCAAATAATTCAAAATTCACAATTTGTTTAATCCTTCTTTCTTCCGTGTTCCATATCTTCTGTAGGATGATTTCTCTAAACGTTCCGTCCTCTTCATTTGGGACTTGGAAAGTTTCTTCTTTCTCTGGTAATTATCAGTCGTTGTTCCCATTCACGCACTCCTTGTTAATCTTCTGATTCCTGGTTTCAAAGTTTATAATTTCCGTGTCTGTTTCCAATTCTTCCGGGATTCTTCCAACAATGATAACTCGCAGCGGCTTCAATCTGCGTTCCATTTCCTTGAAACCAACGCAAAACTCCAACCGTGCTGCCTTGCTCTTTACTCTTCCATTGGTGCAACAGGCAACTGTGCTTCCCTCTGGTAGCCCATCAAAGCACCAGTCCCAACAGTATTCTGGTAATATGTTTACGTTCGGAATTACTGGAATATCATTCAAGATCATGTAGTGAGACAATGCATGATTGCGGTATTTATTCCACAGGCACATAGCTAACGGCATTCCATTCTTGCCAACCGATATGCTGAAATCTGGCATAATGACTGCATGAAAACATTTTAAATGCTCCATATACTTGTCTGGCTGATTCCATAATCTTTGAAACTGTACATCATCCACATAGAAATTTACATCAAGTTCCCGATGGTTCTTAATCTTCCGGCTAAAGCTCTCCGCAAAGTCTACAGTATCTTTTCCAGGATGGATAAAAGTCTTTGGGATTTTCGGGATTTCGTACTTACCATCAAGGTCTGCATCCGTGATTAAAAACTCTTTCATTGCGTCATAAGCTGTATGTATCATTGATTCCACTCCCATTTTTCTCTTATAGTGCTAAAAGGTACTTATATTTGTAAAATACCATATCTTGTGTCTTGATACAAGTTTTTCTACTAAATACCTTGTGTTGTTCTGAATGTAGAGTTAAAATCATATCGTCAGAACGGCGCAAGGGAAACCCCCATTTTTCAAGGCTTCCAGACCTCAATTGAAATGTCAGTGTTGCACATGTAACCGCCAACGGTTCAACGGTAATCTTCTCAAAAAGTTCATTGACAATCTGCCTGTTAATGTCCTGTGGAGTAACGCCTTTGAACTTTTCTAACTGCTCTTTAATAGCTTTTAACTGCGCATCTTCTGGCTCTTTGACTTTGACATTTTGAAGTTCTCGAATACGGTTCTCAGTCTGTTTTATTTGTTTCATATATTCTTTATTTCTTGAAACAAATTCATCATCAGATATTTTGCCATCCAAATTGTATTCCAGTATTTTTTCACGTTTCTGCTTTAATGTGTCAATCTGTTTTTCAAGTCGTGAGATTTCGCTTTTGTTGTCTGGAATGTTTTTTATCGTAGACTGTAAGATTTCAAAATATTCTTTCAAAATATTATCAATATTTTCAGAAGATTTATTAATCAAATCTGCAATTACTTCTTTCAGTTCTGATTCTGCCAGCCCGAACGAATTGCATGAAGCTGCTCCGTTTTTTATCTTATAACTGCATACCCATCGAACATCTTCTTTTCCTCGAATATAATGCTGCTTCATCCAGTATGGCGCTCCGTCATTTGCGCAGAAAAGTTTTCCAGTGAAAATATTTTCGCTTTTAAAAGAGGTTCTTCTTGATTTTATGGCTTCTCCACGTTCTCTTAAATATGCGTTTGCCTTTTCCCAGGTAGTTTCATCAATGATCTGCGGTACTCTGGAACCATCATCCTTAAACATTATCCATTCTGACTGCGGAAGAAATTCTTGTTTCTTTGTGAACATATCGACAACCTTTACTTTTCCTCCGCAATAGTATCCTTTGTATTTTGGATTCCGAATAATATTTTTTATGACATCTCTACTGATCTTACCGCCTTTGAAACTTCTATATCCCATATTCCAGAGTTTTTTTTCAATTCTTGGTGTAGACATTCCAGAAGCATAGTCTCGAAAGATCATTCGAACCATGTCCGCTTCTTCTGGAACCAGTTCGAGCTTTCCTTGATTGTTTGAGTATCCATACATTCTGTGCCCGAGAACAACACCATTTTTGATTGACTGTGCGTGTCCAAATTTTACTCTTGAAGAAAGCTTGCGGATTTCGTCCTGCGCTACCCCAGCCATAATAGTAAGTCGGAACTCACTATCATCATCAATAGTGTTAATTCCATCGTTTTGGAACCACACGCATACGCCATAAGATAACAATTCCCTGGTATATTGGATGCTGTCAAGAGTATTTCGTGCAAATCTTGAAATTTCTTTCGTAATAATCATGTCAATTTTTCCGAGCTTTGCATCTCTGAGCATTCTTTGAAATTCTTCTCTTTTATCCGCATGTATTCCAGAAATACCATCATCAATGTAAGAACCAGCAAACTTCCATCTGTTGTTAGAATGTATCAGATCTTCAAAATGTTCCTCCTGGTGCTTAATGGATGCTTGCTGTTCAACTTTTTCAGTAGAAACCCTGGCATAATAAGCAACATTTAGTTCAATGTCGTAAATAGAGCAATTTCTTAATTTTTCTCTGACATAATAAATATTCATAGTGCATTTCTCCCTTAATAAACAGGGAGTGGAATCATATAAAGTATAACACCTCATATAAATCCACTCAATACATTGTCGTTACTTTCTAATGCTGATTTCAGCTTTAATTTTATCTCTTGTTTTCTCATCTATCAGACCAAGTGAGAACATTCTTTCGTTTATGGCATACAATATAGCTTTTTCCATTAATTGTCCCTCCATATAATTATCTCGTTTTAAGCGCTGTTTTTCTTTATCTTTTGTATGCCCTATAATTTCTACCATTATTCTCTTTTGAACGATTCTGCACTATTTTAAGTATACAATTATCACGTTTTACAACAAATCAAAGATGTTTACCTGTCCATCAATCAGAGATTTTTCCAGGTTGTAAAATTTACAGGCTATATAATCTGGGTTCCAATCAATTTCCAGTTCGTATTGTAAACACCGCGGATGCTTACCACCACGGAAGAATCTGCATTCCGAACAGGTATGCTGATAAGCTGTACCTCCAGATCGCTTATACATTTCGCTTATCTTCCTCATAGAATCACTCGCTTTACTCTTGACTTTCCTCTCGCTTTCTTCTTGAAGATACCATTTTTAACACAATCCCTCGGATCACATCCTCTGCTATGTTCTTCAATTAAGATATAATCACAGGTTGCATTTGTGCTCCATGCATTTTCGCTCTTGCTGTAATAGTCGCATTTTGAGCATTGTCTCCGCTTTAAGCCTATAATTTCAGTGCTTTTTAATTCTCTCCATGGTTTTCTATCTGGCAATTTTCCGCACCTCCCAATCTGGCAGTATCTATAATTTTTAAAAGGTCTGGACTTAGTTTTCTTCGTTCTTGTTCTCTTTGTACTTCTGCCCGGTAAGTCCTTTGGAAATTAGACTGAACTACACTCCACCATGTGCCATCTATATTCCCTGATTTCGCCCATTCTTCTAACTGCCCCGGACTTGATACTGCTTTCTGAACTATTTCTGGAAGTTTAGAAAATTCTTCTTCCGCATGGTATATAGAGTTCCAAATTGCCCTTGATACCAGATTCCAAGCTTCTGTTTCGTTCAGTTCGTCAGACTGTGGCGCAAGGCTCTGCGCGCATTGCCGTAATGCAGCTATTGTAGGTTCTTTCCATTCAGTTTGCATATATTTCTTCAACCCAAAACTTAAAAGCTTGTAATCTAGGTCTTTCAAAAGTCCGTACCAAGTATCAAAAGCATATTGATCTGGCAGAAATGATGGAGAAGTGTACACAGCTTTCATTGCCTTTACCAGTACCGCCCATTCTTCTCTTGTCATACCCAATTATCCACCTCGCTTACCCTGTTTTGGATTTTCTCCATGTAGCTGCATGGCCTATTCGTAGACTTGTCTGCGTATTGCCCTTCAAATACTTTTGCGAAATTTCCAGGCTTTAAGAACCAGTCAAACGTAACCATCCAGCCATTTTTATTTTGCCCTTGTAAGAAGCTGCTATGGCGAATGTTTTCAATGGCTTCTAAGATATCGTCCATATGGTTCTGACGGATTCTAGCTTTTACTGCCTGTTCTCGTTTTGGTGTCATTCTTTTTACAGGAGTGATACCAAATTCTTCCAGAGTATTCCATTCATCAATGATTCGTTGGACGTCAGTCTGACGAATAGTATCTTTAGATACTATTAAATCATTCTCTTCTTCTATTTCTTTTTCTTTATTATCTAATTCTTTATTATCTAGTTCTTTATTATATACTTCTGCCGAGCTAACGTTAGTTTTACTGTTAACTTTACCGTAAAGTTTACTGTTAGTTTTACACTCTATTTTGTCTTTCTGCTTTTTTCGATATTCTTGCATATAGTTTCGCATATATTGGCTTTTTTGCTCAATTTTATCAAGATTTTGATATTTTCCCCAGTTCGGAATTGTGTAAACTCCGGAAACAATTTCGATCATTCCGTAGTTCTCAAATGTTTTTAACGCTAATCGAACCGTGTTAATATCTCTCCTGAATACTGTCGCTAACATTTCATCAGTATATGCAATCTTATCGTTTAGGATAAAAACACCGCTGTTGTTATTTTTTCCGGCTAAGCACAACAATTTAAACCAGATTACGATAATGCTGTCCGCACTTGGCAAATTTTCAATTAGCATTATTTTTTCATCATCAAAAATGTCTGAACATATTTTTATCCATTTTACAGCGCTTGCCAATTTTGAAATTCCTTTCTCCAATCTCTGGATTTTTAAAAAGTGTTTATTTTAATTCAACTTCAATTCCATTGATTTTCAGTTCTCCATTTACCGGAACCACAAGAGATGGAACGCCGTTTATTTCTTTCAATTCAATCAGAGCAATTTTATCCGGCTGGATGCAGATTGTTGCATCTGGTGTTACAATTTTTGCAGTTTTTGAATTGTGGATATTGTCAAGTGCAGCAGGCTCATTACTGAAATACGTTTCCCAGTTTTCCTTGAAATCTGATAACTTCTCGCCTGGAACTCCGCAATATTCAAAAATCTGTTCCATTTCATCACATGATACAGTTATCATCTCCGGGCTGTCTTTCTTCTGTTCTCTTACTTCCTGCAAAGATTCAATTAGGCTTTCAGTGAAATTGAATGTTGTGTTTCCTTCGAAATTGTCCATGATAAAATCTGAAAAGACATTGATCTCATTTCCCGGTATACGTGGAATTGGTGTGCCAAGAACGTTTTCGATGAAGTCTGGATGAATATTCTTTATGTTTTTGTTGAAATACAAAGTTCCATGAATATCAGTACTTCTGTCATTGAATACAGGGAATAAGAATCCTGTTTCTGGTCTTGAGACTACCCAATCACGAATTCTGCCTTTGATGTTATTTTCAGCCACATCATAGCTAAGCCCAGCCTTTGAAAGATTTACTGGACAAATGCTGCACAGAATGTGTTCATAAATTTCTTCTGATGCATCGTGCATTTCGGCTCCATCAGAAGCTTTTCCTGGAATATCATATACTGAATGAATGAGAACTATGTAGTAATTTTCGTGATAATCGTAATTTTCAATCACTTTGTCGTAGAACTCGTCCAAAAGCTCATCATCTTTAAGCTTACTTGCTCTGATCCGCATAAGAAATTCCTGTGTTCCACCCTCTTTTTCCTGTGCTAATGGAAAATCAAAGTTCATAAGGTTCTTTCCAAGTCTGCCAGACATGGTTTTCTTGAAAATGTCAAAATACTTAAACATTTCTTCTTCTGGAAGGGAAAGGAAAGCTTCTTTAATTTTGGTTTTCTTATTCTTTTCTGCATCCACGTAACAACCACAAATACGTGTAATGGAACAATTTGCTGGTGTAAATTGTTTCTTGATCTCTGCGATTTCTTTCTTATTCATGATTAATCCTCCAATTTTAATTTTTGTAAAATAAATCAAATTATATGAATTTTATGTGCTATTTCTTGATTACCTTCATGTTTTTATTCCAACTTCCAGAAATTGTTCCGTCTGGGTGAATTATAAATTCTCTGCAAACACTATTATCTTCCGTTTTCTCTATTTCGCTAAGCATTTTCATGTTTGAATAGCTAAAGGTAATTAAAATATCTTTGTATTTCCATATCTCATACACATAATAATCCTGAATTGTTTGTTCGATAAATTCAAAATGATTGTATGCGTATTCAAGTATTTTGTTATATAATTCTTCTTTTTCATCGTATTTAATTCCGCTTTTTTCACTTAGCTTCATAAGTTTTCTGAATGATAAATCATCTGCAAAAGAGTATGCATCAATCGTATTTAATACATCTTCGATTGTGTTTGCATCGCACAATACGCATTGCAATCTCATTTTGGTCTTTAACAATTTGCCTTTAATACGTTCCAGATCAGCCAAAGATGGCATACATGTTCCAAAAATTTCATTATTTTTCTTATCAGAAATAGCATGTCTGCTAATGTCTACAAAATCAAACAGTCCATCAATTTCTTTAATATGATTTTCTAAGTATTTCCCATTTGTATTAATCGTCAAAAATTTAATATCGTGTTTTCCTAAAACTTCACACAATTTAGTAAATTTTTCAAATAGCAGTGGCTCTCCACCTGTTACAGATACGGAATACAATATTCCTTCTTTTTCCATTTCTGAAAGCATTTCATCAACTTGCATTATAAAATACTCTGCATTCTCGCAACGTTCTGCGTTTTGTTCGACACAGAATGAACATTTGGCATTGCACTTATCTGTTATTTTCAAATGCAAGTGCCATAACCATTCATTCTTTTCTACTAAAATCCGATGACCAAATAATTTGACTTCCATCTTGCCATCATAATTTATTGGTAATCTTTCGACATTGCACTTGTGAATGTAATCTTTTATACTTTTATTTTGTACAAACATTAATATCACCAATCCTTTCTGCTTCTCTCGCCTGTTTCTTTTCAATCCACTTATTAATTTTATCATCGGAAATCATGTACATTTGCTTTAACATTTCGATGCAGATCAACACATCAGCAATTTCTTCTATCATGTTATCACGGTTGATTTTTCCACGCTTTGCCTTACTGATTGCCTGGATAAGCTCGGCACATTCTTCCATGCAGACGGTACTCTGTTTTTCTTCCCCATAATACAGAATGCTTCTCGCAATAGTGTACTTATCAATAATGTATCTCTCTTTTGTGCTGGATTTCTCTTCTTTTACCAATTCGAAATATTTATCTCTATATTCCAGGACAACTTCAAAATTGTATGAACCATATCCCGTATGGTAAAAGTTATCTCCAACCTTCTTATATTTTATTTGATAATATGGTTTCTCACCCATAACCTCAAAAACCAGATCCAATTCAGTTACTTTTTCTTTTTCAATTTTTGCTTCTCTTTCGCTTTCTATAGAAACATTTTCTAAATTATCCATTATTCCCCTCCACCTTAATAAATGCCATCCAATGTGTTTTCCCCTGTTTGCCAGATCTATTGCCGTACAAGGGTCGTGCCCCAATGGCTGCAATAACGTCCTTTACAGAAATCTGTGTCTCATTCCACTTAAAAATCAATGTGCCGTAAGGTTTAAGCACACGCATACACTCCGAAAAACCATCATGTAACACTTGTTTCCATGTATCTTTGTTGAGTTTTCCGTACTTCTTTACCATCCAGGCATTGTCTCCTCCTTGGATAAGATGTGGTGGGTCAAACACAACATGGCAAAATGTATTATCTTCAAACGGGAGGCATGTGAAGTTGCTATAATATCTGGATGGATGTTGCAATACCTTGTTACTTTTCCATCTCCGCTTGTCCATATTGCTTCGTCATCCAGTTCGCGTTTATCAACGAAAACAGCAAATTCATTATTTTTGTTGAACCAAATCATTCTTGAACCACATGTAGCGTCCAGAACAGGTTTATCCATTTTCCTTCATCTCCTATCCAAAAAGTTTTCCACAAATTACACATCTGTATATATGCCCTCTTCTGCGAGAGTGATATTTAATCCATTGATGACTGTGCATTCTTCATCTCCTCCAATTTCCTTGCAGTTTTTCTATAATCTCTATTTGCTGACCGGAACATCATCAGAAGAATTTCAGATACAGGTCTTGTTCTGTATCTCCTCACTGCTCTCTTGATGCATGAAAGCTCACTTCCGTCTGGTATGTAAACCCCTACAGAATACGGAATTTCCAGAGATATTTTTGCATATACATCTTGCGGCATAACTAAATAGTTGAAATCGCCAATGAAATTTAACCCGTGTCCAGATTTGAAATCTTCAACAGACGACTTAATTTCATAGCAGTAGCAATCCGCTTTTTCTATTCCAGAAACGCTATTATTTGCTGGAACAAATTTCATGTAGTCCACTCTGATTGCATGATCTGTATAGTAATCAAATGTAACTTCTCGTGCCCAATAAATACGTGGATCATTATGCGGATTAATTTTCTTTTCAACCATGGCTGATAATTTTGCCGTAATCTCAGGTCTTGTCATTTCCCAGCTCCTCCAACTTCTTCTCAGCTTCTTCGCTGGTAGTAAATACTTTTATCCCAATAACATCATCTGAGAAAAATACTTCTCCATAATCTTCTTGGATTGCCTTTATGTTATATAATTTGCTTATCATAGTAATCTGAGATACTTTCATCTTGATAATTGGGTTTCTTGCGCCCTTGTTAATTCGGAATAATATATCCCCAACCTTACACGGCAATCTCACAAGCAATCCCTGTTCTTCTAAGTCTTTGTATTTCTTCAACTCTTTCTGCATTATCGCTAATTTAGCAAGTTCCAATCCAGTAAATGCACCGTTTTCTTTGAGTTCCTTTAATTCTTTTAAAGTGCCAATATCTTTGTAAGACTTTAATTCTTCAAGCCACTCTGCGATTTGTTCATACTCCTTTACATATTGATTTCGTATATCTGCATTTAACTCATTTGCATCTTCTGAACCCATATCTGCATTCTCGATACTCCATTTATAACGATTTGCAACTATCTTTAACTGTTTAATACCATCATCAATTAGAAATCTCTCCATCTACTTCACCTCTTCCATCTGACTTTCTACAGTATCTGCAAGTAACTTCAAGGACTTAATAAACGAGTCCGTCAATGCTGTTTTGTATGGGCTTTTAGTGAATGTTCTGACAAGGCTTACTGCATCCTTGATTTTTTCTTCATCTTCGACGATTTCAGATGCTTCACACAATGTTTTTTTATTGTCTCTGTAAGTAACAACCTTGCTACTATAAAAATTCAATAAGTTTGGAAACGGAATTTCGATAGGGTTTAAATGGTCTTCTCTCGCCCATGTGAATCCCTGAAGCTTTGCCATTTTTATAACACTCAAATATTCTCCCTGTGTCTTTACGAACACGCTCTTCCCTGTTAAATCAATCATCAAAATTTCCTCCTGTAATCTCATCAATACACTGATTCCAGCCCTCCGCAAAGCCAGCATCAGACGTATTGGCTGGATAATCTCCATTGTCTTTTTCTGGCAAATCCATAAGCGGACACCAGTCTGGTCTTGATTTACTTTCACAATCATAATGTTCTTCTGTCATCAGAATTACATCATAATATAAACAGTCAGCTAATTCACAGCATCCCTCATATTCAAGATTTCCACAATATTCAGTTCCGAACGGGCAGCCATAACAATTTTCTGGCGTGTCAATCACTAATACTGATTTGCTCATTCAACTCCACCGCCTTTCACGATTTCGATTGCCCTGCTCAGTCCAGCATTGTATCCTTGATGCACATCAGATAAAATACATTCTGATTCAATGAATTTATCTCTTTCCAATTCGCTAATAGCCTTATCCACATCAAAAGCTGTCGGCTGCTCGTCAACAATATGTATATATCTGTCTATAATCTTCTGTATTGGTTCTCCTAAGATATTTTGAAGCAGTATATCTTTTTTTAATTTATCTGTGTCGATTAACCGCATTCCTCAGCCCTCCTTGTATGGCTCTGGAAGTGGTCGCCATGCCGTAATCTCAATCCAATCATAATTGCTATCAAGATAATATCCGTCACAATCAATAAAGCTTGTATCTTGCCATGTTGTTTCTCCGTTAGTAACCAATATTTCTTGTCCGTCATCTGGCATTTTGCAGTCAAGCATATACTGTATATCAGTTGATATGGATTCTTCCGCACGTTCTTTTTCTGATATCTGATGATATTTTACCGGAATCCACCCATTTTCTTTCTCGTCCTGTTCCAGATCGTCCAGAAGACTATTTACGATATCCAGCGCACTCCCTGGAAGCCCATGCTTATACTGTGATTTCTTTTCTATCTCAGCTTTGTATTGTTCTAATCTGGTTCGTACTCTGCTCATACAACCACCTCTTCAAAATGCTCATTTAGTATTTCTTGTGATATCTCAATCCATCTGTTAACATTTACTCCGTCAAGATGGATTTCTCCATCAATAATTTTTTCATTTCCTACTTCGTAAACTTCGCCAACCTCAATTTCCATGTATCCGTCAACGTAAAATCCATCACCATCGTATGTATCTAACGTGAACGCTTTCACGCATTTATACTTCATGCTTCCACCTCGCTATCCTCTGGCATCTGGAACGTCATTCCTTTTTTGAGCATTTCTCCAAGTTCTCCTGCATGTGCTTTGTTTTCTTCCGTTTTTGGCTTCATACTTAATATCCTACATACTTCTGGAATTACATATTTTGTGTATTCTGAATCTCCATATGCTTCCCAAATCATATTCAGTACTTTCATGGCTTTTTCTTTGGTGGAATATTTTCCTAAAACAAAATATCCTCCACTTCTCTGTGCATCCTGCAAACTCCAACATATAACGTTCAATGAATCTGGGAGCTTTAGATTTATTACAATGTTTTCAAACTTTACCAGTGCTGTTTTATCCTGACTTCTGATTAACATTTTTCGTCCTCCTTATTCGATAAAACTCGTTCCGCACTGACAATGATAACTAATGTGTCCGTTATACTTACTTACATTTGCCATTACTTTTCTACCGCATGAAAAACACGTTACCTCTTTCGTCAGCGGCTTTTCGTATTCTTCTACTTCTTTATCTTGAATAAACCTCTGACCGCACCAGTGGCACTGTTCAGTGCTATATGGCATTTCTCCACAAATAGGACATTCTGGAATCATTCCGTAACCATCATTTATGATAGGGAGTTTGATTGGCTCTCGCTTCGAATAGATGTTCCAGAGTTCTTTTCTGCGGTTTTCTCCGTCTTGCTCTATTAAAGCCTTGTACTTCTCTTCCTCTTCTTTGTCCCAGTAAATGACACAGGCTTTGTCTTCTGGTGAAATGTCTTTGGTGTACGGCTGTGTCGTGCAATGATAGCCTGTTTCGCCCTTCCTTTTTCTTGACTGACATCTCATGCAGCCACCGCATTTTTTATCCATCAATTCTTCTGGATAAATGCTTGTGCTGGAACGCCTTTCTCTTTCTGGCATTCCGTCACTGAATTTAATTTCGCTCATTTTTCATCCTCACTTTCCCCATGTACCAACTGGCACGCTATTGTGCAGTCCTCCATGATTCTAATACTCAATAAAATCAGATAATTCCATCTGACCAACTACATTATTGTCTTGCATCCACCATAGATATACTTCTTCACCACAGCTCCACTTCACATCTTTTCCACGCCGCTTGCGTTCCTCAATCATTCTGTCAAAAGCACGTATATAGGCTTGCTTGTACTTTGGGAAATCATACATTTCCTTCTCCCTCTGCTTCTTTGATGCAAGTGGACAACCTAGACAGCCTAACCTGTTATATCCGAATTGATACAGTTCACATACTTGAATGTTTTTCTCACCAATGAACTGCCAGATATTCTGATCTGTCCAATCAATAATTGGATTGACTACTGTCTTTGCTTTCATCTGGCAATTTTCAAATAATCTTCTAGTATTATCATTGTCGGTGATAAGCATTTTCTCATCAGAAACACCGATGCTTTTGTTTGCTGTCTGCCCCAATACTTCAAATGGACTTCTATTGCTTCTCTTACTGCTTTCAGACCATCTAACGCCTGTCGCAATCAATCTGTTTGGATTACCGCCCTCTTTCAGTTCTGAACAGCAATACCGAACGATTCTGGTCGGCGGCATTAGCTTTCTGGGAATAAGATTCCACATTGTAAGACAGTTTCCGTTTTCCTGTACATGATAGTCAATCTCACATTTAATACCTTCACTCACCAATTTAGAAAACACATTTTTGATGTGTCTTACTGTCTGCGGTGCATCAACTGTAGTATGAGAGTTATGTACTTCAAACTGGATTCCAGACATTCTGAATAGTTCAAGAAGCACATCTGAATCCTTTCCGCCGGAATATTCACATACAAGTGGCTTTCCATAATGTTTTAACGAGAGATCAGATGCAAGTCGAATTCTTTCAATTGCTTTTTGCTCTAAATCCATAATATTTACGCTCCAAATCTTCTGACCAATTCTTTATTCAAATCTAGAATCCGTACATCTGTTTTGGATTCCAACTCTTCAACCATGCTCATAAAACTTCTTTCTCCACGGTTCGCTTGGCCTACAAACTCATTTGCACAATTAATTACGTCCAAAAGTCTTTTAGTGGAAAAGCCATGCAATTTCCGTAATGCCAGCATGGTTGTTACCGTGTTAATTGTATTCGCCCAGTCGTCGCCAGTGCTGAATCCATCGTTGTAAGCCTGATCTTGCATGACTTCCAGCTCTTTACGTGAATTCTGCATGGCTCTGGCGAATGCCTGTGACATTTGATTATCGCATTCCAGCACCCTATTTTTCTTTGGCGCTTTCATCTTTAATTTGCTTCCCATGTTTCTTCCTTTCGTATCTGTATTCCGTCAAACGGTATGCTCTCGATATTCCCGGATGTTCTGTGGCAATCAGAGAATCCATCTCCAATTGCCGCATATGTCTCTGGACGGTACACTTTGTAAGGTCTGTTCCATCCATAATTTCTTCATAAGAAGGCATATATCCGTGTTTCTCAAAATACTTGACAAGAAATCTGTAAATATCGTTTCTGGCAGATTGCCCCTCATTATATTTCCTCTGGCGGTAATTCATACGCAAAACGGCTCTTCTGCCGCAGTATTACTTTTTTCTGCACGCATTTTATTTAATCTTTCCGCAGCTTTCTTTTTCGCTTCATCGGAATATTTTCTTGGTGGATTGATTTTAATGTAGGAATACGGCAAGTGGGCGAAAATAGATCCATCATTATTTCTGGCAAGAATTTTCACATCATCTGGAAATTCCTTTTCTAATTCCTCACATCTGTTCTTCCAGGTGCTCCCATTCTTAGCAGTAAGCCCTACATAATCTCTTCCTGGAATACACTCAATTACGCATTCGTTTGTGTTTTCTGACACAAAACTCACCTCTATTCATTTTTTTATTTTTATCTTTGGAATTTAGCCAGTAGAACTACTGGTGTGTTAGAATCAGTGATAGTTTTCTTCGTTGAGTAAGTCGTTAAATTTTTCCAACGCCTTAATAGATACTTTGTTATTTGCTTTTTCTGGTCTGATTGATACGTTTAAATGGATATCAATGATGTGTTTTAGTTCTCTTGCAAGGGTTATTTTCCCCTGTTGGATTCCATCTCTATATCCTTTTGCTGGACGAAATTCATTGATTTTTTCTTTCCCTTCCCCTTGGCTCCCAGAGGTTTTATTATATCTGCATTGATATCCTTTTTTGGTATACTCTAATATCCAGTATTGTTCCATTTTATCAAGCTGTTCGACAGGATAATGGATAAAATTTATTTTCCACCCAAAAGGATTTTCTTCGCTGTAAAATCCTCTTTTCTTAATTGATAGGTCTATGTGCTGATACCCAGTAAGGTGTGAGCACATCCTCTGAATTATATGTACTGCCTGACCTATATAAAAGTATGAGATTTCGTTTTCATCAGTTCTGGTTAAAAAATATATTCCGCTCCCATCATCAAGCTTTGGATTGATCTTCATGAGTCTTTTTCGATTCGTTGTTTCAATAGCTTTTGCCTGTCTAAGCTTTTTATAATCCACCCAGAATCACTCCTTTTCAATCTGGTCAATGAGTTTTTTGCACTCAGCTTTGACATAAGCAAGTGAGTGAATTTTGCAATCTGGATTTTTGTTTAATTCTCGCCAGTAATCTCCCATTATTTTAAGCATTTTTTTGAAGTCTGGTTCTTCCCCGAAATACTGTTCTGCTATCTCAATATCATAACCATCGAAACAATGAGCGCAGTCAAATCCAATCCACCATGTATCATCATCGTCACAATCGTGTAGAAATGGTTCTGAATAAGTAACTCCACCATGACAGTCAAGATAACCTAAATCATCAACACTTTTCTTTGCTAACTTATGGCTGTAAGGTATACCAACATATCCGCATCTGTATGCTCCTGGCATAAACAGAACCACATATGGATAACCTTTGTATGTAGACTTTGTTTCTAAAACTGGTTTCATTTAATCACTCCCATTCACTCTCGTATTCATCTTCGCCCTCATCATAGTAACCATTTTCCATGATTTCTTTGAATGCAGCTATTGCCTTTCTGAACCTGTCACGCAAAACCTGTTCTTTCTGTTCAAGATCATCAATAACCTTTTTTCTTTCTGCGATTTCTTCTAAAAGAGATTTATTCTCTTCTTCAAGATTGTATCTGGCAATGCGTTTCATGGTTGTTGGATCAAGTTTTACAAGTTCCTTTCCAGTAACGTAAAGAGTTGTTGGATTCATTATTGCCGGCGCATACGTTCTTGTCTCGCCATAAACCGATGTAGTTTCTATTTGTTCTGGCGGTTCAGTAATATCCTCAATAGATTCAACATCAAAGCACATCATTTTCTGATTGCTAAAATAAATAATCTGTCCTGTTTGTACCATTTCATCACTCCTAACTAAACGGAAATTCATCTTCCATACTGCCTAAATCTGGCACATCCATGAAACTAGGTTCCGGCGGCGGTACTGGTCGTGTATCTGGTTTCTGTGGATTCTCTGTCTGACCTTTGTTTTCTGCAAAATCATGTGATTCCACAAAACAGTCATTTGTGTATATTTTTTCACCATTTTGGTTCGTATAACTTCCAGTCTGCCATTTCCCTCTAATATTAATTTTCATTCCTTTTTTCAGAAATTTCTCAACAAATTCTGCATTCTTTCCAAGTGCTACGCATGGTATAAAGTCGGCTTTACGCTCTGTGTTCTTTCTTTTTTCTCTATCAACCGCCAATGTGTATCTGGCAATCTTAGTGTCGTTAGTTCCCATTCGTATTTCCGGGTCAGCTGTCAGCCGCCCGGATAATACAACTACATTAAATCCCATACAATCACCTCTCAATCTGAATGTCGCATCTAATAAGTGCGTGTTTGATTTTCTTTGTATTTCCTGTTACAGTTTCTTCTTTCCCGATAACAAAGGAAATATCATCTTCTGTTACGTTGAATCCTTTTGTTTTGATATGCTCCATGATGATTTCTTTAATTTCATCTGTGCCGATTCCGATTGTTATTTCCAATGGTGTTACCTCCCTGGTTTGTATACTGGTGGCATTGGTTGCCATGCAATGACTGGGTAATATGCAATTCCGTGTTCTTCTACCATGCCCCATCTTCCACCGCCTAAATATGTAAGGGTTGTTGGTAACTCGGCGTCTTTTATGGTAACGTTGTATTTTATCTTATCTTCTGGGCTTTCTCTCACATCTGGCTCTGGCGGTAACTTCACATCTGTTGGAATCCACATATCCGCAGGACTGTAGGAACAGATCAGTTCTTCAACTTTCTTGATTGCGTCATTCCAACCTTTGTCGTACTTACATTCCTGTTCGGAAGGTTCTGGCTTTTTCAGTTTGTTAAGTGTTTTTAAGAAGATTTTCATTGGTTAATCCTCCTTAACTTTCTCGACAGTTTCTTTTATCGCTTCTTTCACAGCCTTGGTTTTAATCATCTTATCTGCCAAGGCTTTTGCCGCTTCCTGTACGATCACGCTTTCATTCTTTTCTAGTATCTCGGAAATATGAGAATGTATCATCCTACACAGCGGCTCATTGGTTTCTCTACTACCATATAACTCTTTTTTATAAATAACTCCTTTGATTTCTTTAGTAATTTTTTCAACTACCCTGTCCTCAACATTTTTACGGATTTCCTTGGCAATTTCTTCCTCATTAACACCAATCGTTACTGGTACACTGAATACGCTCATTTTCAATTTCCCTCCCCTATAGCTATCACATCACATCCAATAAATACCAATTCCTCATGTTCACTCATTCCATAGCCGACAGATTTTCTTCCTACTTTAAAAAATACATTATTTGTATTAACCGTAACTCCTTCAGTTTTTTCCATATAATCAGAAACAATAGCTTTCAAAATATCTTCATTTAAGAAAGTTTTTCTTTCGACTATCGGATGTTCTTTTGGCATATATTCAAGCCATGTCTCTACACCTTTGTATTCTTTTCCTTCTGTGTCAGTCCATTCGCCATTTCCAGCATATGCAAGCATGATGATTTTTTCGGAGTTTTCCAACTTTACATAATACAAACATGCGGTATCATCAACTGGTGTTTCTGGAAGCACATCTTCTACTGAACGCCATGCACTAGGTGAAGGAATTGTTTTTCCTGTTTTGCGGTCTACATGCTCCTGTCCTTTAATTACATAGTTTTTAAATTTTTTTGGAATTAATTTTCTCCTTTCAAAACGGACATAAGTCCAATTTAATTTCCAGTCCAGGTGTTGCAATCTGGACGAGTGCATCATCCCAAACAACCGCTTCTTTTATCTCTTTCAAAATCTGTTCCGGGTCAGCTGCTTCATTACTCAAATGAACTAATGTTACCGTTCGTAAAGCCGCCGTATGATTCATATTTACTAAGTTTTTGCAAGTATCTAAGGAACAATGCCCTTTAAGTCTGTGAGCGTAATTTTCAGCTGTTTTGTCAACCAATTCATTACAATAGTTACACTCAATAACAAAGTGGTTCAGTCGCATTGCTTTGAAGTTGTACTTGCAGTATTCAAAGTCTGTCATGTACAGCAGTTTTCCCATTTCTTCATGTTCTACGATATAACCATAATTGAAGCACGGAATAAGTTGCCCTGTTTCCTTATCCCTTGTAGTATGTGGCAGATAGAACGGTATTACTGTAAATGAGCCAACCCGAAACGGTCTTTTCTCTGGAACACCTTTCATCAATTCGCCAGTGATGATTTGCAGATGTTCCACGGTTTCATCATTGGTGTAAATTTGAATACCTAAATTCATCAGATTTTTAAATGATTCACGGTGATCGCTCAACCGTGTTCATGTGTCAGAAGCACGCCAGAAACATCACTTGTTCTGTAATCAATAGCTTTCAGAATGTCTTTGTATCTGCATCCACAGTCCAGAAGAAGTATTTCTCCGCTGTTCGATTTTAGAACATAGCAGTTTCCGTGGTTGCTCCCTGTGTTTACCACTCGCATGAACATTTTTCATCACCTCGCTTTCTTCTTATTTATAGCTGTTTATAATTTCAGTTGCAGTTCTTCCGACTATGTCTTTGTCAGACTGCTGGTATGGTGGATTTCCTTTGTCCCATAACTTTTTTATATCTTTAATATCTGTAGCCACCATTGCATCCCTTATTAATTGAAGTTCTCTAAGTGAAATTTCCACGGTTACAACAGAATCCCAGATGATTTTTCCTCTCTCTATCTCTTTCATATCAGTTTTCCTCATTCACAACAATACCGCCGTGGATAATAACTCTCTTTCCGTCCGAATCGTCAAAGTAAACTTCATTCTCAGATTCGGAAACATCGAACTTCCCAGACCAGGACTTGATTTTACCGCCGTTGTAATCGTAAACAGTTACGGTACGGTTCAGACCACCGTCAATATCACTAGACAGTGATTTTAATGATCTGCTACAGGAAGAACAACCGCTAAACATTGTGATTGCTGTAACCCCTGTGATTAATACTGCTGTCTTAATACATTTATGCTTCATTTTGGCTCTCCTTTTACATTGTAAGTCGGATTATAATGAGTACCACAAATATAATAACATTTAAAAGAATATTTAAATTGGTTCGATTGTATCCATTTTCTCGAATAAAAGTTACTATCCATCCCAAAAGTGCTATTGAAAGCAAAATAATAAGCACAATTGTGGAAGTTTCCATCCTACATTTCCTCCTGGCTCATAAATGACGGAATTTCTGTTTCCACTGGCTCTGCTGCCGGAACTGGTTCTTTCTCTGCTGTCTTTACAGTTTCGGCTACGGTTGGCTGCTTTGGCTTTTCTTCGATTGCTTCTGGCTGTGGAATGAATTCTTCTGTGTTTGCGTTCTCACTAATTTCATAAGCAACGTCTTGTTCAATAACATCCTGTTTTGGAATATCCTCTGTATTCTCGTCAGCTTCCTGTACAAAAACATCACCGTGGCTGTTGATGATCTGCTTTAATGCACGATTGATAACTGTTTTCTTTGCCATCTGGTCAGTGAATTTCTGATGCGTTCCATTTCCGTTTTCTTTGTACCCATATCCCTGTGACCAAGATTGTTTGATCTGCTTCATATTCATAACTTCCAAGTGTTTTGAACCATCTTCCATCTGAACTACTGCATATGCGCCAAGAATTTTATCATTATCAATATTCATAAAATCCTGTTCGTGGGAATCCAGTACCTTGTTTCCATCTTCAATGTGGTATTTGAACTTATCTCCTTGGTAGATGATCTCGGCGTGAATATCTTTCATTCCGTATCTTCTGGCTATTGTAATGTTTCCGAAGTAAGACCTCTGGAACTGGCATTGACTGCCATAACTAATAAAATAGCCCTGCTTTTTCTGCACCGAAAGACCAAGTGTTGCCATGTTCATAAGGCTGTTTGCAATGCTGATCTGGCTACAAGCTTCCAGAATTGGTTTATTATTTTTATCTTTTGTCTCTTTCAGAGTTAAATACGCTCCCATCAGTGCATTGCTGAGGTTGTAGTCTTTCGGAAAAGAAAGTCCATATTTGGTTTTTTCCTCTAACTGTTTTGTCAACCCATCAATGAATGAATTGTTGATTACCAATGAAGCTTGCTGTTCTCCTGTTGTTGCTAACTGTGTTTTACTTGCCATAATGATTCTCCTTTTCTTTTTTATATTTGCTAACACGCTGTTGCGTGATTGCATCAGTTTCGTACTTATGTTATTTGATATACCTCTTAAACTAAAGCACAATAAATAAAATAAGTCCCGGCGTTTCGTACCTGTGTTATTTGATATACCTCTTAAACCCCAAATTCCATTTCACAGGTAGCACAGGTTTTGGTGAGTGATTATTTTTAAAACGTTAAATTTTCCACTACTCGCAATAGTGAACGGCTGTAATTAAAACAGTTTTTTAAGCTAATTGGGATTTCAAAAATATCAATAATCCTCACCTTTCGGCTGCGAAATCAGCCGCATACATTTCTGTATGATTAAGGCAATCATCAGACCGCCTCGCTATTTTCTTTTTTAATCCCGTAATATTCACGGGCTTCTTCTTTCTTCTTTTCGGTGACTTCTCCGTCTTCCATAAACAGAGTTGACATTGCAATATTTCTGGCTGCATTGAAGTCTGCATTGAAACCGTACTTATATTTTTTGTGGCTTTCACATTTTGGGTTCGCACACTCAAATGATGCCTGCGTCTTTCTTTGCCCATCTTCCCAATTTCCACACACGCTACAAACCTGTGATGTGTAGCAAGGATTGATTTTTCTAACTATAATTCCGTATCGTTCTGCTTTATATGTGATATATTGCTGTAATTTGTAGTAGCTCCAATTTCTAAGGATAAATTGGCTTGTATCATATCCATTAAGATTTTCGATATTGATGTACTTTGCTCTGTTTTTAACAGCAAATTCAACAACTCGTTTACTTACAATGTGGCAATATGTTTCAACAAAATGTGATTCTGCTTTATCCATCCTGTCTAATGCTTTTAATTTCTTCTTTCTTCCATGTCCAGCGCTTGAATTTTTCAACGATTTTTGCAGTCTTCTTCTTTGAGCTTGATACTTAGTTCTTACTCTCAAAAATTCATCTGCGCTTCCAATTGCTAATCTCTCATACATGTTGTTATTTAAAGCGCACATTGCAGGGACAGCAATACCCAGATCAACTCCAACTACTGTGTTTTCGTCAAGCTTAGTTTCAATCTTAGGAATTTTCATGGTAAGATTAAGAATTATTTTGTTCTTTGTAATCTGAATACTACTTCCACAATACTGGTATTCGCCCGAATACACCTTTAACAATGTGGCTTTTAATTCATCCTTATTCTTTCCATGTCCTAGGCTGACTTTAAATCGCGCAATAGAAGCAGGATTTATGCCATCTTTTTTATTATCTCCACCATAATTCATATACATTTTGCAATCGGAATCACTAATATGTTCGCATAATTCCTCAAATGAATCATAGTCGTGTTCAAAACTAAAATGTGATTTTGCAATCGTAAATGGTGAGTCTAATTTGTATGTAGGTATAACTACTTTTCCCTCTAGAACTCCATTCGTCACAAGTTTTTTAATTTCTTTCGTAAGTTCCTGTGAAAAAGCAATTCCATAAGATTTCAATATACAATGAATCTCTGTTTCGTCAAACAAGCTTCCTTTATTACTTCCAGATTTACGATATGCGTAGTTAATTGTGTCTGAAACAAATTTGAACTTGTCCTTCAGTGATTCCATTTGATCTACTCTATTAGCTCTCATTTCAGAAAATATCCATGATAATATATAATTTTTTCTGCGAGCTTCTTCTCCCATAGCCGTCCTCACAAGACTATATGTATAGTTGTTTACCATGCTCCTTGTGAAATCACCGCCATTTTTGATGCATTCAAGTTGGCTTTCTAATTCAGAAGTATCTTGTTTCTTCTTATTTCTATAATCAATTTTTTGTTCTAAATCATTTATCGTAAAATCGTAAACTCTTTTCTTCCATTCTTTACGGTCACTAAATTCTGGAATCAGAGCGTATTTTCTTGTTGTTGTTATAGTATTGTCCATTTGTTTTTTACCCCGTTTTTGCGTTTTTTATAATTGTGCAATTTTGATTTGTACTTATGTGAACTTTTAGGCATATAAAGCTGAACACAAGCGTTATTCTCGGTGGCATAATTTTGTACCTATGTAGGTTTGCAGATATCTCAAACTGTTGCGCTTGTTATGCTCTCAATCGTACCCTTTTGTACCTATGTAGGTTTGCAGATATCTCAAACCTCAATTTCCAATATTCAGTTTACATAGGTTCTTGTGAGTGAAATATTTTCCTCACATTCCAGGTGCAAAATCACCTGTGACTTGATTAAGCCAATTATTTCTGTTATTCTAATAATAAATATAGTTTGTTCTATATTTCATATGGAGCAGCCAGTCTGTCGCCAAACAAGTTACTGGCTGTTTCTTTCTTTTTTTAAAGCTCTTTCGCCGTCAAATCTCCGTCCGTCACTCTAAGCACAATCATCTGTCTGTCCAATAAAGGAAGTCGCTCGACATTTACGGATTCGCTATCGTCAATCCAAACCGGCAGATTCAGCCCATTCATTTCCTGTAATCCATTCAGTAAATCAACCTCGCAAAGAATTTTGTCGGAATGATTTAATCCGCTATTGTAGTCGATTCCATTACAGATCATCTTGCAAGTTTCCACTGGATTTCCCTCAATCGTGTAATCAAGGAAACTGAACTGGAAATGATGGAAAAATGGATTGATTTTCTCAGCCAGTGCCTTATTTTTCTGAATTGAGAAGTTAAGAACGGTATCAATGTTCTTTTCAATATCAGCTTGTACCTGTCCAAGGCTTTTCAGTTCCTCGTTCAGTTCGGCTACTCGCTTTTCTTTCTCCGTGACTGCTGCCTGTGCAATCTTAATGTCTGCATCCACATTGGAAATCTGTTTCATAACATTGCTGATCTGCATTCTTAATTCCTGTTTCTTTCCAGGAACATCATCAAATGATTTCAGTTTCTCTTCAAGTTCTGCAATTCTCGCTGTAACCGCAAGATATTCTTCGTCATTTGACATATCTACAGATTCTGGAAGCTCCGTAAATTTGGACTGTTCTTCCTCAATCTGCTTAGTAAGTTCAGCAACTTCTTCCTGTGCCACATTGATTTTTGACTGTAATTTGTTGATTTCATCGTTAGTTTTCTTTAATTTTGCAGCGGAAGTATTTCCAAGGTCGCAGACATATTTAAGATTGTTCTGCTTCTCCGATTCAAAGGATTCTTTTACTTTCAACTGTGCTTCAATTCTGGCTTTCTTCTTTTCTTCAAAGGAAGCTCTCAATTCGGAAATCTGTTCTTCTGGAAGTTCCTGCCCGCAGGTCGGGCAAATAGTATCAGAATCATTGAATGTTTCGGCTTCAATAGCTTTCAGTTCAGAATCATCCAACTCCATTTCTTTGATTCTCGGATAGTCCTGTCTGGCTCTATCCAAGTCAGCTTTTGCCTGTTGTGCTTCCCTTATGTGGTTGCCCAGTTCCATTCCAATAATACGAATGCTTGATTCCTTTTCTGATTTTTTTAACCTAAGTTCGGAAACTGTATCAGAAATGAATTTTTGTCTGGCTCTTAACCATTCATTAGCTTTGCTAACCAGACCATCCCTGGAAGATTTCAAACCACAGATTTCATACGAAATACTGTCATAGCCCTTTGCTGAATCTTCAAGAATCTGTTCCTGTTCTTCCATCCTGGAAATCTCCGCATTAAGCTCCTGCTTTTTGGATTCCAAGGAAGAAGTGTCTTCTGCTTCAACGCTTCGATTGGTTTCATATGCAATCTCCGTGTTTTTGGCATCCACCTTTTTCTTCTGTGCATTTAGTTCCTTTCGGAGCTTCTTCAATGTATCTTCTACGGAATGCCCTTTTGTGATTTCTTTCACATGAGCGTACTGCGGATTCTCTTCCATAAACTGAGCAATATCGAAACCAGACATCTTTTCCAGTACCTTTCTGGATTCCGCTGTTGACTTCTGCAATGTGTCCAGAAATGGTTTTGGATTACTGCACATCAGAAGCGTTGAAGGTTCTGCTATTGACTGGATGAACTCGGTATAATCCTTTGATTTAGCCGGGAATCCGTCAATTTCATAAGAAGTTTCATTTCCATCGAATACCTCTTCTGACTGTCCTCTCGGTTTTCTCCACTTCTGCTTTGTGATTTTGCGGATCACTTTTTCTTTCCCATCAATCACAAGTGTAAGTTCTCTTACAACATCAACCTTTGGCACTTCCACACCATTTTCTTTTCTGCGAATAGAAGTAGGTTCTGTACCATTCGCCATCTTACCTGTCAGAACGTCCAAATATGCGTCCTGCAATGTGGATTTTCCTTCTCTGTTTCTGCCAGAAATCTCTGTTCTCGGAAACAAATCTACAGACTTACTCGGAAACTTCTTGTAATTCTCCAACGAAATCTTTTTCACTTCCACCTTCATGCTCGATTATCCTCCCTATTGATACCTCATATGCAGTTCTAAGCTCTACTTCATCACCAGATAATTTTTTATGATAAATCCGGCTCTGGATTCTTCCGATTATGCTTATGTAATCACCGACCTTGAAATCAGCAGCTTCTCTGGCTTCTTTCCACCATGCTATACATGGGATATAATCTGTTCTTCGCAAGTCATATTCATTGCAAGCAATCATCAAATCACAGATTTCTTTTCCTATTGGTGTTTTGCGGTAAATAGGAGGCTTGCAAAGATAACCTTCCAGAATGATTTTGTTTTCACCTTCTGCGCTCCCATCACCATCTCCACACCAGATTGTTTCCGCTTTGATTTCAAGAATCAAATGTGACTTTCCACTTTCATGTTTGTTTGAAGAACTGTATCTTCCTTCAACATAAGCATGTTTTCCAATCTTTAAACCTTCCGTCTGCTTTTCTTTAACAATTACTGGAAGCAAATCTACGTTCCCACTGGTACGTTTTGCACCAATATAAAATCTTACGAATTTTTCTCTGTCCTTGAAAAACGTTCCTGGCTGAATTTCCATTATTACGCCAAATATCTGAACTTTATTCTTATTATTCTTCATCCTCCAATTTCTCCATTTCTTTTACGGAAATCTCATATACACTTTCCGTTTCTTCCCCATTAACATAAACATCACGGCTCATTAATCTGCCAGTTACTTTAATGTAATCATTTCTTTTAACGTCTACCGCCAGATCAGCATCTTTTCCCCATAAAGTACAGCGAATAAAATCTGCTCTTTCTGAAAAATCTCTTGGAATTGCCACAAAAAGATTCAAAACTTTCCTGTGCGTTACTGGTGTAATCTTTGCACATGGATCTCTTGTGCAACTTCTGGCAATAAACTCTACTTCGTTTATATCGCCCTCAGGAACCTGTTCTTCCAGGATTTCCACCTCGTCAGCTGCGATATAATTAACGTTGTGGTGCTTATTTGGATTTTTAGAAGTGTCCATGCTTCTGATTGATCCTGTTACCACAATCTCTTTTCCGTTATAATCATTGTCACGTACAATGGAATCTTCTATAACGATTGGGAACATATCTACTGCACCACTTTTGCGAATAACTGTCAGCATGAATTTGTAATAGTATCTTCCGTAATGTTCGTGGCTAAATACTATTTCCCCGGCTCTGCCGGATAATTTTACTTTATTTAATCTTTGCATTTACTTTTCCTCCATTTCTAATACAATAGGAAGAAACACCATTGAAAATAAGACTGTTGATACAAAGAACACCCCGATAACATCAAATGATGTAAGCATCCATGTGATTGAGAAGATTACTGTAAACATCACTATCCCTACAAATATTTCTCCTATTGTCTTTACCACCTCTTTCATTTTGTTCTCACTTTCTTCTGGATGTGGTTACTGCAAGTGCAGCTGCCAGAATAGCGATAATTACATTTCTTGCCATCAGCTTTTCTTCCAGATCAGCAATGATTTCGCTGGAAAGTGTCTGATTTTCGCCATTTTTTTGCATAAAAAATCCTCCTGTTATATTTTTGTTTGTCAAATACAGGAGGTTGTGTTATAATATTCCTGTATTTAACTAACTCGTTCTTAGTTAGATACCGTCCTGGTTGGTGTGTCCGCACCTTCCAGGGCAACTTAATCTGCTTCTACAAATTTTCCGTCTTTCAACATATAGAAAGTATCTTCTTTAATGTTTTCTCCATCTACTTTTGCTGATTTAATATCTACAATATGATATTCATTATTAATTTCTTTCCACTCAGTCAGAACAATAAAACATCCGATTTTTCCCTTAGCTTTTGATTTAATTCCTGTAGCTAACGCAATGCTTTCTTTTCCTTCTACGGTTGCCGCTGAATAATTTCCGGTATTGGTTGCCGCTGACTGATATCCGGTATTGGTTGCCGCTGAATAATTTCCGGTATTGGTTGCCGCTGACTGATTTCCGGTATTGGTTGCCGCTGAATAATCTCCGGTATTGGTTGCCGCTGACTGATATCCGGTATTGGTTGCCGCTGACTGATATCCGGTATTGGTTGCCTTATCATCTTCCCAATTAACTTGCTCTTTGATATATTCAATTCCAGCTTTGACAATTCCCGCAATTCCAATTTCTGCTTTCACGGAAATTTTCTTCCCAACTCTCTTGCTATCATCAGATGATTTCTGGTCATTCTCTTCAAGATCAACTTCACAATATCTGGAATCTGAAGGAGGATAATAATTAAATACATCCATCGGGAATTCGCAAGCATGGAATCCACAATTACAAATGTCTGCTTTTTCTTCTGTGTATTCTTTTCCAATTTCATACTGGAAATCTCTACACTTTAAATCTTTGTCAAAGCCTTTAAAACATTTCATTTTTCCTTTTCCTCCTTCGATTCTTCTACATCAAGCCCAAGCATTCTAAATGCCATGTCCTTTGTGAAATCATAATCTTTCACGCTATTCGCCCAAGCTTCAAATGCCTTTAATCTTCCAACCAGAAGTGCATATTCTTCATTGGCGTTCTCTGGAATATAATCTGTGCTCTTAGTTTCTCCCATGATTAGTCCTCCTTATCTTTTGCTCCAAATTTTTTAAGCATTTCTTTCAGATGCGAAATAAACGGAATAATTGCATCTATCTGTTTGGAAGTTTCCTTGATTTCTTTATCAAGTTCTTCCTCGTTCATAAGGCCATACTCAAATGAATGTCTAAGCTGCTCTTTTATTTCTTTCTCTTCTCCACCATTTTTTGCGAACATCTCTTTAATTTCATGGGTGATAACTGCATACTCTGAAAGAATATCAATCCCTTTACCAGAAATATTAACTAATCCGTTTTCAAATTTAATCATTGTTTTTCCTCCCTATTTTCTTTTATTCTCTCCATCTGAATGGTATAATGTGTTCAGAAAGGAGGTATGTTAAAATGTTTCTCAAATTAAAAGTTTCCTGTACTTGTCATTGCGATTACTATATAAGTGAAAGAATAAGTACAGACAAGGTTGTGTGCCCAAATTGTGGAAAGGAACATCCTTATTCTCATAAAATAATTTCAATGCTTCATGCCGCAAATGAGATTGATGATGGTAATGTTCCTGGAGCAGAAACCATAAAAACTTCCGTTATTTCTGAATGGGAAGATGTGACTGAGCGTCAATAACAATCTTCATGTACTCTAAAAAGCCTTTCGCTTCAGTAGCGGACAGACCGCATTCGGCAATTTCGTTTTTCACTTTTTCTACAAGGTCGCTTGCCTTCTGTCCGTTTTTGCGGCGATATAACTGATATATTTTGGAATCATAATCGGATAACCTTTCGGAAACGTAATCATCTGCTAACATCTTACGTCCACCTCCTTAACTTGCTATTTCATTCCCAAGAAACTTATTGATAAAATACAGTTGTCCTTTTCCAGTAACTTTTGTGGTTCTCGTTACTCTGACACTTCCGTCTGGATTCTGAACACTGGATTCCTTAACTTCAAATAGCCCTTGTTCAATGTATCTCTGCATTGGCATATTGTAGCTTGCACCAGACTTCATCAGATATCCATTTTCTCGCATCCACTGGAATAATCTCTTCTGTCCTGTCTGGACACCGTTCTGACAAATCAACTTTGCGAGGTCTCCAATAAGGATTGAAGTGTGGCTGGTTGATACCGCATCGGCAAAGATCGTTTTCGGCTTGTCTGCTTCAATTTTCAATCTTTGTTTTTCAATAATCTTGTCCCTCTCTGCGATTTTATTCTGTGCTACCAGAATTGCTTTCGCCATCAATTCTTCATCAGAAAGAGTTTCTTGTCCTAAAATATAACCGCCATTCTTTCGGATGGATGGTAGGACTTCATCTGTCACCCAATCTGTAAAACGTTGTGCCGATTCTTTTCGACTTTGGAATATTGTTTTGTACAAATTAGCTTCATTGATGTACAGAAGTTTCTGGTTTCCGCCTTTTGTAAGGGTTTCAATACTACTTAACCCCTTTTCACTCAATCTTTTCTTCACTTCTGTTACATTAGATAAGCTTAATGCTCTGCAAACATCTGATAAGCAAAACATTGGTTCATTCTCTAATGTAGCCGTCCGAATATCTCCGAACTCTGGAGAATTAAAAATCTGTAATTCGTTCATTAGTCTCCTTTCTTGTTTAAAATAAGAATCTTCCTGCTAAGAATATTCCACAAAAAATTCCGATAATTATAAAAATTATGTCAACTATGGAATATCTATTCTTTAACACTTCATATTTAAGCCTTTTGATTTTAACTATTTCCTTTCTGTGATATAATCTCCTTTAGGAATGTGCAATCTCTTTTACATAGAGCACATCTGCTGGGTTAAATTTCAAACAATATTGCTTTCCGTCGTCATCCCATTCCAAACGTATCAGTTGAGCTCTAATGTCTGGTTTCACAATATCATCCGGGAACACACACGGAATTTCGATTGTTTCCCCATTTTTAAATTTGATAATTGTCATCTTCCAACCTCCTTATGAGCTTTCCTTCTTGTCAATGCTGTTTTCTGTAGTGTCAATGACACCATTCATATATCCAAGAAGATAGTTTTTCTTATCATCTGGTAACTTATCAATTCGTTCAGTTACGTTTCTGATAAGTTCTTTCTTTTCCTCTGACATTCAATCACCTCCTATTTGTTCATCTGATGTACACAATATACCACACTTAATGCACATTGTCAATAACTTTTTGTTGACTAAATGTACAAAATATGATATATTATTTTTAGGAGGTGAGAAAATGACATTAGCGGAAAGAATTCGGTTTGTTCGTGAAAAATACGGTGATAGCCAAACTAAATTTGCCGAAAAAATTAAGATTTCCAGATCTGCTGTAAGCAAGATTGAAAGTGGTGAAAATACTCCTTCCAATCAGACTATTACTTTAATCTGTAAGGAGTATCACACAAACTATCTGTGGCTAACAGAAGAAAAAGGTGAACAGGAATCTGACAATAGTGATGCGCAGGCTATTGTAGATTCAGTAATGAAGGGCGATAACGAATTTGCTAAAAGTGTTTTGGTAAAATTTGCGAAGCTCAGTGAAGATCACTGGAAACAAATTGAAAACATTCTAAATGAATTGGAAAAGAATTAAAGAAAGGCCGGGGTTAATCCCCGGTCATTTCTTTTATATAAAGATATTCAAGAAGCTTATAAACACGTTTAAGCGTGTAAGGGTCTTTCACCTCTTCTAAAAGTTTTTTAATTTCCTCTTTGTAATTAATATCATCATTTTTCTTGTAATCCACGTAAACCCCTCCCAATATTCCAAACATTTGTTCTTATTTATTAAATTATATCATGTTTTTATAACCATATACTGGGATAGAATTGTTTCCGCTTAAATCTTTCCTGGCAAACTGATTTATTCTGATTTTTCTATGAATTATAAGTTTTTTTGTGTAAATATTGTGATTTTTGCTTTTCCAAATCGTAATAATAATAGATAGAAATAAAGGGGCTGGATGCTTGTCTGCGAGGGATTTATAGCGTTCATGAACAACCTGTTTTACCTCTGCTTTTGCAGTTTCGATAGTTTTATTCCTCCCAAAGATAATACTACGATCCGGGCGGAAGTAAACGTATTGAATCAAGAACGCCTGCACGAATATCAGTATAAACACAATTATGATTTTTTTATGTTTCTCCATGAATCCATCCCCTTTACACTATCATCTTAATGTATTACAATAACATTGTATCAAAAAATATACAATCACACAGGAAATGGCGAAATTAGCACCTCTGGTGGCGAATTTTACGTGAAAAGAGATGATTTGAATGAGAATTGCAATATGTGATGATAGCGAAATCCAGATTGATATATTTATGCATCGGATTAATAATTTTCTCAAACGAAATGGTGATATAAAAGCATTGATTACTCCGTATGATAAAGGGCAGCCGCTTATTGATGATGTGGCAGATGGCGAGTGGTATGATATTGTGGTTTTGGATATCGTTTTGAAAGAAGAAAATGGAATTGAAGTCGCAAAGGAATTGAGATTAAATGGCTATAATGGAAATATTATTTTCTGGACAGCCCACAAAGAGTATGTTTTTGAAGCTCTTGATATACTCCCGGTACACTATATCATAAAAGGTTCTGAAAACGGCAGAATGTATAGTGCTTTCAATCATGCTCTGGAACATATCAGCAAAAGCACTCTTATGATAAAAGGAAAAGACTTTATTCATCGGGTGGAGTTTCAAAATATCGAATATATTGAGAGCCGAAACAAATACATCATTATCCACTGCACTTGCGGTATAGTTTATACGGAACGATGTAAACTATCCGATATTGAAGAATTACTGGATTCCAGATTCTTGAGGTGTCACCAGAGCTACATAATAAACATGGACGAGGTAAAAGAAATAAACACTTCGTTCCTTATGTTTTCTGGAAATACTGTGCCTATCAGAAGAAAAGACTTTGCAAAAATAAGAAACGAATTTGAAGAATATACGACATTTAAGTAACTCCCGGGGAAAGCCCCGGGAGTATTATTATTTCAGTAATTCATTGACTTTTTTCTGCACTTCTGCGTAGTTGTAGCCGGCAGCTTCCAGGCGGTCTCGTCTATCTTGTCCATTTCCCCATTCGCCATTGATTACCTCTTTTGCAACCTTGTCTACACTTTTCTTTGCTGTTACGGAATACACCGCTTTTCCATTCCAGTCAAAAACAGAGTAACCAGCTTTGCAAGCCTTTTTCGCATTTTTCAGTGACTTGTACGCCCCGATCTGGCTCTTGGAATCCTTCCAGGTCTTACGGACACGGTAATACTTATCAACCTTTACAGTCGGCTTTGTGGTTGGTACTGTCACGGTTTTGCTGGAAATAAGCTTCTTGAATCTATCCCAGTCACCCTTTGCACGGATAACGGATGGACAATTCTTAGCACACACATCGTAATGCTGCACTACTCGGATTGCTGGGATTCCGTATTTCTTCATAAGCTGCTTGCACACATCAACGGTATTCTGGAATGCTTTTTCGTAGTTATATCCGGCATTCATACACATTTCAATTCCGATGGAATTATGATTATTTACAGTTCCAAAAAGTTTACCGCCGTAATCTACCCCAACATGCCATGCTCCACGATTGTACGGCAAGGCTTGGTATGCTGACTTATCGTCAACGAATACATGGGCTGAATAGCCATGAAAATTGCCATTATGTTGTGCAGTGGCGTGTGCTTTGGCATCTGCTGTTTTGGCTATATTATCTGTATTATGGATGACAATATACCGAGGTGTTTGTCCTGCGTAGCTGTTGTTGTTGCTGATTAATGAGGTGTTAATATTCATGTGTGGTCTCCTTTCATTATTGAGGTTAAAAAAGCGCATAATAAAAAGCACCCCAAATGGGATGCTCTTTAACATAAACTCTTTAGCATAAACTCTTTATACAATATATCTCTTATGATTAAATTTCACAGAATCGTGGCTGATTTTAGCATAAATCATTGTGGTATCAAGCTTTTCATGCCCTAATATTTCTTTTACTTCCGCAACGTTCATTCCTCTATTTAAGGCATCTGTCGCCATCGTGTGTCTAAGCAAGTGCGGAAACAGGCTTCTTTCTATTCCAGAACGCTTTTGAATAGACTTTACTCTCGCATATATTGATCCTTTTTGCATTCTATTATAAGGCTTTCGAAATATCACAAATACAGAATCCGATATTGATTCTTTTGAGCGTTCCAATTCAAAGTATTTTTTTAACATATATTCCGCTTTTGCGTTTAGATAAGATGTTCGGTGCTTGCTTCCTTTTCCGAACAAATGAACCTCTTTTGAAGCGAAATCAATATCACTAATTTTTAAATTCACCATTTCAGATAAGCGGCATCCTGTACTGTAGAAAAGCTCAATCATCGCTTTATCTCTGTAATTTTCGCAAGCATCACGCACTATTTCAAGTTCCATGTTACTAAGTGGCTCTCTTGGCTTTTCCTCAAATTTAATGGGCTTAATACTTGCGCATGGATTGTTTGGAATATACCCCTCTTTCCAACACCAATCCATAAAGGTGTTTATAACAAGCCGTTTTCCATCCAGTGTTCGATTGCTGATCCCTGTTCGTTTCTGAGTTTCGTACAGATAAATCCGTATATCATTTGTTGTAACCTGTTCGAATGGTCGGTTAATGTGTTCAAAAAAATCTGTGAGATAAAAATTGTAGGTTTTCATGGATTCTGGAGACATGCCCTCAATCTTTTTCGCCACCATGTAAACCCTGTAGCAATCTGGGACATTGCTTTGATACGGAACCACATGCGTTTCTCTCTGGCTGATATCGTAGTTAGACGTAAACACTTGCAATTCCTGTAATACTGTCCTAAGTGCTTCATCTGAAATCTTTCCATCCAACTTACTTACAAATTCATTTGCAAAGTTTTCCATAAAAAATACCCTCCTTCTGGGTTCACAAAGGGAGAGTACTGTGCTATAATAATACTGTACCCTTTGTGGTGCTTGGAGCTGAGTTTTTTGTTTGGTAGACGGGAACTCAGCTCCCTTTTTATTGTTCTGATTTTGATATACTGATTATATCATATTCATTTTATGTTTGGTAGTGTTTTGTTATTTTTTTCTTATCTCTCCAATAAACTCTATAGTGAGACTAAAAAGATGATCTTACTTCCAAACGGAAAAACCGTAACCTTAGTTTCAACGCAAGATTATGACACTATTATTATAGTAGGACAACTTGGTGGAAAAATATTTTTCGATATAATTTCTTTGCATCAAAATGCTCATATTATCCATTTGGGCGAAATTACTATTGCAGTAAACAGTACAACAAAAACTTCTACTATTATTGAAATTCCAAATTATGCCATTTGCATTGCGCTTGGATCGGGACAGTTATCATACTTATAATTAAAGTTTGTGAAAGAATGCTTTTTATTGATGCAAAAGGTTTATTGTATTTGTTTCCATGGAAACCATTCACCCCAAATTAGACGACAATACATCTTTTGGGATATGTATTCTAATGCGAATTGCACCCCCTATTTGATGACCGCAGATTGAACTGAAAACACAAAAATATTTTTCAGTTTGTGGTGTATTAAGGATTTCTGGATTTGCCAATACCAATTGCGTTCCGTCACAAATATTAAAATCTCTTGTATATGTATCGTAATCTTCTGGAGCAATAGTATTTTGCTTTCGCTCACTGTATTGTGAATGCAAGATAAATCTTACAATTTAGTCCATTCCAAATTACTATTGCGAATATATATTTTTTTATTTATTGCTATATATATTTGCATTTGTGCATTAGAATCATATTTAATGGTAATCGCAAATCCAGTGGATTGCTCCGGTATATTAGGAGTATTAGGAGGACATACGCACGCACTGATTGTTTGAATAGTACTATACAGCTCATTCAGATCTGTTTCATTGTAATTTACATACATTTTTCCTGTCTCACTATTTAGTGCATTTATTGCCCCGATGATTGTCTTGTTATTTGTCTCCAATTTCGAGATCACAGCCGTTGCCATTTTACCAACGACATAATCCCAAAACTTGCTCATTAGTCCGCGCTTGTTCGCTCTCGCAGTTGCGTCATACAGCATTACTTCGTCATTATCCGATAACGTATCTTTTGATGTGTATTCAGTCCATTTTGGCATGTGGTTGCCCTCCTTTAATTCAACTGATTTTTATTGATATAGTCTTCAATCGCCTTAACATTTGCCGAAAGCCCCTCATCAAAAATGAGAAAATTTCCTTTCTCATTCTGGCTCAGAACCTTCCCACTTTCGGTATCAATCGTTGAGTAGGTAAAAGCGATTCTATCACCCTCTCCTGTTGACAGTTTCATAAATGATGTAAGTTTTTTAATCTGGCTCATAATAATTCTCCTTCCATTTCTTGAATTAAATTTTCGCGTTCTTCGAACATTACATTTTCAAGGTTGACTGTCTCAAAATTCACTTCTCGGTCTTCTTTTCCGGCATTGAAACGGATATACTCTTTGTTCTTCTGTTTAGCTTTTAATTCCCATGCAAACCGCAATCCTGTGGTTCCATTGACAACAAAATAGGTATCTGACTTTTCAGATACCCAAGACTGCCCTTCTCCTTCATTTTGAAGGAATACATAGTATTCAATTGCTGTTTCTGTTGATTCCTGGAATATATCATCAATTGAGATGATTGCCATTCCGTCTTTCCCAATTACTCCACCGCCAAAATCTCCAAGAGTTGGGGTTGGGGTTTCGTAGCAGTAGAATAGTTGGTTTCCGTAATTTTTTGTTTTAGCTATAACGGATTTAGTTCCTGTGACGGAGAAGTTTCCAACTACTTTTACCTCTTCATTAAATTGAGTTCTTCCCAAATAATGTTTTGCTCCAGATGTCCATCCGTTTTTAGAGGTTGTATCTCCCAGAACTAAAGTCAATGACGCAGGTGTGCTCGATTGTACCCCATTTCCAGAGTATTTCACGAAATCGCCTGTTGAATTTTGTGAAAGTAAACTAGGAGGATTGTATTCATTTCCTGCGAATATATCTAATGTATTGCCAGACAGTGTTCTTTTTATTCTGTCGCTACTGATGATAAAACCTGCAATTGTTGCTCCAACTGCTGCAAGTTCCTGCACGGACATTTTTTCTGCCGTGACAGCTTTTGCGTCTAATTTTTCAGTGGTAACAGCACCAGCTTTCAAAGCGTCAGCAGCTATACTTAGTGCTTTAATAAATTGTCCATTTACATAAAGGTTGTTATTATACATGTATATTCCTTGCTTTGCCCCATTATCTGTGAGCAAGTTCAATACATGTTCACTACTTACCGCCACTGTAACTTCTGGGCGGTAGATTCCAAGAGTTCCGCTTGTAAAGCTTCCAAATCCGCCGATTGTAAATAATTGATAATTTGAGTTTACTGTTGTTACGGTTTGCAAAAATTCATATTTTTTCCACTCTGTAGTGACGCTTACATCTTGTGCTACTCTATTTAGCGACACTTTTATTTTCATGTTTTGAGTTGCTTTTAGCCAGACTGACACTTGATATGTTCCAGGCAATCGTACAACCTGGTTATTACTTCTCTTTGCGCTCAAATAGCAATCATAGCCATTCGCTGTAATAGCAACTGCACCATCACGACTTTTATTAGGATTTATCACATCATAATTAATACTTCCACTATAAGGCATAATCTGCCGTATGCATCTGTTTTCGCCCACTGACAGCCCATCTGTGCTACCCATGCAATTACCTGTCGGAAAGTAATACTGCTATCATCTGGTCGATTCTGTATTATCAAATCATCATTATCAAACCTTGTAGATTGAAGTGTTACTCCGCACACCTCGCAAGCATCCTGGATGATTTGTAATCTTGTTGCCGGATAAGTCAGTTTACTTTCTGAATAATCGCGATCAAATAATCGCATTGAATCTTCGCAGGTTAGGCTGATAATTGCAGTGCTTTGATATGGAGCATCTGTTACCGTCATAGTACAGATACGGATTTTTTCAATGCCAGTAGATAATTCAAGCCCAATATAGCAAACAACTCTTGCTCCGTCCCAGATGTAATCTGTGTACTTTCCAGAAAAGTTGTTGATCTGCAGTGTCAACTTATTTACGATAGCTGCGCCGATATCAAAAGAACCGCTTTGCGATACTGCATCCTCAAATTTAAAACCATTAGACCATAAATCTTTGTCTGTAATGGATAATGTGCTTCCATCCGTGAAGGTAAAATCTGCATATTTCAGATAGTTACGGTTCCCACTATTCTGTTGTTCTTTAAATTCCGTTGATAAATTTCGCATATCTTACCTCTCGATAAAGTCAAAACTAAGTCCTTCCATGCGCTCATTTCCAATCCACCAGCACTTAAAGGGTGATTCCCTGTCCCCAACATAAAATGTTCTGGTTTCGTGCTTATTTGCGGATAACAGGTCTGGATATGTGACTTGTATGTACTCCGGATTTACTGCCTGTATAATTTTGCAAGCAGTGTCCCAGTCTGGGCCATTCCAACCTACAGACAGCTTTCGTTTCTGTCCAACTCTGTTTTTGTGCATGGTCGTATCGTCTGTTCTGCCGGATTCTGATGCCGATATATCCTGTAATCCCCATGTAAAAGAAGAAGGACAGGGCATTGCTACCCCATCCACTTTTAAAAATGCTTCTGCCATATGCTAACCCTCATGCAATCATTTTTGTTGCTTCGCTTCGGATAAATTCTTTAATTTGCTGATATCCCCATCCGCAATTAATAAGGCTACTTACAAGCATTTCCATACTCTGAACTTTCGCCAAGTCATCACCTGTGAAGAAATCTCTAAGATTCTCTTTTGCTTTTACGCCATAATCACTTTCAAGCTCTTTTGCTGTCTTTCCGAATAAATTGCGATAAATCAGATTTGTATAATTCGGGTAAGCAAATCTCTTATTTGGACTTTCTGTTATTTTCATCTTAATTGTATCTGTGAGGATATGTCGAATAACAACACCCTTGTCACGTTCAATTTGCCATTGCTGGCGTTCTGTATGAATTCTTTTTAATTCAGATTCCATTTTATTAAAAGCGTCAATGTATTTAAGTTTCCACTGTAATGCTTTTTCACCATTAAATCCCATGGCTAACAAGGAAAATCCATCTCTTGTTATAAGGTATTCGGTATACTCACGATTGTTTTCTCCGATATAAGAAGTTTTTATAAAATAATCAGAAAGGGGGATATCTCCCCTTTGAGAAATCTGTGTTACAAGACCTAAATGTTTGGTTTTACCCTCTGCGTCAACTTGTCCTTCAATTGCCCTTATTACTTCCTTGTGCTCTTTTTCGAAAGATTCTGCTATTTTTCTTGAAGTAGTAAGTAACTTTTCTTCGTATCTTTTTCCAACGATTTCTACCAGCATAAATTCATATCTCCTTTACGATTTATTTTTTGGCAACAAAAAAGCGCCTACCCCGAAAGGTAAACGCTCTAAATTTGCTTATTATGATTGTATATTATAGCATACGGTGAAAGTATCATTCAGTATACTTTGGTATCATTTCACTGTTTTTAAAACTTCCTCTAAGTACAGATATTCGAGCAACTTATATGTTCTTTTGAGATCATAATAATCATCTACTTTTTCCAAAAGTTTCTTGATTTCTTCTTTATAGTCAATCATTCTACAATTCCTCCCAACACTCTAATCAACTTCTGTTTGCGGTTATACTTCAAAATCTCGGAAATCTGCCCCATCATATCATCCATTGTCATGTTGCTCTTCATGCTGTTGCAACGCTTACATGCCAGTTGCAGATTCTTAATATCATTTGTGCCGCCCCGGGACAACGGCGTAATGTGGTCAATTGTCATTTTCTTGAACTTGACAGGCTTACCGCATATCGCACATTTTCCGTTGCACTTGGCGTACACGCTCTTCTTCTGAAAGTCATTGAATTGGATTCTGTTTGCCATACGATCACGCTTTCTGCTCCATAAATTCAAGAGCCTTAAACGCCTGTTTTGCTTTATTGTCATAATCGCATAAAATCAACAATTTCATGGTCATAAAGTCCTTGTTATATGCAAACTGCCATTTTTTCAGTTCGTCCATTTTTTCTGTGCTATTAAATCCGTACTGTTCCATGAAATCGTCCAAAAGGAACTTGATTTTATCAATAGTGTCCTCCACTTCGAACATTGTGTCTTCTCTATCCATATTTTCTTCCATTTTATTTTCCTCCTGTGTATCCCTGTAAAAATCTAATTATGCGATTTCTACTCTGTATGCAATCATCATTTCTTTAATCACACTAACGTAAATATCTTTCAGCCGCTTATTCTGCATAATCACGGACAGTTTGTTAATCTGGTTGGTCTGCGCCTTGGTGCATCCTCTTTCCTCGGCTCTGGAAATCGCATTTCTAAGTTGCTGATCTAATCGGCAACCAGCCCTGTCCGATAATCTGCGGTAGCTTTCGTTTCTGGCGGCGGCATATTTATTCCCGAATGAGTAAGAGAAATCATCGCTCTCGGCAATCTTTGAAATACATCTGTTTACCCACTTCTCTGTGCCAACATCGGAATCCGTTCCTTTAAAGGTATCAATGATGGTTTTCATGTTCTTCTCTTGTTGGTCGGCACGCTCCGCAAGTTTCTTCTGTTCCAGTTCAGTTTTGGCTACCTGTTGAAAAATCTGATTAAACATTTGCAGTTCCGGGGACAATTTAGAATAATCAATTACTTGTTGTTTTACCTTTTCTTCAAGTCTAGTAAAATATTCTCTAGCTTCTTCTGCTTTTTCGCTATTACCTTTTACCGATAACTTCTTTGCAAAATGAGCAGTAAGTTTGTAGTCCTTAGTAGCCTGCCCTCCCCATTCGTCATTAATGACGAATGCCCAATAATCAACGTTTTCCTCTGCAAATTCATTTCCTGTAATGTTGCTCTTGCACCATCTTGAATAATTGCTAGAATCCAATTCTAAAAAGGCATATAACTTTCTGGCAGTAGTCATTCCCTCTTCATCAATGCCAAGTGCGATTTCGATAGGTGTCTGGCTTGCTGTGTTAATTGTGATTTCGTTCATATAGAAAATCCTCCTGTTGTTAAAAAATCTATTTGCAAACAGGGGATATACAGTGTTATAATTTGCATATCCCCTGTAGGGGGTGTTGTATAAGGGACTGTTTCTTTCCTAGGGAGCCAGTTCCTTATTTTTCGCCTATTTCATCTTCTATTAGACCGATTCCTTTCATAATGGTGTCCGTTCTTGAAATTCCAAGTTCTTCTGCACATTTGTCTATGCGTCCTTTTTCTTCTTTTGTAAGACGAATATTGAGCTTTTCCTTTCTTGATTCACCATTTACAGGTGGCCTACCTGTTCTTGGGGACATTTTGTTCACCTCCTTATTTTGTCCTTGCATAATTCATTATAATTTATGGGCGTACAAAAGTCAAGAGTATTTTTCATTTTTTTGTGAAAAACTGTCTTCCACAAAATAATGGAGCCGAAATTTCGGCGGCTTATTCACTGTCGAATTTTCGACAGTGTGCGTCTCGTCTTTTAGGAAGAGTCGCAGTTAGCCGAAGTAAAATTGACTTTGGTGATTGAAGTATCCACTTTTCCGCATGAATGCGGAGTCACTAGCCATTGTGGCGAACCTAGGACAAATTGTCCGAAATGCTAACCGTCATCAAATTGATGATAGTTCAAAATATCAATCATAGAAATAGGGTGCATCAAATTAGAAGCACCCCTATTAAAAATAAAAGGTGTCGAAATTTCTACGCCTTTTCGCCATGTATGGCTAAAACCTATATAATCCGCTCAAATTTGTGCACCTTGTAAGCATATATAGTCTGCCATAAAGACGAAATATCAATTTTTCTGTTCGTTCCTCCTAGTGAAGAACCATACTCTTCAATTTTAATGGGCAGTTTTTTTACTGACGATTCGTCATTTTGATGAATCGTTATTTTTTTCAAATTTCCTATTCCACTATTCATTTTGGAGTGGTAAAATACAGATATCATACTGATTTAGGGAGGAAAACGCATATGAAAAAATCCAAAAAGTTACTGGCAATTTTTACCATTATGTTACTGATTGTCTGTATGGCAGTTCCAGTATCGGCGGCTGGTAAAATCAACAAGAAAAAAGTCACTTTGAAAGTCGGTCAAACATTGCAATTAAAAGTGACTGGAACAAAAGGAAAAGTAAAATGGACAAGTAGCAAAAAATCTGTTGCAACGGTATCTTCTAAAGGACGTGTAAAAGCGAAAAAGAAAGGTTCCGCTACAATTACCGCAAAGATTGGTAAAAAGAAATATACCTGTAAAGTTACTGTGAAAAAGGTTTCTAATGGCAATGGCGGTTTTGGTGGAAATCCAAATGCTAACAGCAGTGGTAAAAAGAATGTTGTTAGTTATCATGCAGAATCTACGCCGTATGGAGCTGTGGCAATCCTGGAAAACCATTATGATTATGCCGTTGATCTGACAGTAGAGTTTGTTTATTATCTGAATGGAACAATGGTTGGAATAGAAAAAGATTATAATTATGCATTTGCGGCACATTCAAAATGTGCACTTCAAGGCTGGAATCACGACAAGACTTGGGATTCTTTTAAGATAAATTTGAGAATTGAAAGAGCTTCAAATATTATAACAAATAACTCGGGAATTCATTATTCAGCCAATTTTGGAAATAGAAATGTAGTGGTAAAAGTAGATAACAATGGACGGAAAAATGCGTTTACCACTATTGCAATTGTATTTTATAAAAATGGTAGGATAGTGGGGTATGATGATCATAGTGCCGATGTAAAAAATCCAGGCTCAACAGCTTATCTCGAATTTGATTTTCCATTTGATAGGAATTTCGAGGATATCATACCAGATAAATTTGAAGTATAT